>ERZ795053.6773-NODE-6773-length-11286-cov-19.066156_pt1 | contig 11286 bp, 13 predicted proteins | sample MGYA00375137_ERZ795053 | MGnify/ENA primary metagenome ERZ795053 (study PRJEB30182, sample SAMN05720284) | activated sludge metagenome | isolation source: Anaerobic digester | place: Hong Kong | collected 2014-12-17 ... | reverse complement strand
AGGTGTATCCCGCGGGGGTCAGCACGTGCGAGTAGCGGTCCGACACCTCGCCGGTCGTGGCTTGATCCCCTGGCAACAAGTTGGCGAGCAGGCTGCTGAGGGGCTGCAGAACGGCGAACAGGACCACCAGCATGACCCGCACGAAGTCGGCACCGGTTCGCTGAGCGTGAGAGGGCACGACCTGATTCTTCGTCAGTCGATCACTCATATCCAGCGTCTACCCGGCCCGGTCGTCCGCAGACCCGGTTGACTCAGTGCCGTCGGCCCCTCCACATCGACGCCCGTTCGACATCGCCGGCCCGCTGGCAGATGTCGATGAGATGCTCGACAGCATCGGCGTCACCCTGCTCGGCCAACGGCTCGAAGTAGCGATACGCACCGACCAGATCGCCAGCGTTCAGGTGGATCAAACCCATGTTCGTGGCGCAGGCGTCGGTGGAACAGGCGGGATCGTTCATACCTCAAGGCTAGTCGCGCCGAGTCCAACGTCATATCCCGAGCAGCACCGGCGCCGCACGACACTGTGTCCCGAGCTTGGACTGGTTTTCGCCGCGACCGCCTGGACAGCCGTTGGAGTTGGGTACAGCCGTTGGACAACCGCACATCCGTTGGACAACCGCGGCCCCCACGACTCCAACGCACGTGCCTTTCTCCAACGTGTGTACCCAAGTCCAACGCCTGTGCGTGGGGGCAGATGCATCGGGACCCTCAGGCCGACAGTGCAGCGCCAGCGGCCACTAACCCCCGACAGGTTCCCCGCGGTAGGAGCCGAACGACCACCGATTGCCCTCGGGATCCTTCGCCTGGAACTCCCGGCTGCCGTAGTCGGTGTCGTGCGGCGCCTGGACGATCTCAGCCCCTGCGGCGACCGCCCGGTCGTGCAGCGCATCGGGATCGTCCACCACGACGTAGGCCCCGAACGTCCCCGGCCGCAGCGGCCACGCGTCGTCGCCTTCGCGCTGGGAACCGAGCATCACGCCTCCCCCGAGCGGTCCGGCCAGTTGCGCGTGGGCGACGTGGTCACCCTCGCCGTGGACGACGACCTCGCGGAAATCGAAGGCGTTGACGAGGAAGCGGATCAGTGCTCGGGCATCGTGTGCGCGAAGTGTCGGCCACACCGTGGGGGCGGGGGTTTCAGCTGTCACGACCGATAGTGTGCGCCGGGTCCGCCCGGTCGGTCAAGAGGCGAAACCCGCGGCCCGCCGTGCGCGGTCCAGCGCCTCGAGCGTGCGGCCGACCTGCTCGGCGTCGGTGGCCCAGTTGCTGACCGCGATGCGTAGCACCCGGCGATCGTGCCAGGTCGAACCCGTCATCCAGGTCTGCCCATCGGCCACCAACTCCCGCTCCACCGCGGCGGTCGTCTCGTCGTCCCCCCATGCTGTGGAGACCTGGGTGAACACGACGTCGTTGAGTACCTCGCCACCCAACGCGCGCACGCCGTCGGCCAGAGCGACGGCGTTGTCGTGCAGTCCTTCGACGAGGTCCGACACCCCGCGACGGCCCAGTGTGCGCAACGTCGCCCACAGCACGAACGCCCGGCCCCGCTGGGAAAACTCCGGGGTCAGTTCGAACGGATCGGGCGCGCCCTGACTCTGGATCAAGTACGGGGCGTTCACTCCGAACGCGGCGCGGTGGGCCACCGGATCGGCCACGATCGCCAGGCCTGAGTCGTACGGCACGTTGAGGGTCTTGTGGGAATCCGTCGCCCAGGAGTCGGCACGCTCATAACCCCGCACGAGGTGTCTGGTCGCTTCCGAGGCGCCCGCCCACAGACCGAACGCACCGTCTACGTGGACCCACCCGCCGCGGTCGTGCACCAGGCCGATGGCCGCGTCGAAGTCGTCGAACGCGCCGGAGTGGATTTCGCCGGCTTGTAGGGCGACCAGCAGCGGGCCGTCGGTCGCAGCCAGGGCCTGTGCCAACGCGTCGATGCGGATCCGGCCCTGCCCGTCGCAGGCGACGACGGTCGGCGCGCCGAGGCCGAGATACCGCAGCGCGAGATCGATGGTGCTGTGACGGCCCTCGCCGACGATCGCGGTGACGTGTGGCGCGCCCTGCAGGCCGTACCCCTCGACGTCCCAACCATGTCGTGCGAGTACCGCGTGCCGCCCGGCTGCCAGGCCCGTGAAGTTGGCCATCATGCCACCGGTGACAGTGCCTACGGTGGCGGTTGCCGGCAGGCCCAGCAGGTCCAGGATCCACGCTTGCACGGCCTCCCGCGCCGCACTGTGAGCCGGCGTGACCTCACGCAGCCCGGCATTCTGATCCCAGGCGCTGGTCAGCCAGTCCGCCGCGACACTCACTGGATACGCCCCACCGACGACGAAGCCGAAGAAGCGCGGTGAGGCCAGTGCGGCCAGTCCCGGATCGGCGGCGGAAACGAGTTCGTCGATGACCTCGAGGGGATCGCTGGGCTCGGCAGGAAGGGGGCCGCCGAAGGCCTGCTCCAGTTCCTCGGTGGTCTGGGCCGCGGGGATGGGTCGTTCGGGCATGCCGTCGAGGTAGTCGAGGGCGTGGTGCAGGGTGCGCTCGAGGAGGCGTCGGGTCTGGTCATCGTCAGGCATGTGCCGAGTGTGTCACTGCCAGCCCCGGTCGTTGAGCACATATGGATGGGCTGGCTGAGCGAACGCGGGTCGCCATAGTGTGCGGTTGTGACGTCGTTGCCTCCCCGAGTTCTGGTCATCGGCCTTGACCCGTATCGCGTTCCAGGCCCCTGGGATCCGAAGCCGGTGAGCGATGCGATCGAGCGGGGTCTGGTCCGATTCGAGGAGAACGGTGTCGGCGTCCAGGCCTGCCTCGTCGGACTCAATGGCAGTGATGACGAGGAAATGGTGATCACCGCGGCGCTGCTGAGCCGACCGTGGGAGTGCGTCGTGGTCGGTGGTGGGGTGTGCAGCGCACCGGAGCAGCTCGAGTTGTTCGAGGTGATCATCAACTTGGTACGCAGATGTGCCCCGGGTGCGGCCATTGCTTTCAACAGCACACCCGAGGACACGTTCGACGCCGCGGCCCGGTGGATCAGCTCGGGTTGAGCAACCATTCGAGATCTGCGTCAGGGCCGGGGAGTTGGCGAAACGCCGGGATGAGTCTCAGCCGCGCTGGGCTGCACCTCGCATCGATCCGGCAACCATCAGCAGCCGGTAGTCCCCTATCCGCTTCACGACGGGGACACTCACGGCCAACGTGGTGTCACCGCGGCGCCAGCGCACCCGCAACTGCGCCGACCCGCCGGATTCACGCAGGGCGCGGGCCACTCTCTGCGTCCTGAATATCGTCGTCGTGAGGGTCCGCCACGGCTCTTTCGGCCGGTTGGGTCGATACTCGAGGCGGTAGTTGTCGGATGAGAAAACGTGTGGCCAGGACACGTACGGCGTGCGCTTCTGCTTGCGCAGTTGCGCCGGCGTCACCGGTGACAGATCGCCGGGCACTGGGTATGCGGGCATCACAGCGACGTGGCCCAGTTCGGCCAGAGCCACGCAGATGGCGGCTGCGTAGTCGTACTCCCCTTGCGCATTCAGGTGAACGCCATCGTGCGTGCCGACGCTGGGATCGACGGCGAGGTCCGTCCGTGCGACCGTCACGGGGGATTCCGCGGTGCTCAGCGACTGGGCGAGGCTCACCAGGCCATCGTTGAAGGCGGAGCGAACCGGGTTCTGATCGTTGGGGTCGGGCATCAGCAGAACTGTCACCAGCACGATGCGAATGCTCGGATTCACCTTCCGGGCTGTCGATATGGCCCGCTGGGCTGCCGCCACCAAGGCCTGGGCGTCGGCGTTGCCGTAGCGGATGTCGTTGGTGCCGAGCTGAAGGATCCATACGTTGGGACGGTTCGCCCACAGCCGGAAGGCGAAGGCATCCTCGGAACCGAGTAGCTCTGCCCCGCCCCATCCATCGTGATCGGTGTCGAAGGCGATGCCTGGCCGGTAGCCCTCATCGTCACTGGTCATATCCAACGACGCGGTGCGGCGGATGTTCCCCACGAAGTCGTGCGGGACGGCGTGAGCGGTGAGGTGTTGGTCGAGCCAGAAGCGCCAGGTCCGATCACCTTCGATGCCCTGGGTCAACGAGTCGCCACTGGGCATGATCCGAAGAACGCCCTCGTCCGCGTGTGATGCGGGGGACGCACTGAGAATCGCCGCGAGGCAGACGCATGCCGCGACGAGTCGATGGCGCACACCCCACATGACGGCCACTATTGCTGCTTAGTCGTTGCTCAAGCCACGTGGGGTGTTTCGGCGGTCGGTTGCTGACTGAACCTCGAGTTGGCGTTGGAGTTGGGCACGGACGTTGGACAACCGCACAGGCGTTGGACATCCACGGGCCGTCCATGTCTCTCGGATGTACCGATCTCCAACGTCTGTACCCAAGTCTCAGCGTGTGCGGCGGTAGGAAGAGTGCATTCCCGAGCCCACACAGGGTAAGCATGTGGCGTGCCAGGCCGAGACACCGTTGACTTCGACCACATCATCGTGGGCGCGGGACTCTCCGGCCTGCTCTTGGCAGATTCCCTCCTGGACACGCAAGGGGTCCGACGACTGCTCGTCGTTGATCCACGGCCGGCTGACGATCGGTCAGTGACGTATGCCTACTGGTCCACTCGACCGACGATTCTGGATCGTTGGGCCGTAGGTTCCTGGAATCGTCTGAAAGTGGTCGATCGACGGGGGCAGGAGACGTCCGCGACGCTCAACGCCGCGCGTTACGTTGCAGTGTCGTGGAATCGCGCTCGCGCCGAACTGTTCGGGAAGGTGAGCCAAGATTCCCGGGTCACGCTTCTGCAGCAGGCCGTTGATTTGGTGTGGGACGGAACCGATTGTGGTTGCGTGCGCGTCGGTGACACAGTCTTCACCGGCCGATGGGTCTATGACAGCCGTCCGCCCCGGCTGCCTGTGGGAGCCGCTCGGGGTCGGGCCACGCATATGGTGCAGGCTTTCCGCGGCATATGGGTCAGAGCCGCAGGCCAGGTGATCGACACCAGATGCGCGACACTGCTGGACTTTTCCACCGATGACGGTCCGGATCTCGCGTTCACCTACGTACTGCCCGTCGCCTCGCAATTGGCCATGGTGATGGCAGTCCGGATGTCGGCGTCCCCGCAAATGCCAGACCCCGTCCCGGCGGCGACCCGTCTGCTGGGATCGGCTGATTGGACAGAGGTCGCAGAGGAGAGCGGCACCACCTTGCTGATTCCGTCCCGACGGCGTCGACAGGGAAGGCACATCCTGGCGATCGGCCGGCGGGGTGGCCGCGTACGTGCCTCCACGGGATATGCGGTGACCCGCATCCTCGCCGATACCGAACGCATACGCCACTCACTGCGGACGTGTGGTCACCCTTTCGCCGTTGAGCCCGATCCCTGGTGGCAGGTGATCCTCGACCGCATCTGGTTGCAGGCATTGACCCGGGAGGCAGCCGAATTGGAGGAGGCATTCCTGTCGCTGTTCACGCGCGCTCCGGTCGACAGTGTCGTCCGATTCCTCGACGGTGGTGCGGGCCGCTCAGATGTGGCCGCGGTGATCAGAGCCCTGCCGCCGCTGCCATTTCTGCGGGCCTTGCTCGCTTGAGCCGAGGTGTTGGGTGAAGCCGGGCGGCCGGGTCGAGTAGGCGTTGGAGTTGCGTACAGCGGTTGGACAACGGCACTGGCGTTGGACATCCACGGGCGGTCTATCTCTCACCGATGTACCGATCTCCAACGCATGTACTTAAGTCTCACGCGTGGGAGACCGGACGGTCCTCTCAGTCAGTTGCAACAATGAAGCAGTGAACGGCGCTCCCAACCTCGCAGCCCGCCCGCGCTTCGATCCCGCGGATGGGGCGGTCGACGTGACCGGTCTGACGAAGACCTTCGGCGCGCTCAAGGCTGTCGATGACCTGACCTTCACCGTCACGCCCGGACGGGTGACCGGATTCCTGGGACCCAACGGGGCGGGCAAGACGACCACCTTGCGCCTGTTGCTGGGTTTGGCGACACCCGATGCCGGCTCGGTCACGATCGGCGGGATTCCGTACGGGCAGCGCCCCCGCCCGGCACGCCACGTAGGGGCAGCGCTGGAGGCGGCCAGTTTCCACCCGGGCCGTTCGGCACGTGATCATCTGCGGGTTTACGCACCCGAGGTCGGTGTCCCGGAGTCCCGCTGCGACGAGGTGCTCGCGATGGTGGGACTCGCCGACGCCGCAGACCGGCGGGTGGGCGGATTCTCGATGGGAATGCGGCAACGGCTGGCGCTGGCCACGACACTGCTGGGCGATCCGCAGGTCATGTTGCTCGACGAACCCGCGAACGGCCTTGATCCGGAAGGAATCGCCTGGCTGCGGCAGTTCCTGCGCTACTTGGCAGGGGAGGGTCGCACCGTTCTGGTGTCCTCGCATGTGCTGTCCGAGGTGGAGCAGACGGTCGATGACGTGGTGATCATCGCCAAGGGCAGGCTGGTGCATGCCTCGTCGCTGCAGCAGCTGGAAGCCATGGCCAGGCCTGCGGTCAAGATCGTGTCCCCGGACACCGACGGGCTGACCAGGCTCGTCCGGGAAGCCGGGTGGGAACCGAGCACCCGCTTTGATGCCGCCGGCGTCGCGGTGGTCTACGACCGCCACCCCCGGGAGGTCGGTGCGGCAGCGTTCCGGCACGGACTCGAACTGTACGAACTGTCGCCAGCCGGCACGAGTCTGGAATCCCTCTTCTTCAGCTTGACGACGTCGCCGCGGCAACCGGAAGCAGTCCGATGATCGCCGCCCTTCGCACCGAGGTGCGCAAGATCACGACGACCCGCGCCTGGTGGATCAACGCCTCAGTGATGTTCGCCTACATGGTGGTGATGGCTGGGATCATGGCCGCCTCATTCGCCGTGAGCCGGCGGGCCGCCGACGAAGCGGGTGTGGCGCCGGGGTCCGACTCGTTCGTCCTGGACCCGCAGTCGACGGCGTCGTCGGTCTACACGTTGGCCGTGGCGCTGGGCTACATATTCCCGGCCGTGCTCGGAGCTCTTGTGGTGACCACCGAATTCCGGCACCGCACCATAACCCCCACCCTGCTGGCCGAACCACGCAGGACGAGGGTCTTGGCGGCCAAGCTCCTCGCAGTGCTTCCATTCGCTCTCGTCGTGGCATTGGCCGGGGTGTTGGGCACGGTGCTCGGCGGGGCCGTGACCCTCGCTGCCCTGGGCGAACCCACGTTCCTTGCCGACCCACAGATCCAGCGCACCATCGCGTTGTCGGTGGTGGCGCTGGTCGTGTGGTCCCTCGTCGGGGTCGGGTTCGGCTCGGTGCTGACCAACCAGGTCGCAGCGATCGTCGTCCTGCTGGTGTTCACGCAGTTCGTCGAGCCCCTGCTGCGGATCCTGCTGGCCCAGTTCGACGCCACGGAGATGATCTCGAAGTTCCTGCCCGGCGCGGCGGGCGAGGCGATCGCCGGTTCGAGTCTGTACGTCAGTTCCGGGCTCGCCGAACTACTTGCTCCCTGGCAGGGCGTACTGGTCCTGCTGGCCTACGCGGTGGTGTTCACAGCGATCGGACGACTCACCACCTTCCGCCGCGACATCGGCTGAGGTGTCCGGCCGCGTTCCGACAGGGGATGCCGGGACCGACTGAGTTGGTGGTGGGCGAAACCTCAGGCACTTCGCAAGACAGATCTCGGCCCCGGTTTCAGCTTCGCACGCGCCGCCCATCACGTGGCTACGCTGGCGGGGTGAACACGCCACGACTGCTCGTGATCCAGCACGACCTCGATGACGCGCTCAACGAACTGGCACCGCCGATCATCGTTGCCGGGTTGCAGGTGGACACATGGTGCACCTGGCATGACGAGCAGTCGCCCTGGCCGTTGGACGAGTTCGCAGGAGTGGTGTCGATGGGAGCGTTGGCCAGCGTGACGAACGAAACCTCGGTGCCCTGGATACGCAGTGAGCTCGAACTGTTGAGTCGGGCGCTTGAACGCGGTGTGCCCATCCTGGGGGTGTGCTTCGGTTCGCAGTCGCTCGCACGAGCAGCCGGGGGTCAGGTCCGTAAATCGCCCCTGACAGAGATCGGATGGCATGACGTCACCATGACGTCGCACGCCGAAACCGATCCGGTGCTGGGGTCGCTCGGTAAAGAGTTCCCCGCATTCCAGTGGCACTACGACACCTTCGATCTGCCGCCCGATGCCACTGTGCTCGCGACCGCTGGCGACCTGATCGAGGCCTACCGGGTGGGCGATTCGGCGTGGGGGGTCCAGTTCCACATCGAAGCGAATCCGTCGGTTGTCTATGGATGGCTCGGTACGTACCGTGACGCCATAGACGAGGAAGGCATTGACGTCGATGAACTTCGCGCAGCCACCGAGCGCAACTGGATCGAGTACAAGCGTCGCAGCTGGGAGGTCGGAGCCGCCTTTGCCACGATGGTCGTAAAGGCCGCCACGTCCAGGCGATGACACCCGTGACGCATTCTGAGGCAGGAGGTTTGGAGATCGACGATTCACAGGACCAGCACACGCCAATCACCTACGACAATTGTCACGAGGTGGCCGGCCCGTTCTACCACGGCACGAAGTCTGCCCTCGACGACGGCACCGAGCTTGTCCCGGGCTACACGTCCAACTTCCAGCAGGGACGAGTGTCGAACAACATCTACTTCACGACGCTGGTGGAAACCGCTGCCTGGGGAGCGCAGTTGGCAGCCGCGCTGGAGGGCAGTCCCGAGCGCGGTCACATCTACATCGTCGAACCCATGGGCCCGTTCGAGGACGACCCGAATGTGACCAACAAGCGGTTTCCGGGCAACCCCACGAGGTCCTACCGAACCCGCCACCCGCTGCGCGTCGTCTCCGAGTTGAAGGACTGGCAAGGTCATTCGCCCGAAGCGTTGCAGGGCATGCTGGACGGCCTTGCGCGGCTTCGTGAACAAGGGCTCGACGTCATCGAAGATTGATGGATTCACGCAGTGTCGAGTTGCGTCAAAGGGGTGACGCAGGACGCTCGCCTGGCTGTCGTCGTGGAGGATCTTCTACTGGGGCTGGTGGATGAGTTGGACGCCGTTCGTCGGCATGTTCATCGCGCGCATCTCAAAAGGCAGGACGATCCGCGAGTTCGTGCTCGGTGTCCTGGTGGCTCCCACTCTGGTGTCGACGCTGTGGTTCACGGTGTTCGGCGAGAGCGCGATCCTACGGCAACTGCTCACCGGAGACATGGCCCCAGAAAGGGTCGTCGACACGAGCACCTCGTTGTTCATCCTGCTCGACGGCCTGCCGTGGTCGACGCTGACCTCGCTGGCGGCAGTGCTGTCTTGATCGCATTGCAGACTGCTGCCATCGTGACGGCCATCCCGGCTTCTATCGTGATGGGGGTGGCCGCCATCTCGCTGCTGCGCGCATTCCGCTTCGAGGTGGCTACGACTGCGAACTACTTGCGCATCGTCGGGAGCTCTGATGCCATCCCGCTTGAGGTTGGGCGCGTGGTGGCTGACGGACAGCCCGGTGAAGACCCCGCCATGGTTGTTGCTTTTCACAGCCTGCGACCGACGTCCGTCGAAGTCGACGAAAACACCAGCACCGTGCAGCTCGTACCCGAGCCGTACGGGGTGGATCCACTGCGAGCTAACGGAAACGGCACCGCGAACGGGGTCGATTGATACGCGGCCGGGGTGTCAATGACGGGGTTCGCGGCTTTCACGAAGGCGCGCTGTCGTGCAGCGGGATGGTTGTTCGCTGCGGGGCCAGTCGCAGATTCAGTGTGGCCAGCAGCACCCCGAGGGTCGCGACAGCCGCACAGAACCACACAAGCCCGGTTATGCCGCCACGATCGACGGCTGCGCCGGCCAAGGCCACCATCAGTGCTTGCAGAGTGGCCAGGGCAGCGGTGAGCAGCGAGAACGTCGAGGTACGCAGGTGCGCCGGGATCGTGGTGGTGACCAGCACGTTGGCGGGCACCAGCGCCACGTAGGCCAGACCTGTGATGACCACCGCCCAAGCCGCGGCAAGGGGGTGACCCACTGCTAGGCCCACGACGGCACCGGCGAACGCGACCACGGTCAGCGCGCCGATCCAGCGGCCGGCGCGCTGATGCGTCCACTGGCCGGGGAGCATCAAAGTGATCGCCAGCGACACCCCCGCGCCCAGGGCCAGGACCACGCCGGTGGCCCCCACCGGTATTCCCGCAGAGGTGAGAACTGGAAGAGCGACCGCCTCAATGCTGGTGGCCGCGGCCACCGACACAGTGGCCAGTGCCACGATGCCCAGCAGCCAGCGGTCGGCGGACAGGGCGGCCCAGGCGGCGAGCAGGCCTACCGGCCGTTCATCGCCATCCTCGACACTGCGTGCGCGTCCCACACCGGTCAGCAGCAGCCCGGAGGCCAGGAATGTGGCGGCGTTCACCCACAGGGCTCCGGAAACCCCCAGCACACCGAGCAGGATCCCGCCGGCGGCATATCCGATGATGACGGTGGCATCCGAGAGCGCGTGGGCCAACGACACCGCCGTGCCGAGCGAATCGGTGCCCGTGACATGCGGGAGCCACGCCGAGCGGTGGGATTCGAAAACCACCGACACGACCCCGGCGACACCTGCCACACCCAGGGCAAGCACAGGGGACGGACGGATGGCGACGGCAGCGAAGAAGCCGGCACGGGCGACATCGCAGAGGATGGTGGCGCGTCTATGCGACCAGGAGGCGGTCGCCGCAGCCAGCCAAGGCCCAATCAGGGCGGCCGGAACAACCGAGACGACGAGCACCGCGGCCGACGCGAGCACCGAGCCGGTCAGGGTGTACATCAACCAGGTCAGCGCCAGCCGGGCGGCCCAGTCGCCAGCCTCTGAGATGACCGAGGAGGACAACAGGAACAGGTAGGGGCGGTTGGTCAGCACGAAGCGGTAGCGCGCGATCATGAGCCGAACCGTCCTGAGACCGATCTGGCCGTCTGAGCACCCGCAGCGGCAACCGTGTCGCAGTCGGCGCGCCCGTCCACCTGCTCGATCAGCCTGTTCGGCAGACGGTGAAACTGCGGCACGGCCCGACCATAGCGTGGGAACGCGCTGTGCGTTCAGTCCAAAGAGTCGACCGAAGGGACCAGATTCTGCAGTCCGGGTGTCGGGTGCTTTCACCCGATGCCGACGGCCGCACGATCATCAGCCATGAGCATCGATGAATGCGCGCCAGGTCGCAGCTTGAACTCACCCTCCGATGCATCGCAGCAATCGCCAAGGGCTGACCCGCGAGTCGATACGCGCACGAGCGGGATGCCGCTCGGTTTGTGGGGGGAACTGGCGCGCCCGAAGGGATTCGAACCCCTAACCTTCTGATCCGTAGTCAGATGCTC
>ERZ795053.6772-NODE-6772-length-11287-cov-5.335559_pt1 | contig 11287 bp, 8 predicted proteins | sample MGYA00375137_ERZ795053 | MGnify/ENA primary metagenome ERZ795053 (study PRJEB30182, sample SAMN05720284) | activated sludge metagenome | isolation source: Anaerobic digester | place: Hong Kong | collected 2014-12-17 ... | reverse complement strand
CGCGATCCACCCAGAAATTGATGCTATAGCCGGCGTTACCCGAGACGTTAATGGTGATGGGGAAATCATAGGTTGCGCCGTCATTGCTGACCACACGCAACGTGTAGGTGCTGGTGGCGCCGGGGCAGACATTGCGCGCGTCATGGCCGCCAACACCCTGCTGATTGCCGCCATCGATCAGGTAGACGGCGCGGATGTTGTCGACATCCCAGCGCAGCGTTGTACATTGGTTGGCGGCAATATAGGCAGAGTCCGCACGCAGATTGGGATTAATCGGGGAACTCGGTTGCTGTGGAATTGGGGTTGCCACGGCAACGGGGGGCGCCGGTGTGGCCGTTGGCGGATTGGGATCGGGGACCTGAATGCCCACCCAGATTACTTCACCAAAGGCCTGGTTCTGATCATCGTGCATACGCCAGAAGCCCTGGAAGACGCCGTAGGTCTGGGGAGCACGTAGGTTTACATTGATCTCAATCTGCTCGCCGGGTTGTACTGTTTTACCGACCGGGACCTTGGTGCCACCCATGGCCGCTTCGATGCGATTGCCACTGGCATAGGTCAGGGCGAAATCGGCGGTCCAGGCGCAAGTGCCGTCGTTCTGGAGACGCCAACCTTTGGAAAAGTCCTGGCCGGGGATCAGGATCGGCGGCGCACTCATGTTTTTGTCATCCAGGTTGAGATCGGCGAGCCACTTCATGCTGTAGATGCAGGCCGGGGTGGCCGTCGCGGCGGGGGCAGCGGCAGCTTGGGGCGGTGTTGGTGTGGTCGTTGGCAGTAGGGTTACGCCGGCACCGCTTGTCGTGGTTTCGTTCGCCACCGGCGTCTCAGAAAGATAGAGCCGGGATAGTTCCGCGAATTCGCCATCTGCTTGTAGGGCCAGCAACGCCTCATTGAGCGGCTCAACCAGGCTACTGCCTTTGGCCACGGCAACGGCAAATTGCTGTGAAGTGAGTCCCTCGCCCACAAGCGCCAGCCCACGACCACTCACGGCTAAATCGGCGGTCAGTTTGCCCATCAGCCCAACATCCAGCCGATTGGCGCGCAGATCGGTAAACATGTCGCGCACCGAGCGATAGGGAATCAGGTCGGCCTGCGCCACGTAGCCGGTATCGACCAGATTCTGTTGTGCCCAGGCTTGATAGGTGGTGCCGCGCTGGACACCGACCGTGAGACCGGCCATGTCGGCTGGGGCTGTGATTGTCTCGGTGAAGCTGGAGCCGGCCACAACGGCGCTGCTGCCGATGTAGTAGAGATTGGTGAAATCGACCAATTCGCGTCGCCCCGCTGTGACGGAGATGGCAGCAATGGCGGCGTCGATGTTACCGAGTTGCAACTGTTCGATCAATCCATCAAATGCGTAATCGTTGAACTCTACCTCGACGCCTAACTTCTCGCCCAGCGCTTTGGCGAGGGCAATGTCAAAGCCGTCAAACTCGTAGTTGCTGTTGTAAAATTCGAAGGGTGCGTAGTCGGCAGCCGTACCGATGACCAGCTTACCAGCCCGTTGGACGCGAGCCCAGTCGTCGGCGGGATCGGGTGTTGTTTGGGCGCGTGGCGCAGCCTTTGCCAACGGTGCGGCAAAGAGTAGAACGAGCGCACATAGGGCAATGCTGACGATTAGGAAACGCTTCATTTTCGTGGTCCTCTCGTTGTATACAATGGGAACATCGTGTGTTGCAAGGGTTGAGCAAATATATTGGTAAGGGGTATGTATACTATAATGGACAAACGCTACAAAAACATTACAAGGCGCTACAAAAGCCGGTCGCGCCGCTGACGATGCCGGACCAAAGCGCACAGTTGGTCCGACGCCATCGGTTGAGGTTATCTTGTGGGAACGTATCGCGTCCATGTGCAATACATCATGGACCCGGGAAGACTTTTGCCATCAATGGTGTAGTTGCCGCGCCAAAGGGGGATCATCGGGGATGGGCTGGAGTGGGGTTTTTAGGAGATGACCGATGACCTGCACAGTTTGGTCCAAGTGGCTGCGCCCGTCCGGCAGTTGGCTATGGGGATCGAGATAACTGCCCGGGCCATCATGCTTGATGTTGGGGAGAAAAATGGCGGAGATGCGTCCGGCGCGCCGGCCCCGGTTCCAGGCTGAGGTCCAGGCAAGGCGCCAGCGGCCAGGGAAGATCATGGCGAGCCGCTGGACGGTGTCCTTGTTACTGTAGATGTGCACAACGCGGTCGATGCGATTGATATTCGGTGTTGAACTCAGCACACCGCCTAGCGAGATCACGTCGACCGGTGCCGGTAATACTTCGGCGAGATAGGGTGCCGCGCCAACGGCGATCTGGCCACCCCCGCTGTAGCCAATGATGGTAAGTGGTGTGCTGCCGGCAAAGTCATAGCCGGCGCGCTGCAATTCGCGAACGATGACCTGCGCTGCGCCCTGACTAAAAAAGGCCCCATAGCGGTGGTCGGCACAGACCAGCACCTGGAGTAGGTTGCGCAGATTGATCATAAAGCCCAGCGCACGATGGCCGGTTAGCTTCTCCTGCAACACCCAACGCCACACCGTAGCCAGAAATCGTCCCTCCGTGAGGCCACGGTTGGCGACCGAATAGGGGTAGATGGTGTCAATCACGTTGGCGTCGGGAAATTCTGTCCGCAGACGTGCAATCAAGCCGACCTCCAATGGCACGTTGACTTTTTCGGTGGAACCACCAATGCCGGTCAAAAATACGATGTAGTGATTGGCTGGGACCGGTGAGCCGGCCTGTTCCCGCGCCGGTGTGGTGGGCTTTGCCGGTGCAGCCGTATCGTCTGGCGCGTTGGCACTGTGCAACCACCAACCGGCCCACCACCCCATTGCTTCGAGCGGTGCCAATGTCGCCGCGGCCAACAGGCCCAAGAGAAGCAAAAGCCACAAGTAGTGGAGATTGTTGAGAAGAAACGGGATCATGGGTCCAGCTCAAGATGGATGCCGGCGATAATGGTCTGGTAACGGCGCTGCAACGTTTTTCCGGCTGCTTTGTTCTGCAGCCAGTAAAGCGGCGCCAAGACCGTAACCCGACCAATCAGGATGATCAGGATTCCCAAGCCCATCACGGCAAGGGCACCACGCACCCCAAAGCCAAGGGCCCAAAGGACAATGAAGAGAATTGATGCACTTTGGAGATAGAGCAACCGAATGATGCAGCTACCGATGTAGGGCAGAATTCCCAGATAGCCGTTGACCAATGGGGCAAAGCTGGCAATGACCAGAATGGCGATCGTGCGCAGGCCAAGGCGGACGTCAAAATAGCTGCGGCCGATCAGATCAATGGTAACTATCCACAAGCCCAGGGTCGCGACAAAGGTGACCCCTGAAAAGAAGAGACTGGCCAAAAAACGTGAGGGACGCACTTGATTGGCCAGGAGCAACAGACTTTGCCCCACGGTTGCCGACAGCGTCGCCAGCAGCAAGGTCACAATCGCTGCTCGCCCGCCCTGCTCACTGAGAATCATCTCGATCAGCATGGGGCGCAACTCTTCGAAATTGGAAATTTGTTCGGGTATCGTGCTCTGCCACAGAAAAGCCGGCAGCATAGGCCCTCTATCTAGGAACGCTGTTGTGAAGAGTGCGTGGTCACTCGATTATGGTGATCCAAACCATTTTTCAAAGAGCTGATCATAGGTACCGTCCGACTGGATCTGTGCCAATGCCGTATTGATGCGTGTCAGCAGATCATCACGGGCCGGACTCACGGCGATGGCGTACAACTCGTCGGTGAGTGGCCCACCGGTGATGCGGATGCCGGCGTCGGCGTTGTTGGTGATGTAGCGCACAATGACCGGAATGTCGATCACCACGGCATCGACGTCACCGTTGCGCAGCGCGGCAAAGGCATCGACTGCCTCGGGATAGACAATCGCTGCGGCGTCGGTTTCCGTGGCAACAAATTGTGCTCCCGTTGTATCCGCTTTAACGCCAACCTTGGTCTGCGATGTGAGGTTGTCGGCACTGACAATAGTCGTCTCCTCATTGCGCACGGCCAATCCCTGGCCTGGGTTGAAATAGGAGACGGGGGCTTTGCCGGATTGAAAGTAGCTGTCGGAGAAGCTGACCTGTTCTGCCCGTTCATCGGTTACCGTAATGGCACTGATGGCCGCGTCGAGTTCCCCTGTTGCCACCTGTGTAAGCAACTGCTCAAAGGGCAGATCCACATAGGTCACTTCAAAGTTGCCGGCCTTGGCGAGTGCGGTGAGGAGATCGATGTCAAAGCCGACTACCTGCCCCGATTCCTCTTTGTAGACAAAGGGTTCAAATTCCGCATTAATGCCAACACGGGCCAACAAGAGGTCGGCGGTCGATGAGGAACGTTCCCCTGCCGATGTATCGACGGCCGCTGCGGCTGGCGTGTTGGTGGCCGTCGCACTTGTTGCGGCCGTGGGTTCCGATGCTTCGACAGGCGTGGTAACAGCCTGCGGTGACGCTCCCCCGGCGCAGCCACTGAGCGCAACGAGTAGTAAGAGCACGGGGAGTAAGAGTGAGATGGTGAAGCGCCGTGGGAGAGTAGGTGTTGTGAGTGTGTGAGTCATAACGGTTGCTTTCTAGAGTTGATCAGCGGTGGCAATTCGCCAGCGCTTGGCTATTGCCACGCAGTACTATTTATGCATCGGAATGAGGCCGGCGGTCCTGTACAGAGTTTGCGATTTCCTGTTGCTGCCGATTCGATGCCAAACGCTTGGCGGAAGGAAGGGTCGTCCAATAACGGCGAAAGAGTCGTAAGCGCTCACCCGGGGAAGGTGCTGGCGGTTGCTCGGTTTTGACAAGAAATGCGGCCCGGCCGGTCAATCGACCATAGATGTATTGCCCGAGAATTCGCAAGGTGGCAACAATTGGGCCGGCAATGATCACCCCGATGATGCCGCCGAAGCTGGCGCCCCAGATGACGGCAGCGATCATGATCACCGGATGGAGATGGAGGCTCCCTCCCACAATCAGCGGAACCAGGATAAGCGCTTCCAACTGTTGCATCACAAACCAGAGGGCAATCACCAGGAACGCAATGGGAAGGCCGCTGAGCGCGGTCAGTGTTGTAGACTGGACCACGAGCGCCGTTGCCACCGGCGGCACCAGAGCGACCGCAGGCCCGATATTGGGCACAAATTCCATGAGGCCGGCGACGAGGGCAAAAAAGAGTGGATGTGGCAGCCCCAAGATCGTGGCGATAAGCCACATGCTGCTCCCCATGATGATTGCCAGGATCAGTTGGCCGCGCAAAAAGTTATGCCAGACATTCCCCAAATCGTGGAGCAAGCGGGCAACATCTGCTTGGTAACCATCCGGCGCGAGGGCAATCAGGTTATGACGAATTGTTGCGCCGTCCTGGAGCAAGTAGAAGACAATGAAGAAGAAGAGCAACCCGCCCAGAATTGTTTGTAGCAGCCCGCCCAAGATCTGTGTAAACAGCCCCATGGTAGCCCTGGTCATCGCGTTGACGATGGCCCAGAGGGTGCGGCTGTTCTGTTCCAACAAATTTTCGAGCTGATTGCTCTCCAGCCATCGACTGAGGGCATCGGCGAGAATCACAGGGTGACCGCTGTCATCCGTAATGGGCGTCCCATCAATAACCAGAGGATCTTGAAAGACACGTTGGACAACCGGTGCCATAGTGAGGAGCGCAGCGCCGGCTTGTTCGAGCATATTGGAAACAAGAGGCAAGACTGCGCCAAAGAGCAGGACAAGCAGCAGCAAGAGGGCGAGGAGAACCGCCACGCCACGTGCATGGCCACGCAACAACTGTCGATGCAGCCACTCAACTGTTGGGTAGAGCAGGTACGCAATCAAGATGGCTGCGCCCAGAAGCGGTAGAACGGAACGCACGGCAACGAGAAAAACGACTGTCGCGCCGGCCAATATCAGAAACCAGATCCGCCCCATTTCCGAAGACCAGGGCTTAGCTTGAGACAATGATGATTTAGGATCCACGAAGTATCTCAATCAGAACAGGATAGACAAGAACAGTCCGATTTGCAGAAGGCTCGACCGTAATGAAGGTATGGGGCAACTCACAGATGCTGCTCATCCGCCCGTTTGTGGTGGATAAATTAGCTCGGAAACTGTTGCAAAGGTGTACCCCTTGCGGCGCAGATAGTCGATAATCTGCGGCAATGCGATCTTGCTCTCTGCATTGATGTCGTGGAGTGCAATGATAGCACCGGGGCAGACATTTTGTGTTACCTGGGCGTAGATCTTTTCTGCCGTGATCCCTTCATTCCAATCGCGTGAATCGATGGTCCAGCCGACGACCCGATAGCCTTCTTCCTGTGCAATTTGGGTCATCATGGGGGTAATCGCGCCAAAGGGCGCCCGAAACAGAGGCTTGGTGGTGGCATTCGGTCGCGCTTCGCGTACGAGCTTTTCGGTCAGGTTCAGCTCGGAGCGGATATCCTCCGGACGATGACCTTGCATATTCTCATGTGTGTAGGAGTGGTTGCCCAATTCGTGACCGTTATCGAGGATATGACCGATTACCTCAGGATAGCGTGATAGTGGATAGCCCATGACAAGAAAGGTTGCGCGAATTCCTTGCTCCTTCAGCCAACGCATGAACTCATGATTTTCGGGCGTGTAGCCGATATCAAACGAAAGCGCCACCCGTTTGGTGCGGTTGTCGTAGCTGAGGTAATAGCCGGAGACCCCGAAAGGTAACTGATCGATCGTCGGCACCGACGGGCGCGGCGTGGTCCACTCATGTGGCGGGATGCTCCCTTCAGGCAAAAAGATTGTGCTGCCTGCAAAGCCCGTGTAGTCCGGGTTTGCGGCCATGATCTGATCCACAGTGATACCCGCAGCAGCGGCAATGCCACCCAACGTGTCGTCCGGCCAAAGGCAATACGAATCACGCATATCATCAACGACGTTGAGTGGATTTGTAACATCCGCCTGGCGAAACAACATGCTTTCAGATGAGTCCGGTGGCGTTGTCTCTGCCAACGTTTGGGCGGAAGCTTCCAGCCCCTGCTCGGGCATCAGTTGCGTCGACGCAATCTGCGTGCCGAGGGAGCTAATGAGCAGGTAGGCAATCAGAGCGATGCCAGTGACAGATAAAAGCAATCCACGAACCAGCACAAGAACATTCCCTTTAAAGTGTGACTTGGCGCAGGAAAGCAGTGAGATGGAAATACAGATTCCCTGACGCCAACTGTGATGAATCCGGTTAAGACTATCTCAAAGAAATAAATGTCCAGCCATTGTTTTGCGGAGTGCCATAGACACCGTGAATGAAAGATCTGTCGCTGGATATTTATGTCTTTGGATAAACCTTAGTTGTCTCCACGAAGCGGGTAGCCCGATGACTGCCACTGGTCGGATGCAGCTTTATAAAACCACTATCGGCCGGTGACAGTCACCTGCTAGCGCAAGTTGTGCTTGAACCTACTGAACGATAAACCTACTGAACGATGAAAAAGATGTCAAAATTTAACTGCGGTCCTTCCGGCAAGCGGACAGGAACAACCGTCACAATATAGTCATCTGTGCTTGGCAGATCGACCCATAGGTTGTTTTGCAAACCGCTATTTTCCCCATTGACAACCAAGGGTTGGCCGTTGATTGACGTGACGCTCACAGTGAGCGCTTCGCCGTGGGATCGGGTGTTGATCTCAAGAACCTGACGGGCACGTCCACCAAGGATAAAGCGTTTGGCCATTCCATTGACAATGGTGCCCACTCGGGCGGCGGAGATATCGCCCGCATTAAAATAGACTCGTTCGGCACTAATCACCGGCGGTTGTGGCTGCGGCTGCGGCTGCGGTGGTTCCGGTAGCTGCACACCGCCGCCACCTAGTCCGGGAATCACAATCGTCTGTCCGGTGAGTAGACCACCTTGGTAAAGATTATTTGCCCGTAAAAGCGCATCCTGGGATAGCCCAAAGCGGTTGGCGACAGAGAAAACTGTGTCGCCCCAAGCAACCGTGTAGTACGGTGGGTTGAAGGTGCCGCTGGCATGGGTGGTAGGGCCACGGTCATAGATGCCCCCACCGCCACCTGTGGGCGGTTGGGCAGGAACGGAACCACCACAGCCATTGGGTACCGTCAAGATCATCCCAACTTCAATAGCACTTGGATTGGGACCAATGGTCTGGCGATTGATATCGTAGATCGTCTGCCAGTTGGTGCAGTAGCGGCCGGCAATCTTGCCCAGCGAATCACCCGGCTGTACCGCAACCGACACATAGCTTTGGGCCAGTGCCGGTGTTGGCAGGGCAACAAAGCAGAGAGAAAATATCAGGATACCTGCAAGATACCGATGGAATCGATGACTCATATTCTTTTCCCTTGCACGAATTAGAACTTGCCACACTCAGTAATTCACAACTTGTCATTCTGAGGACCAAAGGGACGAAGAATCTCCTCTCCACACCAACGGAGATTTTTCCTCGTTTCACTCGTCAGAATGACAAAACGCTCGAATTTGTGAACTACTGACACGAGCTTACCACTCCCGCCAATGGAACTGTCAACGCCATTGGGGCATAGGTTTTGGACTTTCTGACCGGTTGCAGTAAACGAACATGGGGCGGTATGCCGAACATCGTCTGTGCCAAGTTGTTTATTCCCAGGTAGAATTGACATCTACCTGGGAAAGCCAGGTATCGCCACAATCATAACGGCAACAGCATATTCTTGCAACACGGCATATTCTTGTGTCGCGTACCCATTTTTGGAATCACGCCGGACGGTCTATTCGGTCCTCCTTTGTCATTCCCAAAGAATGGGACGCGCCCGATTCTTGTGTCGCAGTTCCCAATTTAGACTAGAGAAGTGAGCATCCCTCGATGCGAACGGGTCGCGTACACGAGCGAACCCGCATCAGGGGATGCAGACTACGCACCATTCTGCTCAAGTCGGGAATTGCTGATTCTTGTGGAGCAATTCTCAATTTGGTCGAGTGTACTCCAGGGCTGTTACCGCGTGAATAAACCGGCTACGACCAACAGTACAACTGCTCCGATAACCGCCACAATGATGCTGTAGAGGTTGAAACCGGTGACGCCCGCTCCACCAATGGCATTCATCAGAAAGCCACCGATCACTGCCCCAACAATGCCGACGACAATATTGGTGACCAACCCACCACCACGACCAGTAATCATGCCCGCCAGCCAACCGGCGAGCGCTCCCAAAATGATCCATGCAATAATACCCATAGTGATCTCCTCTTCTTTTTACTTACTTTCGCTAGTACATAGCGGCCTTTGCGGCTTTGTGTGAAACGTTACAAATGAACTAGGCTTGTCGAGATTCGTTGGCTGTTGTGGTGCCGGCCAGATACCACTGTCGATAGGCTTCAAAGAAAAGCAACAGTGCGAACTGAAAGAGCGCACTGGAGATTGCCTGAAACTGATCGAGATAAAAGGTCAGCAAGACAACTGTGGTTAAGGAAAGGACAAGCCCAAAGATTGCGAGATTGATCCCCCGCGCTTCGCGGCCACGCCAGAGCCAAATGAAGGCCGAAAGCGTGACAAGACCGATGGCCAACTGCAGGCCCAACCGAATCAGAAACCAGGGCAGATCCTCCACGCTACGTAGTGTGTTATCATTGACCAACTGTTGCCCCAATGGCTCGGTTAACAGACTGGGCATCAAAGCAATCATGGTCAACAGCGCAATCCCGACAACTGTCTGCAACCCGTTTAGACCAATGAGCCACAATATAATGCGGCGATGGCGCTGCCGACCCAGCTTTTGTCCCCACTGTACAACCATTTGCCGCAGCGTCTGTACCGTGCCCGGTGCCCCTGTTGCCAACGCTTCGTTATCGAGGTGGGCTATCAGCGCCGATGCCAAGGCCGCATAGCGCGGCTGCGTGCTCTGTTGTGCGTAGCGCAAGCGTTCATAAATCTCTTGCCGTTCTTGCTCCAGCAAGGTCCCATCGACCAGAGGCGGTACATCCTCAAGCGCCCGGTAAAGCTCCGCACGCGCATTGTGACGAACGGGACGACGCACAAAAAAATAAAAGAGTACGCTCAGGAGAAAGAACGCATAGATGATCGGGGCAGCCGGTGGATAGAAATAATCCACATCGCGCGTGATGAATTTGCCCACCTCGTCGATAAAGAGGCCCACCCCCACCCCATTCAAGATCGCGCTCCAGATCAATGCCGTGCGGTTGAGCAACACCAGCGGCAACAGGGCCGCCACATAGAGCAACAAGCCACCCCACAAGACGTGGGCAATGTGCAGATTGCCACTGCCGATCTGCGGATAGCCCGTCATCTCCAGATAGAAACGCGTGACAATTACCGAGGCGGCAAAGGCAACCAAGGTAATCAGGACATATGTTTCTGCCCGGGAGCGTTTTACCGCTTGCCGACGGGGTGTGTGCAAGGCTTCTTGCCACTGGTGCGTCGCCATTCTGCGTGCCATCTCTCCCTAAATACAGAATTAACAAAGAAGTGTTGATTGGGCCTTCCAGGAAGGCTTGCCAAAGATCTCTGTTTACAGAGCACTAATTTCGGCGCCAGCCACTGGTGACCCACGAGCAGAACCGCCGCTAACCGTTGTGACTGTGGCTGGTACCGTTTGGATAGCATTCCTGCTTTGGGGCTGTTTGTCAATCGCAGGGAAGATCCTCGCGCGTCCGTGCGATGGGGTCGCCAGTGCAATTGACAAACCAACGCCTATAGGTGCAACCGTTGCCCAACATAGATGTAATTGGGGTTGTGCAGACCGTTCACGCTCATCAGATAGTGAACACTCGTGCCATGCCATGCCGCAATTTCACTCAAGGTGTCGCCGGCTTTGACCACATAATACCCGCCCGCACCACCGCCGTGATGACCTTTGTCGTGGCCGCCGTACGAAGGTCGCGCCGGCCCGTAGGCACTGGGAATGCAGAGCTTCTGGCCCACGTAGATCAGGCTGGCATTGCTGATGCCGTTGACACTGGCCAACGCCTGGGTGCTGACACCAAAGTAAGCTGCCAAGACCGACAATTTGTCACCATGTTGTACATGGTAGTACCCTGCACAGCCCACAGATCCCGCCCCGCCACTAGCCGGAATGTACAGATGCTGACCGACGTCGATGTAGCTTGGATTGGAAATCCCATTGGCGCGTGCCAGCGCGGCGACGGAAACGCCGTAATAGCGTGCGATCTGAGAAAGGGTTTCGCCTTTCTTGACGATGTGATAACCACCGCTGCTCGCAGGTTTCGCGGTGACCGCCATTGCCGTCGATTCGAGCGGGCTGTTGGTCGCAAGTTCGGTCATAGCTCCGTTCCCGCTGATTTCGAGTGTACTTGTTGTATCGGTTGCGGCAAAAGTATATGCAGTTGGGACGGCGATT
>ERZ795053.6770-NODE-6770-length-11288-cov-9.682364_pt1 | contig 11288 bp, 10 predicted proteins | sample MGYA00375137_ERZ795053 | MGnify/ENA primary metagenome ERZ795053 (study PRJEB30182, sample SAMN05720284) | activated sludge metagenome | isolation source: Anaerobic digester | place: Hong Kong | collected 2014-12-17 ... | reverse complement strand
TCCTCGCGCGCCTCGGTGGCACGAGCCCGACCTCGCCCGATCCCCAGCGCGGGCCCGGACGTCCGCGCCTCGGCGTGGTCGCCCGCGAGGTGACGCTGCTCCCCCGTCACTGGGAGTGGCTCGGCACGCAGCCGGGCGGCGCCTCGGCGACACTGCGTCGGCTGGTGGAGGCGGCCCGCCGGCACGCGGAGCGAGCCGATCCGGGCCGCGACGCGCGCGAGGCGACCTACCGCTTCATGTCGGCGACTGCCGGCGACCTGCCGGGTTTCGAGGAGGCGAGTCGCGCGTTGTTCGCGGGCGCATTTGCGCGCCTCGCCGAACGGATCGCCGACTGGCCCCGCGACGTGCGCACCCACGTCGCGCACCTCGCCGCGCGCGCCGAGGCGGCGGCGGCGGAAACGGGGAGTGAATCGCCCCCCGTTTGAGTGCGCCACGATCCTGTTACCCTTCGCACGTCACCTTCCGGAGCCGGCGCGATGCCACCTGCCGCCCCACGCGGCCTCGACCTGTTGCACCAGCCCTTCCTCAACCGCGGCTCGGCGTTCACCGCCGACGAGCGTGCGACCTACGGCCTCGAGGGATTCCTCCCGGCACGCGTCTTCACGCTGGAGGAACAGGTCGCCCGTTCGATGGCGAACCTCCGCCGCCAGGCGACCGACCTCGATCGCTACGTCTATCTCCAGGCGCTGCACGGCCGCAACGCGACGCTCTTCTACCGCGTGGTGCTCGAGCACCTGCGGGAGACGCTGCCGATCATCTACACGCCGACCGTCGGCGAGGCGTGCCTGCGCTTCGGCGAGTTGTTCGGGCGGCCGCACGGGATGTACCTCAGCCGCGAGCACCGCGGGCACCTGCGCGCGCTCCTCGAGCAGTGGCCGCGGCGCGACATCGAGGTGATCGTGGTGACCGATGGCGAGCGGATCCTCGGCCTCGGCGACCTGGGCGCGCAGGGGATGGGGATCCCGATCGGCAAGCTCGCCCTCTACACCGCCTGTGCCGGCATCGCGCCGGACCGCTGCCTGCCGGTGACGCTCGACGTCGGCACCGACAATGCCGCGCTGCGCGACTCGCCGTTCTATCCCGGGGTGCTCGCCCCGCGCATCCGCGGCGAGGCGTACGACGCCTTCGTCGACGAGTTCGTCGCCGCGGTGGCCGAGGTCTTCCCGCGGGCGGTGCTGCAGTGGGAGGACTTCGCGACCGACAACGCGTTCCACCTCCTCGCACGCCATCGCGAGACGGTCCGCTCGTTCAACGACGACATCCAGGGGACGGCAGCCGTCACGCTCGCCGGGCTGCTCTCGGCCGTGCGGGTCACCGGCGGCACCCTCGCCGACCAGCGCGTGCTGTTCCTCGGGGCGGGGTCGGCGGCGACCGGGATCGGCGAGTTGATCGTCGGCGAGCTGATGGAGCAGGGACTGCCGGAGGCGGAGGCGCGCCGCCGCTGCTGGTTCGTCGATTCCCGCGGGCTGGTCACCGCCGATCGCACCGATCTCGCGCCACACAAGCGCCCGTTCGCCCACGCGCACCCGCCCCTCGCCGACCTCGCCGGTGCGGTCGAGGCGCTCGCCCCGACGGCACTCATCGGCGTCGCCGCGCAGCCGGGCACCTTCACCGAACCGATCCTGCGACAGATGGCGGCGCGGAACGACCGACCGATCATCTTTCCCCTCTCCAACCCCACCAGCAAGGCGGAGTGCACCGCCGAGCAGGCGTACCAGTGGACCGACGGGCGCGCGCTCTTCGCCAGCGGGTCGCCGTACGCCGCGGTGGAGCACGCGGGGCAGCGGTTCGAGCCCGCCCAGGCGAACAACGTCTATGTCTTTCCGGGGATCGGCCGCGGGGTGGTCGCGGTGCAGGCGCGGCGGGTGAGCGACCGGATGTTCCTCGCCGCGGCCCGCACGCTCGCCGCGGCGGTGGGCGAGGGCGAGCTGGACCGCGGCGCGCTCTATCCGGCGCTGGAGTCGATCCGGGACGTGTCGATCCAGATCGGCGTCGCGGTGGCAGAGGTCGCCCTCGAGGAGGGACTCGCCGGCGTGGAACCGACGGGCGACCTCACAACGTGGGTCCGCGACGGGATGTACGATCCGGCCTATCCGCCGGTGCCAGCGGAGCGTCGGCGGGAATAGCCGCGCCAGGCTACTTCCCCCAGAGCGCCACCAGCTCGGCGACGACCCGTTCGGCCTCCTCGGCGTCGCCGCCCCGGATCGCCTCCGTGGTGCAATGGGTCAGGTGGTTGTGCAGCAGGACGCGACCGACCCCACGCAACGCCTCCTGGACCGACGCGATCTGGACGAGCACGTCCGCGCAGTAGCGCTCCTCGTCGACCATTCGCATCAGGCCGCGCACCTGGCCCTCGATCCGGCGCAGTCGCTTCTCGAGGGCCTCCTTCGTCTCCGCCGGCACGTGGGCCGCATGACGGGGCGAGTCGGTCACGGTGTCCATCCCTTCAGGCGAAGCGAGTTCCCCACCACGCTGACGCTCGAGAACGCCATCGCGAGACTGGCCAGGATCGGCGAGAGGAGGATCCCGAACGCGGGGTAGAGGACCCCCGCGGCGATCGGGATCCCGACGACGTTGTAGGCGAACGCCCAGAAGAGGTTCTGGTGCATCGTGCGCATCGTCCGCCGGGAGAGCGCCACCGCATCGGCGACGCCGCCGAGGTCGTCGCGCAGCAGCGCGATGTCGGCGGCCTCGAGGGCGACGTCGGTCCCGCCCCCCATCGCGATTCCGACATCTGCCGCCGCGAGGGCCGGCGCGTCGTTGATGCCATCGCCGACCATCGCCACGACCGCACCGCCCTCGCGCAGCCGCCGGACCTCGGCGACCTTCCCCTCCGGCAGCACCTCGGCGACCACGCGACCAATGCCGACGGCCGAGCCGATCGCCTCGGCGGCCGAGGCGCGGTCGCCGGTGAGCAGCACCACGTCGAGCGCACCGCGACGCAGACGGTCCACCGCGACGCGGGAGCTCTCCCGGATCGCATCGCCAACGACGACGGTGCCGACCCACGCCCCGTCGTGGGCAACATGGACCAGGGTCGCGCCCGGGTGCTCGGTCGGGACCACGTCGGTGGGGGAGGTCGCCGCCGCCTCCCGCAGCATGGTGGCGTTGCCCACCGCGACCGACGCGCCATCGACGCGGGCCGTGGCGCCCCTCCCTCCGTGCGAGGCGAATCCCGTCGCCCCGAGCGCGGCGAGGCCGCGGCGATCGGCCTCGCGCACGACCGCGCCAGCCAACGGGTGCTCGCTCAACCGCTCGACTGCCGCCGCGACCTGCAGGACGCGCTCGGAGGTCCACCCGGCGTCCGGGGCGACGAGCACGTCGAGCACCGTCGGCTTCCCGGCGGTGACGGTGCCCGTCTTGTCGAGCACGATGGTGTCGATCTCACCGGCACGCTCGAGGGCCGCACCGCCCTTGATCAGGATCCCCAGTTCGGCGCCCTTCCCCGTGGCAACCATCACGGCGGTCGGCACCGCGAGCCCCATCGCGCAGGGGCAGGCGATGATCAGCACCGCGATCGCCGCGGCGACGGCACGCACCCCGCTCCCCTCGGGTGCGAGGAACCACCACGCGAGGAAGGTCAGGATCGAGAGCAGGATCACCGTCGGGACGAACACACCGCTGATCCGGTCGGCGAGCCCCTGGATCGGCGCCCGCGACGACTGCGCATCGCGCATCAACCGGACGATCTGCGCGAGCCGCGAGTCGGCACCGAGCGTCGTCGCCTCGATCGTGAGGGCCCCGGTGGTGTTGATCGTGCCGCCCACGACCCGGCTGCCGACCGACTTCGCCGCCGGCACCGGCTCCCCGGTGAGCATCGCCTCGTCGACGGCGCTGGCACCCTCGCGCACTTCGCCATCGACCGGGATGCGCTCGCCGGGCCGCACGACCACCAGGTCGCCGCGGCGCACCCCTTCGATCGGGATGTCGAGCAGCCCACCCTCGCGGAGCACCCGGGCACTCCGTGGCTGGAGTCCGGCGAGACGTCGGAGCGCGGACGCGGTTCGGCGCTTGGCCCGGGCCTCGAAGGTGTTGCCGAGCAGGACGAAGGCGATGATGAGGATCACCGCCTCGAAGTACACGTCGGGGGCGACCCCGCGCGCGAGGAACCAGGCCGGGGCCATCGTCACCGCCGCCGACCAGCCGAACGCCGAGAGGGTGCCGAGGGCGACGAGCGTGTTCATGTCGGCGCTGCGGTGGCGGAGGGCGGTCCACGCCCGGACGTAGAAGTGCCGCCCGGCCCAGCCCATCACCACGACGGTGAGCACGAGCAGGCCCCACGACAGGACCGGCAGCGGCACGGTGTAGAGCCACGGCAGCGCGGACCGCAGCGGTCCGTCCAGCCACGACATGATGCCGTGCATCAGGGGATCCATGGCGACCCCGGTCATCGGGCCGCGGCTCATGAGGGGCATCGAGACCACCATCGCCACCGCCCCGGCGACCAGGGCGGTGAGGGCCCGGTGCCACAGGTGCCGCGCCTCCGCCTCGAGCGCCGCGTCCCGCGCGGCCTGCTCGGCGACGGCGTCGGCGGTCGGCACCGGGACCGCGGCCCCGTAGCCGGTCCGCTCCACCACCTCGATCAGTCGCCCGGGATCGAGCTGCGCGGGATCGTAGCGCACCGCCGCCCGGCCGAGCATCAGGTCGACCGTCGCCGAGGCCACGCCGGGAGTCCGTTCCAGGGTCCGCTGCACCCGCGCCTGGCAGGCCGCACAGGTCATCCCGGTGACGTCGAGCGTCACCGCCTCCGCGGCCGATCCGGGCGGGCTCGTGGCCTCCGGCACGTTCACCCCGTCACATCGGTGTGGCTCACGTCGTAGCCGGCGCCCTCGATCGCCCCGACGACGTCATCCGGCGACGCCCCGCCGGGGAGGAGCTCCACCTCCGCGCGGCCGATCCGGACCGACTCCACCCGGATCCCCGGGACGGCGGCCAGGGCCGCATTGACGGCGTTGAGGCAGTGATTGCAGGACATCCCGGTGATCTGGGCGACGAGGACCGACATATACCCCCCTAGGGTATTTAGGTGTCCCGAGAATCTGGGCTGCCGACGCTGCGGCCGCAAGGGGGGCGCGCCCGTGGCACGTGGAATGCAGATTTCTCCCCCGGATCACCATGACCATCAGCGACCAGACCCCGCTCGAGGCCTTCGTGCCTGCCCTCGTCTGGCCCGGCCGTCGTCCGACGATGGCCGAGCTGGCGACCTGGCACGAGGCGCTCCGCGACGCGATCGGGCACCTCATGCCGGTCGACCTGCTCGCCTGCTGGCTGCTGCCGAGCCGCGGCGGGGCGGTGCTCATCGGCCCGCGCGAGCTGTCGCCCGACGCCATTGCCGTCCCGCCGGCCGAGCCGATCGTGAGCCAGGAGGCGCTCTTCCGGCTCGAGGACCGGGTGCGGGCCAGCGGATATCGCTCGGTGATGGCGGTGCCGGTCCGCTCGGAGGTGCAGGACGTCGGGCTCCTGGTGGTGGGTCGCTTCGGGGAGACGGACTACTCGCTCGCGGACCAGCGCTCGCTGCACCGCGTGGCCGGGTATCTCTCGACCGCGATGCGCCGGCTGGCGGCGCAGCCGTGGATCAGCCCGGCGGTGCCCAGCGAGGAACGGGTGCCGATGGTGGCGGGGATCACCGAGGCGCTCCTCGATGCGGTGGACGGCGCGCGGACGGGCAGCGACCTGGTGCAGCTCGCCTCGGATGCCATCGGTGCGCAGCTCCCGCACGATCGACTGGAACTGCTGGCGGTGGCCCCGGCGCCCGACTGCTGGTCGCTCCTGGGCACCGACGGGGTGCCGGGCCATACCCTGCAGATCGACGCCGAGGATCTCGACCGGGTCGATGCGCTGGTGTATCACCTCGGCGGCAACGCGACGGTCCGGATCGCGGACCTGCGGGAGCAGGAGCTCGCGTGGCCGGGCTCGCTCGATCGCCGCAACGCCGACCGGCAGCGCGGGATGCTCGCGGCCCGGATGGAGGTCGCGGGGGAACTGGTCGGCTGGCTCTGGCTGGGCAGCAGTTCGCCGGGCTGGTTCCAGGAGACCGACGAGGAGGTCGCCCGCCTCGCCGCCCGGTTGCTCGCCTCGCGCGTCGCGACCTGGTCGGCGCGGCACGAGCTCGCCGGCGCCTGGAGCTGACGCCGGCCGGGATCAGGGCTTGGCGGGCGGGGGACCGTCCACCGGCAGCAGGAACCAGAAGGTGCTCCCCTTCCCCTCGATCGACTCCACGCCGATCTGCCCGCCGTGCATCTCCACGAAGCGCTTGCACAGCGCGAGCCCGAGACCGGTGCCCTGTGCGGCGCGCGACGCCGACGCATCGACCTGGGAGAATTCCCGGAACAGCTTGTCGGTGTGCTCCTCGGGGATCCCGACGCCCGTGTCGGCCACCGACACCCAGACCACGTCGCGCGGCACGAGGGTGACGGTGTCGCCGGCGCGGCGCGTGAGCGCCGACGGCATCGGAGCCACGGTCCGCACGGCGGTCACGGTGATCAGGCCGCCGTCGCCGGTGAACTTCGAGGCATTCGAGAGCAGGTTGAACAGGACCTGGCGCACCCGGATCCGGTCGGCCAGGATCTCGAGGGCCTCGCCGTCCTCGATCCGGATCTCCGCCTGCTGTCCCTTGCCGCTGCGCAGCGACGTGGTGTCGGTCACCGCGCCCTCGATCGCGGTGCGGACGTCGCACTGGTCGAGCGTGAGCACCATCCGCCCCGCCTCGATCTTCGAGAGGTCGAGCACGGAGTTGATGAGCCCCAGCAGGTGGCGGCCGTTGCGGAGGATCGACTCGAGGAACTCCTTCTGCTGGTCCTCGAGCGGCCCCAGCCCCTCGCTGAGCATCAGGTCGCTGAAACCGATGATCGCGTTGAGCGGGGTCCGCAGCTCGTGCGACATGTTCGCGAGGAACTCGCTCTTGAGCTGGGTGGCGCGCTGCAACTCGCGGTTCTTGGTCGCGAGCTGGCGTTCGTTGCGCCGCAGTTCCTCGAGCACGGTGGTGCGGTCGAGGCCGAGGACGACCTGGTCGCCGAGCGACTGGAGCAGCTGCCGATCGTGGTCGGTGAACGGGCGACCGTCACGGCGGTTGAACGCGCACACCGCGCCGACGACCATCCCCGCCGAGCGGAGCGGCACCATCGCGGCGCCGGTGATCCGGCCGGTGAGCTGCTCATGGGGATGGTTCCGCGCATCGGCCTCGATGTCGGCGACCAGCACCGCCTCGTCATTCAGGATGGCGTAGCCGACGAGTGACTGCTCGATCGGGACGAGGGCCCCCTCGGCGGACTGGAGCGGGCCCGAGCCGGCGACCAGCTTCGCGAAGCGCCCCTCCTCGACCATCAGCATGATCGCACCGCCCTCGGCGTCGAGCAGCTCCCCCGCCGCCTGGGCGACCAGCCGATTGAGCGTCGGCAGGTCGGTTCCCTCGAGGAGCCGGGCCGCGAGCTCCCGCAACCGCTCGAGCTCGCCGTTGCGCCGCGAGGCGGCGGTGAGTGCCCGCGAGAGGCTCGCCTTCTGGTGCTCGGCCGCCCGACGCCCGCGCCGGATGGCCGCGACCGCGATCCCTGACGACAGTGCCGCCGCCCCGAGGCCCGCTGCGCGCTGCCCGAGCACCAGGAGGATCACGCAGACCCACCCGAGCACCAGGCTGGAGGTCACCAGCCGAGAGGTGGTCAACCAGCGGAGCTGCCCGCCCTCGGTCGGCGAGACCGGCTGGCCGTCGGCCCCGATCACGTCGGGCGGTCGTCCGGAGACGGTGGCTGTCACCCTGGTTCATCCTCCATGGAGAGGACCTGATGGAAGACGGTGGTGCCATCGCGCAGCATCCGGCGCAGGTACGGCCGGCACATCCCGCACTGGTCACCGCAGCCCGTCGCCTCGATGAGGGTCTCGAGGTCCCACGCCTCCGCCTCGGCGAGGCGGTGGAGCGTGGCAAACAGCATCCGCTGGCAGACACAGCGATCGATGGTGACCGGATAGGACCAGTTCACCCGGTGCGACCCGATCCGCCGTGCCTGCCGATCACACCTTGTGGTAGATCACGCGGCCGGCCCGCGCGCCGTCCTCGGCGTCGTAGAGCTCGAAGTCCGCGAAGAACCGCGGCGCCTCGCCACGCAGCACCTCGAGGACGCGCACCGCCATGCCGCGGATCTCGCGCTCGGCGCCCTCGCCGAGGCGCAGCTCCAGCATCGTGCGCCATGCCCGCACGTTGCCGCTCACCACGATCTTGGTCTCGGTCGCATTCGGGAGCAGCGACCGGGCGGCCTCGCGGGCCATCTTGCGCCGGTGGACCCGGTCCTCGACCCAGGCGTAGCGTTCCATGAGATGATCGACCGCACGCACGTAGGCCTGCTGGGCCGCGCCGACCTGGGCCAGCCATGCCTCCTCGAGCGGGGCGTCGCCCTGGATCGCGGGCGGCACCACGAAGGCCGCCTCGGATTCATCGACGTAGCGCTGCGACAACTGGGAATAGCCGAAACCCGCACGGTGGCGGACCAGCTCGTGGGTGAGCGAGCGCGAGACGCCCTCGATCAGCACCACGTAGGTGGCGTGCTCGAAGACCGAGCCGTGGCCCTGCCGGAGGATGTTGCCGAGATACTCGGCCGTGCTCCGACCGGCAGGATTGCGCTGGCTCATGTAGCAGAGACGCCCGGCGAACTCGGCGAGCCGCTCGCCGTCGGTGCCGGGATCCTTCCACTGGACCGCGAGGTGCTCGGGCTCGAGGAACTCGGGCCGAGCGAGCAGGGTGACGACGGGTTCGCGGTAGAGCTTCATGGTGGGCCGGGTTGGAGATGGACCCAATCTAAGAGGACCCCCGCTCCTCGGGCACCGGGGCCGCGTCCCAGCGCGAGCGGCCGTAGCCACGCCGGGCCTCCAACTCCGCGAGCTCCTCGGCCACCCCGGGGGCGAGCGGCTCGGCGGCGTCGCCGAGCTTGAGTCGCTGGAACGGATCGCTCCCGTCGGACAGGATGACGCCGGGGTTCCAGCGACCCGCGGGATCGAAGGCGGACTTGATCGCGGCGAAGCAGGCGATCGCCTCGGGACCGAGCAGTTCCCCGAGGACCGGGGCGCGCAGTCGGCCGGCACCGTGTTCCCCGGCCGGCGTGCCCCCGAGGTGCCGCAGGGTGGCGAGGACGCGATCATGGATCCGCCGCACGCCCGCGAGCCAGTCGGGCCGCCCGAGATCAGGCAACAGGTTCACATGCACGTGGCCGTCACCGGCGTGACCGAACATCACCACATCGATGCTCTCGGCGTCACAGGCCGCCTGGATCGCGGCGAGGTATCGGTCGAGGGATGCCGGCGGGACGCAGCCGTCCTCGATCACCTGCAGCGAGCGCCGCCCATCGGCGAGCGCCGCCAGGATCGGCGAGGCGCGGTGGCGCAGGTTCCAGAGTGCCGCGCGTCCCTCGGGGCTCGAGGCCTCGCGCACTGCCGCCCCGGCGGCGGCCAGCGCCGCCCGCGCGCGATCGATCCGATCGCCAACCTCGGCGGCGTCCGACCCTTCGACATCGACCAGCAGCACGGCGCCGGCACCTTGCCATGGCGCCTCGCCTGGAGCCGTCGCCCCGACGAGGCGGAGGAAGGAGGCATCGAGCAGCTCGATCGCGACCGGCTCGGCACCGGCGAGTGCCTCCACGGCGGCACCGAGCCCGGCCCGCTCCTGCAGGACGACCTCGAGGGTGTGGTGGACGGTGGGGATCGGCTCGAGACGCAGCGTCGCACCGAGGATCGGCCCGAGGGTCCCCTCGCTGCCGATCACGAGGTCAAGCAGGTCGCCCGTGCTCCAGAAGCGGTGCAACCCGTAGCCGGCGGTGTTCTTGCGAGTCCGCGGCCAGCGCGGGCGCACGACGGCCTCCAGCCGGTCGAGCAGCGGGGCAGCGTCGCGGACGAAGCGGTCCACGACCGGGTGTGCGGGGTCCGGTGCGACCCCCCGCCGGAGCTCGAGCGGACCGTCGGTGGTCCAGAGCTCGATCGCCTCGACCCAGCGGTCCACCGCCCCGAGCCGGTAGCTCCGCGCGCCCGCGGCATTGGTGCCGATCATCCCACCGACCGTCGCCCACGCGAGACTCGACGGATCGGGACCGAAACGGAGGCCGTGTGGTGCCGCGGCGGCGGCCAACTGCCCTCCCGACAGGCCGGGGGCCACGACGGCCAGCCGGGTGACGGGATCGATCCTCACCGGTGCCCCCGCATCAAGCGCCGTGAGGTCGAGCACCAGCCCGGCGCCGATGCTGCTGCCGTCCATCGCCGACCCGGCCCCTCGCGGCGTCACCGGGAGGTCCCGTGCCTCGGCCCAGGCGACCACCGCAGCGAGTTCGCCCCGCGTGTGCGGCCGCGCCACGGCACGGGGGACGATGCGCTCGATTCCCGCGGCCTGGCTGTAGCGGGAACGGGTGGGGAGATCATCACGAAGCGGCAGCATCACCGGAAGATCGCACGGTCCGTCGCACCGCGGGGGTTGACTCCGGGGGCCGTGTCCGGAGATTTCGCCGCCATGAGCCCCCCGCGCGCGGAACTGATCCATCTCGACGTCGACCGTCGTCTCGGGCACGAGTGGGACGAGTGGGATGGCGCGCCGCTCCCCAATCGCGGGAATTTCGACTCCGAGCCGTCGCTCTTCTTCGAGTGGGTCGCGGTCGCGCTCCTCTGCTTCGGCCTCGCCACCGCCGCGGCGATGTACCTGCTCATCCCCCGCCTGGCCGAGATCCATCCGCTGCTCGCGACGATCACCTGGATCGGCCTCGGGGTCGGCACCGCCCTCACCCTCCTCTGGTGGGCGATGCTGGGGTTGTCCTTCGGGCTCAACCGCCCGCTCCTCCCGGCCCGACTCGCCGAGCGCGGCCTCTTCCTGCGCGTGATGGCGTGGACCTCGCGCGTCGCGGGGTGGTTCGGCCGGCGCGACTGGGTCGAGAATGCCGCGGTCAAGGTCTACAACGCCCTGGCGCTGCTGCGCGTCCGGCGGGTCGCCTCGGGCGAGATGCTCCTCCTCGTTCCCAGGTGCCTGTCACGCGCGACACTCGATGGCGTCCTCACCACCGCCGGTCGGCACGGCGTGCCGGTCTTCGTCGCGACCCGCGGCCAACTCGCCCGGCGCGTGATCCGCGAGCGCCGTCCGCGGGCCGTGGTCGCCGTCGCGTGCGAACGCGACATGGTCACCGGCCTCCACGACGTCGCCGGCAAGATCCCCGTCCTCGGACTCACCATGACGCTCCCCGCGGGGCCGTGCAAGGATGCCGAGCTGGATCAGGCGCAGCTGGAGCGGTACATGGAGGCGTTTGTCGGGAAGGGGTGAGTCCTGAGTC
>ERZ795053.6767-NODE-6767-length-11291-cov-6.040762_pt1 | contig 11291 bp, 7 predicted proteins | sample MGYA00375137_ERZ795053 | MGnify/ENA primary metagenome ERZ795053 (study PRJEB30182, sample SAMN05720284) | activated sludge metagenome | isolation source: Anaerobic digester | place: Hong Kong | collected 2014-12-17 ... | reverse complement strand
CGCGGATTAATGGATTACGCTGATTTTTCCTCCCCCGCTCTTCGAGCACCCCCTCCAGAGGGGGATAGGTGTTTCTGTGTCATCCGTGTCATCTTTTTAATCTGTGATTCTGACATTTATCTGTTTAAAGAAATTAAGTATTTCGATCGTAATTTGACGATGTTTACTGTTTATAATATTTTCTAGTACAACGCAATATAAATGGTTTTCTTGAATAGTTGGCATTCCATAAAATATAATTTTTCAGTGTGAAAAGAATTTTCATTTTCCAATATTGCTTTATATTTGGGAGATGAGGGAAACAAGATATGATATATCTCCGGGACGGAAATTTCACGTACGACACGTATGTGTACTTTATTTCTTTATTCTATTTCTAAACAAATCTGCAGCGCAACAAATACCTCACTGGGGAGTACCATATATTGATGTATATACGCCGGAATCCTACCTTAATGCGGGCAAAGTATGGGATATCTCGTCCGCAAGTAATGGGATTCTGTATTTCGCAACGGACAAGGGTCTGCTCGAGTATGATGGGTTCAAGTGGAAAAAATACAAAGGGAGCAAAGGCTCTACGAGGGCACTTTACGTTCTCAATGATACGACCATATACACAGGTTCTGATTTGGATTTCGGGGTTTGGAAGCGTAGGGCTTACACTGAATTTGAATATACCTCCCTCTATCCATTTAAGGAAAATGTCAATCATATTACTGAGGAATTTTGGGGTGTTTACCGATTAGATGATTTTATTGTTTTTACTTCATTTGACAATGTCTATGTACTCAAGGACTCTCATTTGACTAAAGTGGCGGCACCAGGCAGATTTAGCAAGACTTTTCAGGTTAATGAATTGATTTATCTGGTAGATGATAAGGTGGGAGTTTTTACTTTTGATGGGGTGGCTCTCAAGTTACTTTTCTCTAACCCTGACAATGACCCTCTAGATCTGGTTTCTATATCTCCCCCAGAAATGGGTTCTTTGATTGTCACGCATAGTAAAGGTCTTTATCGTTTTGAAAATGGAAATTTAATTCCTTGGGATAAGGATATCTCTGAGCATCTCAAGAAAGATAAGGTATTCGCCTATACCAGCATTGAAAATAAGTATCATGTCTACGGGACGATTCTTAATGGTATTTACATCGTCAGCAATGAGGGCATAATCATCCAGCATATTAATAAGCCTCGCGGACTAACGAACAACACCATCTTAGACCTTTATTATAGTAAATCTGGGATGTTGTGGGCAAGTTTGGACTTCGGTTTAGTGGGTATGTATCTCAATGATAACATTGCGTATGTCTTCGATCATAATGGGCTCTTCGGCACTGGACAAACGGCACTTTTACAAGGAAGTCAATTCTATCTAGGCACCAATCAAGGGCTTTATACGAGCAAATGGTCAGAGATTAATAATGACGTGAAAGGCATATCCTTTTCTATAATTCCCAATTCAGAGGGTCAGGTATGGGCCTTGGCAGAGGCAGACAATCAAGTATTATGTGGACATGACAAAGGTCTTTACCGAGTCGAGAATCAAAAATTCATTCCGATTGACAATAGCATTGGCGTACTAGACATCCTTGTAAAAGATGAAAAAACCCTGTTTGCCGGGACGTACAATGGCATAGATGTCTATGATTTGATCGAGGATCAATGGCGAATGAGAGGAAAATTGGAACTCATAAAAGGAGCTTGTGAAAAGTTGGTTCTCGATAAGGAAAAAAACTTATGGATAAAGCTGCCAAACTATGGCATTATTAAAGCCTCATTGAACGATAATAATAGCTTGAATTCTAGAATTATTTTTGAGCAAGATGAATTTGAGGGAGAGATTTTGTCATTGGAAAACATTGACGGTGAAATCGTGGTGACTACCACTGAATGCCGCTACGTATTCAACGATGAGAATGGTACATTTCGCAAGAAAGATCAATATTTTGACATCAATCAAATTCAACATAGATTACCCAATAATTATGCTCCGATTAGCTTACAAGATAGTTTTTTGTTTTACTCAGTTTACAATGGATTTGCAATTAAAAAAGGTAGTGAACTACGAGGAAGTAATACACCACTACAATTGGTCATAAGGAAACTAGAACTCTATAATCGAGAGTCAAATACCTCTTTCCAACCGAATGAAGATATTCCATATAATTTCAATAATATAGCGGTCAGTGTCGTAATTCCCAACCAAAGAAATGCCCTATATCGATACAAACTAGAAGGCTATAATAATCAATGGACGGCGTGGTCAACAAACCATGATTATTATTTTGTACATCTTGATGAAGGAAATTACAAGTTGGATATCGAGGGGATGACCACACAAAATGAACTTATAAGCCGTGTAATAGAATTCCGTGTTTCACCTCCATGGTATAGATCTCTTATGGCGTATGCCGTATATTTTATAGGACTTTTCCTAATCTATTTTTTGATACAAGCATGGCAAAGGCATAAACTCAACCAACAAAAACACCACTTGAAACTTCAGAAGCAAAAGGCTTTGGAAGACCAAGCAAAAATCTATAGCGAAGAAGCAATGTTTAAAAAATACGAAGCTCTGGAATCGGAAAAACAACACATCGAAAAAGAGCTTAGAAGCACCAAGGTTGAACTTATTAAGAAAATCAAAGAAGATGACGAAAAAGGAAAACTCCTAAAATCACTCAATGAAAAACTCAGCCTTCTGAAAAGTAGCAATGCCAATAATACCAAAGTCAAGGAATTGCTGAAAATCATTGAAAGGTCCAAAAATGATAAAAATGACAGCTTTCAGATTCATATCGATGAGCTCAATCAAAATTATATTCACAATCTTAAAGCGATATTTCCCTCGCTGAGCATGTATGATTTGAGACTTTGCACCTACATAAAAACCGGCTTATCGACTCGCGAAATTGCCGACATCATGAATGTACTTCCATCGAGTATCAATGTCAGTCGGTCAAGACTTAGAAAGAAGCTAAATCTAGAATCCAATGATGACCTTTTCAGTTTTTTGGACAGTCTAAAAGACGAAGAATAAAATATCACCTTTGTACATTAAGTTATAAAGTTATATACTATTTTTGCAATTGATATCAAATAAAAAATTTTGAATGAAAAAATTATTGTTCCCTATAAATCTTCTACTTGTTTTGATTCTATTTTCAGGCTGTTTTGAAGTTTTAGAAGAAATCACACTTAATGATGATGGCTCAGGACACATTAATTTTACGGTAAATCTTAGTCAGAGCAAATCCAAATTGAACTCCATAATGTTAATGGATAGTATCAATGATTACAAAGTACCAAGTAAGGATGATATTCTCGTTCACATGAACGAACTGGCACGTGAGATTGGTCAAATTAAGGGAGTGACTAACGTACAGAAAAAAGTCAATTTTACAGATTTTGTCTTTTCCATGTCTTGTAACTTTACGAGTGTAGAAGTGTTAAATAGAATCATCTCTCATTTTAGTTCCGGTGGTGTAGAAACTCAAAGCATGGAAGATTACAAACAGTTTTCATACGATTCTAAAAAGAAAATATTTAAGAGATTTTATAATTACAATTTAGCTCAAGAGACTAAAAAAGTCAAATCTAGAGATCGTCAAATCTTAGACGGAGCGACAGTCACGACGATTTATCGCTTCGAATCTAACATTGTAAAATCCGAAAACCCGGCTAGCAAAATAGCTAAAAACAACAAAGCTGTCATGCTCAAAGTCGGCGTTCAGGATATGATTAATAAAAAGAATGACATCACGAATACCATTACACTCAACTAATAAAAATTATTTACAATATTATCGAAACAATATACAATAGACTATATCTGAGACAATTATGACACTGGGGTGGGATGATAATCTTTATAGTATATTATTGACAATCAAACAATCTTAAGAAATGAAAAAGACTTTAATTTTTATTTTACTCGCATTATCTTTCAATATAAAATCTCAAAATCTAGAGCAATACATCCCTGCAAATAGCGATGCCGTATTAGAAATTAGCGGTGATAAATTATTCCAATTAATTAGCGAAGAAGATATTGTATCCTTTGTCACTAGTAGTATTGGACCAGTGATAGATGTGGATGCCTTAAATAATCTTGGAATTGATCTCAGAGGAAAAATGTACTATACCTATTCAAAATTGGATGATATTATTTCATCTAGATTCATATGTCGCATACTCAATATTGACAAATTTAATAGTACTTTACAGCAGCAATTTCCCATGACACCTGAGCTAAAGCAAGGATATTATCAAATAAAAAGTGGAACGAGAACCTTACTTTGGAATGAGAATATTTTAGTTGTGAATATGCTAGACATCCCAAAAGTGGTCTATACGATGGATGACCTATTGGCTGAGAAAGCTCTTGAAACTCCTATGGAAGAGGAGGAAATGCTTATCGAAATGGAAGATGAGCCATCTGAAGAAATTGAAATCGACATCATTGATGTCGATGAAGCCGAATCATCAGATGTAATTGAATATACGGAAGAAATGATGGCGGTGGATAGTAGCTATTCTGAAGACTACGAGGATTACTACGGTGAGGAGGATTATGGAGATTCTGAATACGAAGAACAGCAAATGCTTGAGTACGAGCTAACGATGAAAAATTATATGGCACCATTAATCTACTCCGAAACACAGATTGATAGCCTAATGGATATTCAAGTTGAAAGTTTTTTTCAATCTAACGAATTCAATTCAATAAGTAAAAATGCCAGCTTCCGGAAAGGGAGAAATGATCAATCGTCCCTATATTTTTGGCTTAGAGATCCTAATAAAATGATATTTGACAAATTTCTAAAAGAATCAATGCCAGTTGGGATGTATATGGGTAATCAAATGCCTAATTGGTATCAATCCATTTCTGGTAATCTGATTTTTGATACGGAAGAGATGAAGTTATCACTTAATATGGAAGTCAAAGATGATCTCGCTTCTAAGATTGAAAAAATGTACAAAACAATTGATAAAAAATATCTTAAATTTTTCAATGCAGATGACATTATGGCGTACATGGCCTTGAGTTCGGACATGGAGGAATTCTTAAAGCAATATCCAAGTTTTTTGCAAGACATACTTGGTAGGAAGGATTCAAATTTTTCTGAAGAAGTCGAGGTTTTGGGGGATCTGATGTCGATATTTTTAGACGAGGAGGCTATCAGTGATTTGGTTACAGGGGATGCCTTAATGTTATTCCATGACCTTGACAAATTCGAGGTGCCTTTCACTTCTTATGAATATGACGAAAATTTCAATATGGTAGAAGTAGAACGAACCAAAGAAGAAATGCTTCCCTCATTCACTATTCTTATTGGTGCTGAAAATAAAGCTTTTAATGATAAATTATCTAAGTTAGTCTCTAAATACTTAGATACTCAAAACATAGGAGCGATTAAGAGGTTTGCGACGAAAAGTCAAACCAACTTTGACATGTACTATACTCAGAAAAACGGGATGATTCTTTTATCTAATTCGTTGCCGCGAATGACAAATTATGTCAATGGAAATATTAAGTGTAATCTAGGGAAGAACAAAGATTACTTGAAAAAGAACATTTTCACACTTTATTTAAACTCTTCCAAAATGATAGATAAGGGTACAGACTTATTTCACATGAAATCTGACTTTACGGATTACTTGCAACAAAATTATACTGACGTGATATTAACGGCGGGTAAGCCTAAAAATAACTTAATTGGTTATGATTTGATTTTGAAAACCAATAAGCAAAATGGAAATTCATTAAAACAGATTTTCACTACTTATGGTAAATTTCAAGAATATTTAAGGGGTTATTAATAGTATTTGAGGTAAAGAAATAATAGAGGGTCAATGAAATGGTTAAAGAGAGTTTTCCTAGTCTTTTTACTGAGTTTTATTCATATTTCAATTCTTTTTTACTCGAGGTATTACTCTAAGATTTCGATTGATGAATCCATTACCAAGGGAGCTTATGCCACCATTATTATAAATAGCAGAAATATTGAAAAATATATACTGATGGATGCATTGCGGCATCCATCAACTTTTTTTGAGAAAAAAGATTCCGTTCAAAAAGATACGGCTTTAGCGACTGTTTCTAGGGATAAGCCCAAGCTGTTAAAGTATATTAACGTACCTAAAATGGTAGCTTTTAATGCCTTAGATAGTTCAAAATTCACTTGGATAAGCAATCCCCTAGAAGTCAAAGAGTTATCGAATCTACAAGCATATCTCATAAGTCAAGGGTTTAGCAAAAATGAAGAGAATGGTGTCTCATATTTACGAAAGAACAAATGGATATGCCTTTTTCATCAATCTGATATGCACCTGATTTTTACTACAAATTTTGATATTAAATCTATTGAAAATTGTACAAACGAAAAGGAATATGAAGGTGCAGGAAATATTATTTATGACCAACTAAACTCGAACGATGGCGATGTGATATATGCAGATATTGAGGGCAATGTATTGACCCTGCGAATGGGTAAAAACCAAATAAATATCTTGGGACACATGAATTTCGATTTTTTAGGTGACCCCGTGGATATCGCAAGAGAGCAAGGTCTAGCCCAACTCTTCATAAATGCGAATAAGTCCTATTTAAATAACCATAGAGACTCCCTCTTAGTCAATAAGTTTACGGAATTTACAAAGCTGGATGTGGACACATTGATGCAGAGCTGGAACGGGCAATTCATGGCTTTGGCTCAGGATTTTTACACTAAAATTGACAGCAGTGTCACTTATGATTATGATGATGATTTCAACCCGATTGAAGTTATAAAAACAGAAGAGCAAATGGTTCCTGAGTTGTATATCAATACCGGATTGAGCTCGAATGCATATAATTACATGATATCAAAAAAAGCGATTGTCAATCAAAATGAAATAAATATTTTGGCTGTTTTCCCTTTAGTAAGCTTAGATGCTAATTTGGATTCGGACAGCTTAATTGTATTTCATAATTTCCTTCCCGAGCCAGTGAGTCCTGCTTTTAAATCTAAATTCTATCTTTTTCTCAACAATTCAGCATGTAGGGAACAATCCAAAAATTCAATGTTGAAATCCTATATGCCATCAGAAGAAATTACGGCCTTGAAGCTTATCGTTGATGAAGAGAATGAAGTAGAAATAATCATAGACACGAAAAACGAAAATGTCATTAAATCCATTTTCGGTAGTTTTTGACGCTGATATTTTTGGTTTATCAGTTATTCTTATTGTTTCTCAAATACTACTTTCTCGATTCTACCCATAACTTGTTCAATAATGCATACACCTCGTCAACATTCAATATTCGTTCAAATGTGATATGAGCTCGATCTTCGTTTGTATCGAAATCAAATTTGTTGATCTTGTATTTTTTCCCTGTCCCAAAATGTATGGTTGACCTGTGAGAGTTCGTGTACTTCACGAGATTCATAGAAATAATATCGGTAAATGGAATGCTAACGTCTTTTGGAGTAAAGAGTCCCCATTGAAACCTAATTCTATCCTTATATATTGAATATTTCATACTGGAAGCTATAGAGAATACTTTGAGATTCAACCAAATAATAAATACCGAAACCGCAAAATAGGAGAGTATTTCCACGACCGGTATTATGGCTGATGAAAACGCTTTTATGATGTCAATTTTCCAAAACAAACTGACTACCGTATATACCACAATCGCTTCTGGAAGTAATATTGGCAATAATTTTATTGCTGCCCAAGGATGAGAAATATATTGTTCCCATAATGGGATTTCATCATGATTATTAGAGGGATTTATCGGCCTACTTTTTCAATATAAATGATTTTGTCACTACACTTCCATCTTTGGACACAATCTCAAGATAGTATGGTCCATTGGCTAAATTTTCAATGTCAAGTTGTTTTTCAAGAAGGGTCGGATTGGCAATTTTTTCTGTGTAGATTAGTTTTCCTTCCAAAGAAGTAATATTTATCAGCTTAACCTCGGTTTCACTATCAAATTTTATATTAAGCTGTCCCGCCGTGGGATTGGGATAGATACTAAAGGAAATGTCATTTTCCAATTCTTTAACACCTGACGACCCAGGTTTCCATTCGATATTTATGTTATTCAAATTAGTATCTGATGGGGATACCGTGCTTGTTGTGGACCCCTTTTCAAAGGTAAATGTACTCAGGAATTTATGTTGATTATCAGCAGGTTCAGGATTGCACCAAGAACTCTCGACGAGGATTTTATAAGTCCCATCTGCCACGACATTACCATCGGCATCGGTACCATCCCAAGTAATCGTTTTATCGCCGAATGCCGTCGGACTAGACGTTGAGAATAAAGTGGCTCCGGTCACGGCATCTACGGTATTCTGACTGGATTTCGATTTCCAAGAAGGCAAGTGATCCTTGGTTTTATTGCCCCAGTAACGACATCGAGTTTTTACGAAATTACCGTTAGCATCTTCTATCCAAATAGCCATTACATTTTTCGAAGCATTGTTTCCGGGCTTAGGGTTGTTAAATGTAAAAGTCATACTGCCCGTGGTTTGGGAAAAGACATTGGAATGATAAAAAAAGCTAAGCAGTACCGCAACAATAGAAATATTAATTCTAAAAATTCTTAAACTCATGAGTGTGTTATTTTAAATAAAAAGTGAAATTAAAATAAATTTTGGATTTTAGCCTCTACAAATTTTCTTCCAGCCATATTTTTCAATTTCTAAAATCGACAAATTCTCTGATTATTCCATCAATATCCAGCGTATTCCGAGTCTGAAATTATGATTAAAATGTGGGTAATCAACAAATTCATAATAATATGTGTCTGAAAAATAATTAGTGATATTCTCAAATCTGAAAAACACCCTGAATTTATCCACCTTGCTGTCTATATAAAAATTGGTCATTGGATACGAGGAAACCTCACTTTTAGAAAGGTAAAATTGTCCAGTCAAAGGGTTAAAGTTTCGTGAGGCATGTTTCTCAAAAACCGACGTTTCAATCCCTATTCGACTGTGTAGGTGGTCATTAAAAAGTTTTAGCTTCCAATACAAGTTTCCACTCATCCAATACCTTGGGAGATGGTACAAATTTTCGTTAAACACTTGGTACATCGCATTGATTTCAAGTCCTAGGGACCCTATTGATATTGACTGCTTTAATTTCAAAATAGTGTTTAAATAAATATCCTGACTTTGCTCGGGTTTAGATTCAAAATTCCAGAAAATGGCATTATTTACGGTGTGTTGCAAAAGCTCGATTTCTGAATGCCACTTGCCACTTTGAATTTTACCGCCTATGGTATTACCAAAGCTTTTACTGAAATCATTTTGATAATTTTTTACGCCATTAGAAACAAAAAATTGTTCGACAAGAGTCGGTTTTCTATTAAATAATCGAAAATATCCATTTAACGAAAAATCATTGGAAAGTTGATATTTCAGCTGACCATCCAAATTTAAATTACCCGCATTTTCTGCCAATCCAAGGGTGAAATTTCCGTTAATGTACACAGTTTCACCAAGTCTTATACGCAACGCAGCATCTAAACTTAGGTCTTTTTCAATATCATTGATGAGTTCAACATCATATTTATTGTGGTCGTATATGAGCTTGCTTATAAGTTTAAAGTTCTCATTGAACTCCATGATGAGCCCTGATGCAAATGTGGTTTTATCATTTTTATAATATCGTCTGAGACCTCTCGAATCGGTTAAAAACCCCGCATAAACCATCGAATCCTTAGCTGTATTTGTCGTTTTGTCATAGAACTTATTATACAATTTGGTCTTTTCAAAATCAGCTATCACACTCAGTCCAAAAGCATCGGATTGATTGTTGATTCTAAAATCTGTGTGCAATAGATAGATTTTGCTTTGTTGCCTTCCATTGGCTTCAGATAAAAATACCGGAATGTTTTTGGTATTGGCGTAGAGTTCCCCTGTATATAGTTCAGGGTCTAATCCTCCATTGAATGTTTCATCATTGACATCGCTGATGTAGGAAGCGTTGAGTTTTAATTTTTCATTTTTAGATTGGTATAAAAACGAAAATCCGAAATTGGTGGTTTTACATGCCTGATCTTTAAATACACCGGTGTAAAGTCGTCGTTTGTAATCGAGACTAATAGAAATGCCATCATTAAAACTTTGGGCATGCGTCGCTGAAACATCGAAATTTTCTTGACCAAAAAGGGGTGAAAAAAATACATCCGAAAACGGCACATCAGATTTGTAGATTTTATAATTTTCTAACTCAAAATTATAAAGTGAATACTGTTCAAAACCCAGGTCTAAACCTCGATAAAATCTTGGAATGTAATATGGTGCAGCAGCGGATGAGCCCCCATTACCCAATGAAAACCAATGGATACTCTTTGATTCGGTTGCATAGATTTGATGTAATTTTTCTAAACTGGTATCTCCAAAACTTTGCCATTGATCTATTCTATTCAAAGATTTTTGGTAGACCCCCTTTGCTGAGTATTGTGTGTTTTTATAAGATTTGTTTGTCGGTATTTCTGTTTTGGTAGAGTCTACTCCTGATTTCTTTATCTGGAGGCTATCACCTTGCGTTTGAGCATTTATGGGGCTATAACTTGCATTACAAATCAATAGAATAACAATAGACTTGATAGAAAGTCTAAATATTTTTATCACCTTTTTATGAGCTCCAATTGGATTTATAAGATACACCATTCCTTAATTTCTGCTCATATAACGAAAACTTACTATTGAATGTAAACTTTTTTAGTATACACAGCTTCGGTGCAAACTATTCTTGCTAGGTAAATACCTCCACCAAGATTGGTGTCTACATTATATTCATTATTCGAATTTCCCTTCAAACTCACGACTTTCTCAGAGGCCACATTATACAATTCTACGGAAAGTACATCGACTAAGCCCTCTATTTTAAATCGGTCATGAATAATACTCGGTACAATGCTAAAATCCCTAGGCTCTCTGATATCTGTTGAACTACTTGTATTTGCAATACCTTTCACTACAAAAAGGCCATTTTGCATGTCAGAAACCAGGATATTTCCAGAAGGTAAAAATGGAAAGACTCCCCATGCTCCCTTATAGTTGGCGTATGGTGCTATAGTACTCGTAGGATAGTACATCACTCTCTCAGGAAAATCAGGATTGGTTAAATCATAGACCTGTAATCCATTAAAATAATAGGAAACATACAGATAATTGCCAGATACGATTTGATTATGAGGAATCGAATAATTAGAAGAATCTCCGGCATTGAAAAAATCTACAAATTCTATTTGACTTAAATCACTGACGTCAATCGCTTTGATA
>ERZ795053.6765-NODE-6765-length-11292-cov-4.482691_pt1 | contig 11292 bp, 8 predicted proteins | sample MGYA00375137_ERZ795053 | MGnify/ENA primary metagenome ERZ795053 (study PRJEB30182, sample SAMN05720284) | activated sludge metagenome | isolation source: Anaerobic digester | place: Hong Kong | collected 2014-12-17 ... | reverse complement strand
AACAAGTAGCGCTGAGGCGCAGCGGGTCGATGGTCCATAGGTCGGCCAGGGTGAACTAGACGGGGATCTCGCCGCTATCGAGGAGGATGGCGGTATGCTCCGGGCGGCGACGAAACCAGTGGTCTTCGAAGGATTGAACCGTATGCGTGCCCGGACCACGCTGGCTGACCACCGCACCGTTCTCGAGCAGCAACGCGAGGATATTCTCCTCGACGATCAACTGATTATTCTGGGCCGGCATATCATCGCTCTCGATTCGTGCGGCCACTTCTCCCGGACGCATACGCCAGCGCATCCCTTCGATCTTGGGGCGCGGTGACGGTGACGTGTCTTGCGACGTGGTGAGCGGCACGCCGGTCAGGGTCTTGCCGCAGGCGCTGCAGAAGCGCGCTTCACTACGATTCTGGTGACGGCAATTGGGGCAGATGCGTACGTCTGGCATTTGGGTTTTCCTCCTTGCTGCAAAACGCGCTGGTGAGTTCGAGCTTGTCGCGCTACAGCGCGGCGACTGCGTCAGCATATTCCGGCACGGAATGGCGCATTGTCTCTACGCATCCCTGGTGCCTCACCTCGAGTCATTCGTCCCTGATTACAATTCGCATATGCGCTGCTGTAATTGTCTTGGGTTGCGCAGGGTCGCGCAGAGGGCGGCGTCGGGCGTCACGCAATCGCGGCCTGCCAACGCACAAAGGCGTCTTGGCTATTGTGTATGATTTCTTCCAATTTGTCCACCGCGCCGGGTGCGATTGCAGCACGCTGCTGCAAGCTGGTATGCAGCTCGGCGGACAAGAGGCCGGCTTCCATCACCAACGTCTGCAACTGATCCATCTGCTCATCGATTGTCGCCCACTCGCCGTCGCTGCGTTGTCCCTTTACTTTTTCAAGATGCTCCGCCTGAGTCTGAAGTTGACCGCTTGCACCGGCGAGCGCGCGCAACCGTCGGGTGAGCGCACGGTCGCTCAGGCTGCGGTAGGCCAGTGAGGCGGACTCGTCCAGCCGGCGGTTGACGACCGCCAGTTCGGTGCTGAGCGTCGCCTGCAGCTTCGTGTGCGCGCGTGCCCGTTGCGAGGCATCCAGGCGGGCACTGGCGATCCGCCGCTGTGCCTGCGCCACGACCTGATTGGCGCGGTTGACGTTATGCAGCCAGTCAAGACGGATGGCAAACGCAGCGCCCAGCAGACCAACGCCGGCGCCGACGGCGCGCAGCCAGTTGACGTGATCGGGCAGCCACAAGGCAGCGGCCGCAATACCGATCCCGACAAAGGCGCCCAGCAACATCACGATGTGGCGCGCCTCCATGCGCCCGTCGAAGTCTTCCGGCGTATCGAGATTGGCCTCGATCAGCATGCGTTCGGCCGACTGCTGGGCCTGCCAGCGAATCACCTGGTCGATCACCCAGGCAATCACAACCCCGACGATGGCGATGCCTACCACCCCGCCCAGGAGCTGGTTGCGCTGCGCATCGGTGGCCATGAGGTCGGGACGCAGCAGGGCAATGGCCGCCAGCGTGATTGCGGAAATGGTGGCGGCAATGAGCACCATGAGGCTCAACCGCTTGAAGACATGGTGGCGGGCGCGGTGTTCGGCCGGCGCCAGCGTCACCGGCGCGGGTGTGGGTCGCTCCGGCGTGGCGGCAAGCACAGCCTGAATTGCGGCGGCATGATTCTGACCAGGGGCGTTCAGGGCCTGATCGGCAACTGCGTTGGCCGTCGCCGGACTGACCTGCTCGCCCTGAGCCGCGGCCGCTTCTTGAAGGCGGTAGGCCAACGTCTCGCCGTTGTCGATGCGGTTCAGTTCGGTGCGCAATTGTTCGTCCGCCAACACGCGCTGGAGCGTCGCGCGTTCGCGCGCGGCTGCTGCCTGGTCTTCGCTGGTGAGGAAACGGATCTGGAGCGGGTCAGGATGATTTGCAGTCTCGAGGCCGAAGGCCGCCAACTGCGGTTTGAGCGAGGCGCCGAGCGCGCTGCCAATCTGCCGGCGCACGTCGCCGTTGGTTCGCAGGTCATCGATCGTATAGCGTTGCACGAGATTTGCGGCCGTATCGGCCACGCGCGCGCTGATCACTTCGGCGGGAAGCCCGATCCGGTCCGCGGCCTGAAGACGCAACCAGCTTTCCCACAGGCGGCGTACATCGGCGATCTGCGTCTGCAAGCGCCAGCTCAGCGCCACGTTGCGCCCGTCGATGGTCGTCAGGTCAGTAATCCAGACGGGCAGGAAATGCGCGTCCGGTGCGTAGAGATAGAGTTCGGGCGTGGTTTGCAGCAAGCCGCGCACGCGGTGGGTACCGGCGGGCAGCGTACGCACCGGCGCCCCATCGCGGATGACCAGCGCTTCCATGGCCAGGGGGATAGTCACACGACGTGTCGCAGGGACGACGCGCTGGGCGATTACCGGTAGTCCTTCGTCCGAGAAAGATGTGGTGTTGAACATAGGCGGTGGTTCCTTCTGCTCCTGGCCGGGCTGTCGCCCGCAGACAATTGCCGCTATATTCACCAAATGGCAATTGTGGAAAAGTAAGTAATTTCAGTATAACACACAATCTCGCCAATGTCGATACCCGAATTTGCCAGATGAGGCGACACGCCCAGCTGGCATGCACCTCTCCTTACCAGCAGGCATGCGAACGGCGCGCCTGCTCAACGTTCCTTCAGCGCACCAACCGCTCGACCCGGAAGCGTTCGTAGCGTTTCAACATCTCCGGCGTCACCGATGGCCGGCGTTCGGCCAGGATAACTTCGAAGTCGGCCATCTCGATGACGCGGTCGCGGTCCTGCTCGATGGCATCGAGAAAGGCAAGCTGGCCAGCTCGCGTGCAAAGATAGGTAATGTCGGCGCCGCTGTAGCCCTCCAGCCGGTCGGCCAGTTGCTCAAGAATAATGTCGCCGGCCAGCGGGCGATTCTGCAAGCCCATCTCCAGCAAGCGCAGCCGCGCCGTACGATCGGGCAGTCCCACGTAGATGAGTTCATCGAAGCGACCCGGTCGCAGCGCGGCGTCGTCGATAGACCAGGGCTCGTTGGTCGCGCCCAGCAGGAGCACGGCGCCGCTGCCGTCGCCCAGGCTCTGTGTCTGTGCCAGAAACTCGCTGATCACACGCGGCATGACGCTGCTGCTGGTACCGCCGCGCTTGGGGATCAGCGCCTCGATCTCGTCCAGGAAGATGACCGCTTTGTCCTGGCGCCGCGCGGCGGCAAAGAGCGCGGCGATGTTCTGCTCGGCCTTGCCAAACCACTGACTCATCAGGTTTGAGGCCTTGGCCACAAAGAAGGCAGCGTCCAACTCGCCCGCCACCGCCCGGGCGATGTAGGTCTTGCCGGTGCCCGGCGGACCATAGAGCAGCAGCCCGCCGCCCGGGCGCACGCCAAAGCGCGCGGCCTCGTCCGGATGGGTGAAGGGATAGATGAGCTTGAGCGCGATCTGCTCCTTGACCTCCTCGAGACCGGCCACGTCGTCGAGACGCACCGTCGGCCGTTCGGCAAGCAGCCAGTCGGGCGTTTGCTCGCCGTCGGCCAGGGCAGGTGTCCCCTGTTTGCGTGCGGCGCTCTGCTGCTGGCGGCGCTGTGCCAGTTGCGCCTCGATCGTGGCGGCCTGTGCCAGAAGCTGGTCGGCATAGGTCGTGCGCTGGCGGCGGATGGCAGGCGACTTCGTCTGCTTTGCCTCGGCCAGCAGCAGCCGGGCCGCCTCCAGATAATGGCGGTGGGCGTCCTCAAGGTCGCCCCGCTCCTGGGCCGCGATGCCGGCGCTCAGGTGATTGGCCGGTGTGGTGGGTGGTTGCATGAGATGATTTCCTACTCTCTCCCCGCGATCGGGGAATGCCGTCAGAAAGGTCGACAGTTCTCACCGTACGATCAGCGGCAGCATGGTGCGGTTCCTGGTGTCGATGGTGAGCACGGCGGGGCGCGCTGGCAACCCGTCCTCGTCGTCGGCGTAGATCACAATGCGATAGACGCCCTGCTTGTCGAAGCCAGTGTACTCGGCGGCATACACGTCGACGGCGCCCTGCTGCAAGACGATCGTCGGCAGCACCTCCGTCACCAGTTCATCGCCGGACTCGGGTGGCGTGTAGTCGGGCGGATAGATGACCGCCCAGACCCGTTGTACGCGTGTGTCGTCCAGTACCGTGGCGCGCAGAATCCCGCGTTGGTTGGTAATCTGCGCCGGTGGCGTCACCGCAGCAATGAATGGCGGCCATGCGTCGCCGAGGGTGCCGGGTATGCCAAAGCCGCGCTGTGCGGCCTCATCCTCGTCGGCCTGTTCGTTAGGCACGCCATCACCATCGCCGTCCAGCCAGGCATTCTGGCGCGGGTGCGCCAGCTTCGCAGCCTGGCGCGCCGCCGCGAAACTGGCCGCCAGGCTGCTGTTACGGCCGAGTTCGGCCAGGAAATGATCCGAGAAGATGGCGCCCAAGTCAGAGGTATAAGCATCTGCATCGCTGGTAGTGGCGCTGACAATCACGCGTCCTGGCTTGCTCACGACGCCCGGAGCGACGATGAAGCTGCCTGACTTGCACGCCTCCACAATCACATTAATCTTGAGGCCGGCGATGGTGTTTTCAAGGGTAGTGAACCACCCATCCAGGTCCGTTGGGGTGACCCGTTGACCTGTCAAGTCGTCCAGATAAAGTACATCGCGGTCGCCGTGATCCACCAAAAAAAGGGTGAGCGGGCGCTGGGCATCCACCTTGTCCAGTGCCCAGGAAGTAATGGCCGTGCGCAAGGCATTGACCGAGGGCTGTGCGTCTACACCGGCTTGGCTCAAATCTACCGAGAGATATAGGATGCGGTCATCCGTGTAGCCGCGATCGCGAAAGAGGTCATAGACGTTGCGCGCCACGCGATTGATGTTGGGTTGCACCGGGTCATTGAGCTTTTTCCGACCAGCAACCAGGATCAGAGCACCGGGGCCGGCATCCTGGTCGAGCCGGCGCACCGAAATCTGATAACCGACGTGTACGCCTGCTACCGCCGGATCGTGGTTGAGCAAGCGCAGATAGACGGTCCCACTCGCCGGTCGCATATACTCGAAATGTACACCATCACTGAACGGATAGCCTTGCCTTCCGTCCGGGAGGGCTTTGCAGCCGGTATACCACTCAATCACTAGGTCTGCTGGAGAATCTTCACGAGGCACGGCATCGATTTGGTAGGTTGCACCGGCGATGTTATCAAAGCGTACCCAATCTTCATCGGCCACACGGTGGAACGTGTGCGGCTGTCCGACACCAGTGAGATCAATCCCTTGAGCCGAAAGGCATGTATCATCAGGTTCGTACTTGTCAACTGCACTCTGCGGTGTCATGGTAGGCGTTGATGTTGAAGTTGGTGTTGCTGTCGGCGTACAGGTCGGAGGCAGGGTCGGCACCGGCAGAAACTGCGTCAGTCGATTGTTGGTCTCGTCACTCTCTACGATCTGACTATCAACGTCAATCAAGGCCACATTTTCACCGCTGAGATAGGTCGCAACCCAGATCGAGGTTGATGCGCCCTGCGCCAGCGCACCGACTGCCACCCGTGTCGAGCCATTGACCGCCAACGTATTTGCGCCTGCGGCAGCCTGCCCTCGATTGGCAATCCCAATGCGCAGGCCGAGTTTCGTCGACGCGTAGTTACACGCACCGCCGCTCTCGAGTGTGATCGTCATTGACTCGACAACCAGGTCCGGTAACGACGTAGGGGGTATCGTCGACCCTGGCGGTGCACCGGCAATCAAAGTCAAGCCGCCGCCACTGCTCGTCGCCGCGGTCATGCCCCCAACAAAAGCGCGCAATGTGTATCCGCCGCCGCTGCTGGCACCACCGCTACCCAGGCTGTGCCATTTCAAGGCATAGCCCGTATCTTGTGCCAAGATGACGGTACCCAGGCCGAGCAACGTCAAGAAAAAGACCGCCGCCTGCCGGGCGGACAACGGAAGTTTCATGGGCTCACCTCCTGCGGCGCATTGCCACCGGGGGCATCGCCGACTTCCAGTCTGAACTCTTCGTAGCCGGCCCGCCGGGCGCTCACCCTCCAGGCGAATTCGCCATTGAGGTTCCCTTCTCTTGCTTTCACCAGGAAGTACTCGTCGCCGACTTCAGCAACATAGATCAACATATCAGCGTACGGCGTAAGGTGAATGACGTACGGCGGAGAGACCGCCGCCACATAGATGGGGTCAAGTTCAACGCGAGCCGAGCCATCGGCCAACAGCGCGACGCCTTCATCGCTGAAGCGTACGTCCGCAGCTTCCGTGGCATAGAATTTGCGCCATCCGTATTCACCTGCGTCCACCGTGGCCGCCTTTGTGCCTGACGCCGTATAGCTGCCATAAATCGTCAGTCGATCGTCGACACTTGCTGCACCACCGATACCCACGTGCCCGCTCTGTGGATCAAAGTCGATCACGTTCCAGTGTTCGGTCTGTGTCAACGGATTGTAGATTCCGATTTCTGCGTGATTGGTCGGGTCTACGTGAATTTTCATTCCGACGTCGGGGTGGCTCAGGTCAAGTAAGGTCACATTGTCCGGGCTATTTTGCTCCAGCAGAAGCGTCCCGTTGTTTTCCAGGCGCGCCGGTCGCCGCCATGTCCCAGACGTTGCGTCCCAAAAGTAGAAATCTAGGCTATCGCCATACTGCGAGCGAATCGGGATTACCCACTGATTGCCGCTCGTCGTGTTGGTGAGCATCAGCGCACCGGCATTGTCACCATCTGAGGGACGCTCACTCTCAAGCCAGCCGGCGACCTTGACCTGGTTGGCCTCCACCACATTGGCGCTGAGTGTGCCCAGCACGGTGAGGTTGCTCTCTTGATCGAGCCTGGCGCCATACCGCCAGGTGCCGCGTGCGGCGTTCCAAAAGTCAAAGGCGAGGGCGTCGGCTTCCGCCACCCGTGTACCAATGCTCCAACTGTTGCCGCTTGTCGTATTGTCCAACTGCAATGTCCCAGCCATGTCCCCGCTACCGGCAGAGATTGAACTGCGTATAAGACCGTTGGTAACGCGGAAGTCGCCCTCCGCCCCGGCAGCGAGGCCAGCGCGCTGTGCATAGATGGCATAAGGGCTATTGAGAATTGCCTGGCGCGGCGCCAACGGGATATAGCTGCCGGAGCCTCCAGGGCAACGAACGGCTGTTTCAAGCCAGCGCATCGAACCGTTGAAAGATTCATCAAAGTCCAATTGCACGGAGAACATGCCGTTTGTGACTGACACCCCCGTGCGTGTCTCGATGGGCCCAATACGTTGCGTCCCGGAGGCAGCATTGTAAAGTGCAAAGGTAAAGTCGCAGGTACCACTCACAACGGCGTTGTTGTTGCTCAGCGATCCTTGAAAGACGAAACTGGTGCCCAACGATGTCTGAGCGTATGCAGAATCGGAGGCACGCGCTATCACCACCATGACAACGACGATAATGGCGATCATCATTTTCACTCGATCTTGCATGAGGGCCCCCCTTCGACATGGATTACCTATAACAAAACGCAACCTGCCATTGAGCACAATTGAGCACCTTCTATCCGCAGCCAACGTCTGATGATGCACCTAACGCGCCAGAATCAAAGCCTTGACCAGCCCTTCACCATCTACCTGCGTGCCCAGGGCCTTTGCGATCACGACCCCGGGAGGAGGTTGGCCATCGTCTGGTGACATCCATGCCGCAGCACAGCCGGGTTCGGCAGAGGCAACCAAGAGATCGCCCGGATGCACTGCGCCGCAGACACGCACCGGCTCAACACCGGCGACCAACGGTTTGCCCTGTTCGTTGGCAATGGCGACTACCAACAGGGACGCCGGCTTGCGGCATCGCTCCAGTGACTCGGTCATGACGCCCCAACAAAGCACGTCGCCCTGGGAAAAGCGCGCAATGCGATCCTCGGCAAGTTCTGACGGCGTCTGCAAGTTGGCTTCAACAATACCGCCGGTCTGTAAATTGGGAATCGAGACCTGACCACTGGCCGCCACCGTTAGCGCTGCAGGATAATTCGCCTGTGCGCTGGCTCGCCCCAACAGGATGCGACGGCCATCGTCGGCACGCATCACGAGGTCACCGGGTTGAGCGTCAGCCGAATACTCTCCGACATTGAGCGCGTGGCCGATGGCTGCACCGCCGTCCTGCCAGAGAATACCGGCTTGAGCATTCATGAAGTTCAGACTATCGCCAACGATATGCATCCGGTTGTTGACCGTGAAGTCGCCGTCGCGTTCCAATGTGGCAGCGTGCGACCATGTGCTGCCGTTTTCGGCGAACCACATTTCCAGGTTGTCGGTGTCGCGGTTTGTCGTAATGTGCCACTTGTTGTTGGTAAGGGTGTTCTCCAGTTCCAGCAGACCGGCGCTGGTGTCTTCCGGGAGACCACGTGCACTGCGCAGAAGGCCATTGACGACAAGATTGCTGGAAACCACCCCATTAAGGTAGAAATCGTGCACCAGGATCAAATCTCCGTCGGCAGTAAACGATGCCGCATGGCGCCAGGATTGCCCTACCGGAATCAGCCCGAGTACCAACACGTCGTCAGCCCGCCCGACACCCAGTTGCCAGCGGTTGCCATTGTTTCCATTGACCAGCTCCAGTGCGCCGGCCAGTCCAACCTGTGGATCATTGCGCACGCTACGCAGTGCACCGTTGGCAGTAAAGTCACCGGGCGAACTGTCAATCGTCAGGGCGCGCTGTGCTACCGTCGCGCGTGGTGTCCAGCCGATCTCCTGGCGCGGCAACAGACTCACGTACGCACCTTGATTGGTCGGACAGCGCGCGGCTACCTCCAGCCAGGTCGCGGCACCGCCAAACACATCGCCAAAGTCAAGTTGCACAGCGAAGTAACCATTTGTCAGCGTGACTCCAGTTCGAAAGAGATCGTTGCCAAGTTTCACGCCGGCGGTGACGCCATCATAGAGACTGAACTTAAAATCGCAAGCAGCGGTCACTGGTCCGCTGGTGTTGTGCAGCAGACCTTGATATGGAAAGCTGGTGTGCGAGGCGGCGGACGCGTCATAGGCACCCTGAGAGGGTGCTGTCTGCGCGCTGGCACGCGGTAGATTACACAACAGCAGGCAGGCTGTAATTAGGAGCAAATTCGTGGCACGACCGTTCATATGGCCTCCTAGCGCAGCATGATAAACGCGTTCATCTGTCCAGAACCGGCACCAAGTGATTGGAGTGCCTTGCCGATTACCACGCCGGCAAGCGGCTCACCGTGTTCACTGCGCTGCCAGGCCACAGCAAACCCCGGCGTTGCTGATGATACGAGCAAATCGCCGGGCTGTACGGGGCCAATCACGTTGATTGGCTCAGCGCCAAAGACCAAGGGTCGTCCGGACTGGTCGGCGACAGCAATTACCAGCGGTGATGCCGTCTCGCCGCAATAGGCTAGGGATTGGACATTCCCATCCCAGCAGAGCACTTCACCCTGATGGAAGGGCAGCGGTGCATTCTCTATATCGGGCGGCATGAGATTTTCCTCGACGATGCCACCGGTGCGAAGGTCGGTGATGCGAACGCCGCCTGCAAAATCCCCTTCGTAGTTGATACTCAAGACGTCAGAGACAGTATGCGTCAGGGCGCGACCACCATCACCGCGATCGGCGTCCCCCTGTAGATAGAAGTCGTTGCCCAGCAGCCGGATGGTATTACCCTGTACCTGGAGATCCTTGGCAACTCGCACATCGCTGTCAAGCAGCGTGCCGCCTGAAAAGTCGTGCCCGTAGTTGACAACCAACGTATCGCCGAAGTCATGCACGAGCGCCCGGCCGCCGTCACCTCGGTTCGCGGCGCCATACATTTTGAAATCGTTGCCGGCAAGGATCATGTCCCAACTGTTGATAGTCATTGAGCCGCTAATCGTCACCGGACCCGCGATCTTCACGCCACCGGCAAAATCACCGGCATGGTTGATTTCCAGCACATCCGGCGCGCCATGAACGAGCGCTCGCCCGCCGTCGCCGCGGCCGAAACTACTGTCTGCGTTCAGGTAGACGTCCGGTGAGCGCAGTGACAGTGCCGTAGAGTCCCCGGGCGCGCCAAAGATGCCATGACCATTCACCCAAATGTCACCGTGCACAGTGAATCCATCGCGGCCTGTCATTGCCGTCACCGCATAGGGCGCGCTCAGTACGCGCTGGCGTGGCTCCAGCGTGGCAAAGGCGCCGGTACCAGCCGGGCAGCGCACTGCAGTCTCGATCCAACGCGCCTCACCGTTCAATGGCAGATAGCCGTAGTCAAGCGTCGTCTGAAAGAAACCCTGCGAAACAGGCAGCGCCGGCGCTGTGAGCATCTCGCCCAAGCGCGTGCCCCCAATCAGTGCCGGATAGAGAGTAAAAGTGAAATCACAAGTCCCTGTGACAGGGGTGCCATTGTTCTGCAGAGCCCCCTGGAAGGTGAAGCCAGTGTTATCCAGGGCGGCAACGCTGACGGGTGAGATGCTCCCACTCTGGCCCGCGGCAGCGCCAGCGCCGAGGGAGATCGTGGCCAACAGGCTAAGAACAATAAGGATACGCTGGTAGTGCTGCACCATATCTGGATCACTCCTAACGTTGAACCAGTGGGATATAGCCCCAATAGATCTCATTCATGGGCACGCTCTGGGCCGCCTGGAAATATCCACCCTTGTGGGTGACAAGGGTGACATTGCCGGCTCCATCAACGACTTGGGCAAGCCAGAAGCTGGGTAAGAGTACAGGCAGCTGCCCCACCCATTTCTGCATGTCAGGCAGGTAGGCGAGATCGATCGCCTGAAATTGGCCACGATTATCGGTGTAGACCACGACAACACGCTGCACGCCGGAGGCGTCATGAGCCTCCAACTTCACTGTTGGAAAGGCCGTAGCAGCTTGGCCGGAGGCAGCGGTCACTTCGGCAGGAATCTGATCCGGCGAATTCGAGTAAGTGAACTCAAAGGCAAGTTCACCAAAAAGACGCTGCTCCACTTTCTGTGCATCGAACTGTCCCCATTCAACCACCAATTGCTGGCTGTTTGCGTCCAAGTGCATGGGCAGCACCGTACGCTTGCCGTCGGCAGGCGTGGTGTCAAGCGAGGCAACTTCCACAGCGTCTCCTCCGGTATCAGTTACCACCGAAGGAATAACCGGTACAAAGCCAGTTACATCTGTGTAGGCACCGCCGGTCCAGATAACACCCCTCGCACCGGCACCCGCAGCACTTAGGATGTCGCGCAGGTCGGCCGCATAGAGCGGCTGAGACGCTACGCCTGGGTTCCAATTGACAGCCCCGTCCAACGCGTAGTATCCGCCATCGTCAGTTGCGGCAAGTTGCAGCGAGGCAACTCCATCCGTAAGCGAAAGATTCATTGGCGCCGTCCCCGGTCT
>ERZ795053.6764-NODE-6764-length-11293-cov-3.973216_pt1 | contig 11293 bp, 9 predicted proteins | sample MGYA00375137_ERZ795053 | MGnify/ENA primary metagenome ERZ795053 (study PRJEB30182, sample SAMN05720284) | activated sludge metagenome | isolation source: Anaerobic digester | place: Hong Kong | collected 2014-12-17 ... | reverse complement strand
GAAGGTGAACGAAGCCTCGGAACTGGTGTACGGCCACCAAACCGTGGCTCAAAACGACGGGTGGCGGTCGCACGCCACGATCCACGGCTTCTCGTGGGAGGGGACAACCGTGGGAACGGACTTCGAGCGGATTCTGGATCAGAACCGCAGCCATCAACAGGATAGCGATCAAGGCAATGAGGATCGTAAGAAGTGTGATCATGGAAGTGAACTTTTTATCGTTTCAATACGAGCCGCAAATATGGCCTTTTTTTCCGGATATATCAAGCAAAGCCGCTCAAACATATCGATGGCATCTGCAATGTGACCCTGTTTGGCCAGCAATTCAGCCAGGGTTTGTGTGGCGACCACTTTTTTTCGCTTGACACTTTGTTTGGCCAGTCGCTTGGCTTCCTTCCTGGATTTTTTTGATTTTTTCTTTCGCTTGACACCATCATTCTCTGCGTCATCTGAGCCACTATCCTGGTGCAACCTGTCTTCCGAAGGTGTGGACAGCCCAGTCAACCAGTCGGTAAAGCTACGCTGAGGGAGTGGCTCCGTCACTTCCGGTCTGCCAAACGCATGGTCATCGATGCGCAGGTCCAGTCGCTCCAGCAATGACGGTCGGGGAGGGGTGTCATCCGAGGAGCCTGATCCACCGGAAGCCATCACGGGTTCGTCTTCTGTCAGCTCATCCTGGGTATCCTCGCGAAGCAATTGTTCCAGTTGAGCCCAATTGTCTTCCTGATCCTCCTCTTCCAGAGTAGTGTCGGGTTCTGGACGAATATACACCGGAAGCATCCGGCGTAGGCGAAGGCTGGACGGATCCATGGGGGCATCATCAGACACGCTGACAGCTACCGATGCAGCTTCAGGTCGTCCTGGTGTGGTGATGTCTATGTCTGCCGCAATCCGGAGCTCGGGTCCGGTTCGTTTCAGTTCATACAGCGCCCTGCGATCGGGCAGCTGAAACGCTCCGGCAATGTTCTGGTCAGGTAGCGCCTCATTCTTTTCGAGGGCGGCTTCGGCCATCCGGATGTTTTGCTGGTATGGATGCTCGATGGCAAACGCATGAATATCCCTCAACGCGGAAGTGGAGAGAGATAGCAAGCCGTGAATACATTGATGAAACCAGAGTCGATCCATGTGCCTTGAATGGCGGCTAAAGTACAAAACTTTCCGGGCCTTCAAGAAGTACTGGAACTGAAATTACCAGTCAGTAAATGCGGCATTAAAGATATATTCCATAAGTAACTGATTGATTCCCGGAAGGATATCATCCAGTGCTTCAAGTAAGTTCTGGTCTGAAGGGAAGTTGTCAAACTGGGAGAACCGTCGTGTCCAACCGGCTTCGGGGTTCAAATGATTGATGTAGGTCACCTCGACGGAAACCTCCAGTCGGTTGAACGCAGTGGTCGCTCCGATCTCCGGGGAAACGGCAGACACCGTGAATCCCAGGATCTTGCCGCTAAACTCAATATGAGGTTCCTGGTCGTTCCATTTTAATCTGGATTCATTCCGGACCTTGTCTTTCAGTGTTTCAGTGAAGGTAATATTGTAGTTGGGCAACTGCAGGTCACTGATATCCTCAAAGTTGTGCACGTAGTAGGTGGTGGCTCCCTGGGGAATGGAGATCCCCTTGAAGCTGTAGCATCCCGTGAAAGTGGTCAGCAGGATGACAACCAGGGTGATGGAGAACAGACGTGCCTGACCTTGTTTCATGTGTATGTCATTGAAGATCATATTGCTTGATCTTTCGATAGAGTGTGCGTTCAGAGATCCCCAGTTCATCGGCAGCTTCTTTTCGGCGGCCCCTGTGTTTTTGCAGTGCTTTCCTGATCATATCCCGTTCCATGGATTCCAGGCTTAGATTTTCTTCCACGACCTCCATGACACCCGTCCTGTGTTTTTGTGGGTCAATGATCACAGGCCTGTGTTCATCCATGTATTCCTCTTCATCCCGATGAACGAACGAGGTCAAGCGGGGATCATACCCGCCAGAAGGAACCATGTCCATTCGGGGCGATTCAGCATGACTGGTTTTCAGTGTTTGCAGATGATGCCCATCAGGCATATCCAGATCATTGTTCCGGATCAGCTCAAAGACCACTTTTTTCAGGTCGGTCAGATCGCTTTTCATATCGAACAGGAGCTTGTAGAGGATCTCTCTTTCCTGGAATGTGGTACTGTCCTGTTGGCTCCCGGCCCCGGTCAGTGCCGGAAGATGACGCTGAAAGAGATGGGGAAGGACCTGTTTCAGGTCAGCAGCCGTCACGATCTTCCGCTCGGTCAGCACGGACAGCTGTTCAGCGACATTCTTCAGTTCACGGACATTCCCCGGCCAGTTGTAGGATTCAATGATCAGTTTGGCTTCATCATCCAGCTGGATGGAATTTCCCCGGTATTTCTCGGCAAAGTCGATACTGAACTTGCGAAACAGCAACAGGATGTCCTCGCGACGATCACGCAATGGCGGAATGTGTATGGGGACCGTATTCAGTCGATAGTAGAGGTCATCCCGGAATTTCCCCTGTCGGACTTTTTCCCGCAGATCGACATGTGTGGCTGCGACAACCCGGACATCGGTCTTCAGGACCTGGCTCGATCCAACCCGGATAAATTCACCTGACTCGAGAATGCGCAGCAGAAACGACTGCGTATCCAATGGCATTTCTCCTACCTCATCCAGGAAGATGGTGCCTCCATTGACCGTTTCGAAATAACCTTTCCGATCACCCGTTGCTCCGGTGAAGGCACCCTTTTCATGCCCGAACAACTCGGAATTGATGGTGCCCTCCGGGATCGCACCACAGTTGATCGCAATGAAAGGATTGTGTTTCCGGGGGCTCAGACTGTGGATGACCTTGGAGAAGACTTCTTTGCCCACCCCGGATTCACCGGTGATCAATACCGTGAGATCCGTAGGGGCAACCCGAATGGCGGTATCCAGGGCCTGCTCGAGAAGCGCCGATTGGGATATGATGCCAAAGCGCTGTTTAATCGATTGAATTTCTGCCATTTCTATTGCTCAACATCATGAACGACTTCACCTCTCAACGTGGCACTTGTCGCATCGGTCACCTTGACTCGGACATAGTCACCCGGACCGTGTGAACCCGTCTTCGGGAAGACAATCATCTTGTTTTGGGTGTTGCGTCCTTTATGCTCCTGATCATTCCGCTTGGAATCGCCCTCGATCAGGACGGAAAATGTCTTTCCGATGTCAGCCTGGTTGTGTGCCAGAGAGATCTGGTTCTGCAGTTGAATGATCTCACCCAGGCGCCTCTTTTTTACTTCTTCCGGGATATCATCCGGATATTTTCTTGCGGCCAGGGTTCCCGGACGTTCGGAATAGGCAAACATGTAGCTCATGGAATACCGGGCAAAGGCCATCATCTCCAGGGTGTCCTGGTGATCCTCCTCTGTTTCGGTACAGAAGCCGGCGATGATATCCGAAGAAACGGCACAATCCGGAATGATCCGGCGGATGGCTTCGATCCGCTCCCGATACCAGGGGGCATCATAGGTTCGGTTCATCAAATCCAGGATGCGACTGCTGCCGGATTGGACGGGCAGGTGGATATACTTGCAGATGTTCTCATATCGTGCGATCGTCTCCAGGACCTCATTGGTAATGTCCTTGGGGTGAGACGTCGAGAATCTCACTCGCAGATCCGGATGGATTTCGGCGACCATCGCCAACAATTGAGCGAAATTCACCTGCTCTCCGGTATCCGGATGGGACCATGAGTAGGAATCGACATTCTGGCCGAGCAGGGTGGCTTCCCGATAACCCTTTTGAAACAGATCGGTGGCTTCGGCCAGGATGGAATAGGGGTCCCGACTGCGCTCTCGTCCTCGTGTAAATGGCACAACACAAAAGGAACACATGTTGTCGCAACCCCTCATGATCGAAATGAATGAAGTGACACCATTCTGATCAAGGCGAAGAGGATTGATATCCGCATAGGTCTCTTCGCGCGACAGGAATACATTGAGTCCTTTTTCCCCGTCATCCGCTCGCTCGATCAGTCGTGGCAGGTCGCGATATGCATCCGGCCCGACGACCAGGTCTACGAGTTTTTCCTCTTCCAGGAACTTGGATTTGAGTCGTTCGGCCATGCATCCGAGGACACCAACGAGCAGACCCGGTTGGGTGGCCTTCTGTCGCTGAAAGGTCTGCAAGCGCTTTCGTACAGTATCTTCAGCTTTCTCCCGGATGGAACAGGTGTTGATCAGGATCAGGTCAGCGATGTCGACATCTCGGGTGGGTTGGTAACCTGTTTCTGCCAGGACGGAAGCGACGATCTCACTGTCATTGAAGTTCATCTGGCAGCCATAACTCTCGATATAGAAATGCCCCTTCACGGGCTGACCGGTTTTGTTCTCCTGATAGAAGACCGACCCCTGCAGGTGTTCATCCAAGGGTACTCGCGATTCAGGAGCAACAGATTCTAGCATCATTCGGAAACAGATTACAAGATGGGAGACGCAAAGATAACGGCTTTTTCATCGATTGTGCCATTTTGACAGGTGTTTCCTCAAGCTGGGGGTTTGCAGAAGATGTGATCAACGAGCCAGTATGCACAGGTGGTGCAACCTGCGTACTTTTGGGAAATGTCCGCGATTCGACCTGAAGATTTCCTTGCCCGGTATTGGGGGCATCCGTCATTCCGACAGGGTCAGGCCGAGGTAATCGATTCCGTGACCAGAGGAACGGATACATTGGCCTTGTTGCCAACCGGTGGAGGCAAGTCCGTGACGTACCAGATCCCGGCCCTGATGGGTGGTGGATTGACCCTGGTGATATCCCCGTTGATCGCCCTGATGAAGGATCAGGTTGATCAGTTGAAGAGCAAGGGGATACGTGCTGAAGCCATCCATTCCGGCATGAGCTACACTCAGATTGATCGAATTCTGGATAATGCGGTCTACGGTGGATTGAAATTGCTCTATGTCTCCCCCGAACGCTTGCGTTCCGACCTGGCCGAAGCCCGGATCCGACAAATGAACATCGATCTCATCGCCGTGGATGAAGCCCATTGCATTTCAGAATGGGGCTATGATTTTCGTCCTGCCTATCTGGAGATTGCGACCATTCGCCAATGGGTACCCCGAGCCCCGGTCCTGGCCTTGACGGCAACGGCGATTCCTCAAGTGGTCGCTGACATTCAGGACAAGCTGTCCTTTACCGATGGGAAGGTCATCCGGACGACCTTCCGTCGAACCAACCTGGCCTTTTTCGTTGAGGACCGGCCAGACAAGGAACAAGCCATGCTGAACTGGCTGAAAAACCTTTCCGGCTCAGCGATCGTCTATGTTCGCAGCCGGAAACGATCAGCCGACTATGCGCTCTTTCTGACAGAACGCGGCATCCCGGCGAAAGCCTTTCATGCAGGACTTCCCGCAGCGGAACGCATGGGCCTCCAGGAAGCATGGCAACAGGATGAATTCCCCGTGATGGTGGCCACCAATGCATTTGGCATGGGCATTGACAAGGCCAATGTCCGGGTGGTGATCCACATGGACCTGCCGGATTCACTGGAAGCGTATTATCAGGAGGCAGGTCGGGCAGGTCGTGACGGACTACCCGCTCGTGCTGTGTTGCTGGCCGGACAACATGACCTGAACAAGCTGATGCGCCAGTTTGAGGAACAGTTTCCGCCACTTCTGGAGATTCGGCAGGTCTACCGGGCTTTGGGCAGTTATTTTCAGCTCGCCTACGGAAGCGGGGCGATGACCAGCTTTGATTTTGACCTCCTCGATTTTGCCCATCGGTTCAACTTTTCACCAACCAGGGTCCTTTCTTCGTTGAGGATCCTGGAAGAATCGGGGTGGCTCTCCCTTTCGGAGAGTGTGTTCCAACCAGCGACCCTCTGGCTCACATCAGGCCCCCAGGACCTGTATCAGTACCAGCTCAAGAACCAGAAGATCGATCATTTGATCAAGACGGTACAGCGACTGTATCAGGGGCTGTACCAATATCCCGTGGCCATTCAGCTCACTCAGATCATGCAGGTGTCGGGATATTCCGAAGAGCAGATCACCCGTTTACTGCAGTTCCTTCACCAATCCAATGTCCTGGAATACCGACCAATGCGGGACAAACCTCAATTGCAGTTTGAACTGGCCCGCCAGGATGCCGACCAGCTGCAATTCGATACCCGGTTGCTGAACTTCAGGAAGGATCGCCAGCGTGACAGGATCCAGGCGATCGATGATTTTCTGCATGCCACAGACTGTCGGCAACAAGCTATCCTGGCCTATTTCGGCGAGGCGTCATCAGAGCCATGCCGACAGTGTGATCGCTGCCTCGAACAAGCCGGAAGGCAGGTCGATCGTCCCGCAGACGAGGAGGTACAGGTACGACTGCGGCAATTATTCCAGACACAGGAGGAGTGGACGATGGCTGAGATCCAGCGGCAGTTCTCTCCACAGGAGACTGTGCAGTTGAAGCGGATCCTCCAGGATTGGAGCGATGAAGGACTGATCAGGGAATCCTATGGCAAATTGATCCTCGACACATGAAGCGGATTCTCTTCACGGTATCCAATGATATCCGGCATGATCGACGGATGATCCGGATCTGTTCGGCTCTCCAGCACGCTGGCTATCAGGTCACCCTGGTCGGTCGGCAATATCCGGACAGTCCGGCTTTGCCGGAGTACCCGTTCAAGGCCCATCGGTTGTCTTTCTGGTTTCGATCCGGTAAACTTTTCTATCTGGAAATGCAGTTGAGGTATCTGTTCTATTTGTGGCGACAGCCGGCGGAGGCCCAATGTGCGATAGATCTGGATACCATCCTCCCCATTGTGATATCCGGCCGGATGAAAAGACGACGATTGATCTTTGATGCTCATGAGTTTTTTACAGAGGTGCCCGAATTGACCGGACGACCGATCAGCCGGGCGATCTGGGAGAGGATCGAGCGTTGGAGTGTGCCATACATGGACTTGATCTATACCGTCGGACCGGCCCTGGCGGATGTGTTGGCCAAGCGATATGAGCGACCTGTTCATGTCATCCGGAATCTTCCTGATCGACAGGTTGAAGGAGAACAATGGCCTGCCAGGGATCGGCAGATCATCTGGTACCAGGGGGCATTGAATCAGGGCAGGGGCCTGGAGGTAGCGATCCGAGTCCTGGCCAGGTTGCCCGGATATCAGCTCTGGATAGCCGGTGAAGGGGATCTATCAGAAGAACTTCGCCATCTGGCCAACTCTTGTGGCGTCCACCAACAGGTCCGGTTCCTGGGCTGGGTGCCTCCTGCTGAACTGTCCAAGTGGGCTGTCCAGGCCAGCATCGGCATCAATCTGCTATCAGATGACAGCCTGAGTTACTACTACTCCCTGGCCAACAAATGGTTTGATTATACCTATGCACGCTTGCCGGCCATCCACATGGCCTTTCCCGAGTATGCGCGATTGAACGAGCAATACCCGGTTGGCGTCCTGATCGACCAACTGGACGAGGACCATCTGATTCAGGGCATCCAGGCATTGACCGATCCGGAAACCTATCGGTCGTGTCAGGCAGGCTGTGTGGTGCATGCAAGGGAACTGACCTGGGAGCGAGAGGTCAGCGAGCTTCTACAACGTTATGCATCCTTGTTCTGACGGCCACCGTGTGTCCGGATGAAATCAACCACCTGCCGGACGGTTTTACGTCGGATGTCCTTTTCCATCTCTCGGTCACTGACATTGAGAATATACTGGAACTTCAGGTGGAGGTAGTCCTTGTAAACATGGACCACCTTGAGATTGAAGGAAGTCGCTTCGATATACTCCTTATAGCGATCCAATGAGGAGATGAGGGCATCTTCCAGGTTCTCCAGGGTGGTGAGATGTTCCAGCTCCAGTTCGAACTCCAGACTAGTCGTCCGAACCGGACTCTTGGTATAGTTGGTGACTTCAACGATAAAGAACTTGTGGTTGGGGATGTAGATCAGATCATCGTCATCATTCAGCAATGCGGTCTTGCTGATGCCGATATCCACGATCTTGCCCGAGTAATCACCTACCTTGACCAGATCATCAATGGCGACATCCTTGCTGAAAGCAATGAACATGCCGCTGATGATATCCGAGATATATTCCTTGGAAATAATGGCAATGGCGGCTGCCACAATGGACAGGGAGGTGAACAGCTCCTTCGGATTCAGTCCAAAAAAGGCCGTGATGGTAATCAACGATCCACCGATCACCAGGAGCAGATAGATATTGTTCAGCCCCAGGGTGATGTTATCATGCTGTCCATTGGCGAGTCCTACGCGGCGGCGATAGAAGAACTTCAGAAGATCGTTCAGGATATCCAGGGCCAGGATGAAGGCCACAAACTTGATCACGATGATGGTCACTGCATAATACGGCCCCAGGAGATCAAACAGGAGATAGCGGATGGTCAGGAGGTATAATAGGAGCTGAACGGCCAGGAATTTGGTGACCATGGCCATGATCCGGGAGCGGAATGAAATTCGATTGAGCATGAAACCAGGCTTGAGGACTGAGTGAACAAGGCCACTTGTGGTGGTCGATGGGATCCGTTGTCTGAGGGCGAAGTTACTCTTTCACAGGTATCCAGGCCAGTGGTCTTACCCAGGCGGCCTCCGCCTTGATCCGATCGGGAAAGGCCATGAATGGAAATGCTTGACATGCGGGAAGTTGGTCCAGGCAGGTGAGGTTCTCCAGGATGACCATTCCACGTTGCAGCAAGACCTGGTGAACAGGATATGGGCTACGGTCTGGGCTGGGCAGATCCATTCCGATGCCTTTGATGGGTAGCCTGGACAACTCGACAGCCAGTTCAAGGGAAAGGGTCGGGTGATTCAGGAAATAAGCCGGATCTCCGTAATGACGATCCCAGCCTGTGCGAAACAGGATGAAGTCGGCCTGCATCATCCGGATGGGGTCGATCAAGGATGGAAGCAGGACAGGATCCACGCCAGCATCGATCAGAACGGCTTGGCCATACCAGGTGGTCAAGGGCAAGTCATCGATCATGGCGCCACCAGCGACAAAATGTCCGGGCGCATCCACATGGGTGCCTGAATGGAAAACGGAGGCAATGCTAGAAAGCAGATAACCATCTTCGGCAACAGTCGCCAGAGGCTGGATCCTGAGGAGCGGGTCACCTGGATAGGCAGGGGTTCCCTCGTTCAGGGGATGGGAAAGGTCAACGATTCTCTCCTTGCCGGTCAGTGGGAAATAATCAGGCATGCCGTGAAGATGGGGAATCGGAGGGAAAAAAGAAAGGGCGGCCTCTTGGAGGCCGCCCTGTAGATCTTGCGAGTGATCTGATTACTTGCTGGGCATGATCTCAGCAACAACCGTCTGATAAGCTTCCTGCTTGGAGGCAATACCAGCCTTGGCGGCTTCGATCTGCTCCTTCCAGCTGGTCACTTTGGTACCGGCTTCGGTGACCAGATTGGTCAGTTCAGCGATCTGGGCGGTGACATCACCTTCCAGTTTGCCATTGGCCAGTCCTTCTTTCAGTGCATTCACCTGGTCAGCCTTGGCTGTCCAGTTCGTCACGAAATCGTTGACTTCACCGGCAATGGTACCGAAGGAAGCACCAGAGGTCTGCAATGCATTGAATGCATCCATCACCATGTTCTTCTTGTCATCCTTCAGCTTGGCCATGGCGTCTTCGGCCACGACCATAGACGTCAGGTTCTGGTCGAAGTTGGCCTGCTCGGCAGTAACCATTTGAGCAACTTCCGTTACAGAAGCAGTCGTCTGATCCCACTGTGTAGCCAGTGATTCAATGCCTGAGCGGTACTTCTCCACACTGTTGCAGGCAACAAGGAACAACAGAGGAAGGGCGAATGCGATCAATCTTTTCATTTACTATGAGATTTTAGACTGCAAAGGTATCTGAATTGGGAATCCGTAATCGAGTACTTTCGTCAATGAATTGTTAACTCCAACTCTGGAAATGGTACACGTGTTTGATCGTCAGAAAGTATCCTTCTTTCGCTTCTTCACCCTGTCCTGGGTGGCATTGCTCATCGTCCATGCTCTGCCGGCACAGGTGTTGCCCACAAAGGCAGATTCACTGCGGGGGATGCTGACTCCGCTTCGAACCTGCTATGACGTTACGGAGTACCGGTTGGATCTTCGTGTCGATCCCGCTGAGAAATGGATCTCCGGCACATGTACCATCCACATGCGCATCCTGGATGATTCCCGAGAGATCCAGCTGGACCTGGCGGAGAACATGGCCATTTCCGACATCCGGGATGGGCAGGGCAAAAAGCTGAAGTTCACCAGGGAGATCAATACGGTTATCGTGGAATGGCGAAAGGTCAGGCAGAAAGGGGAATATGCCTCAATGGAGATCACCTATGCCGGCCGACCGAAGGAAGCCAGAAACCCTCCCTGGGATGGCGGATTTACCTGGACAACAGACACCGAAGGGAATCCCTGGGTCGTTGTGACCTGCCAGGGCTTGGGGGCCAGTACGTGGTGGCCTACCAAGGACCATCAATCAGATGAACCGGATAGTATGCAGATTGCTATCACCGTTCCACCCGGACTGATGGATGTATCCAACGGCCGCCTGATCGATCAGGTCCCACAACCCGACGGGTGGACCAGGTATGTGTGGAAGGTGCATTCTCCGATCAATAACTACAATGTCACCCTGAATATCGGACAGTATCGTCATTTCAGGGACTGGCATGTGAATGCGGAGGGCGATTCCTTATCCCTGGATTACTATGTCCTGCCCAATGACCTGGCCAAGGCGAAGGTGCAATTCAAGCAGGTCGGGCCGATGCTCGATTGCTATGAGGCACATCTGGGACCCTATCCATTCCCGGAAGACGGATTCAAGCTGGTTCAATCTCCACATCCGGGAATGGAACATCAATCCGCCATCGCATATGGAAATCATTTCGAGAACGGGTATCGAGGCCGCTCCCAAAGTGCCGAGGGGAAGTGGTTTGATTATATCATTATCCACGAATCGGCCCATGAATGGTTCGGAAATAGTATCAGTGCCGCTGATATTGCCGATATGTGGATCCATGAAAGCTTCGGCACTTACATGGAGGCGGTTTATGTCGAATGTCTGTATGGAACGGAAGCCGCTACCCGCTATATGGAAGGACTGAAAAAGGAGGTATTACTCGATCGGCCCATTGTCGGTACTTACGGGGTCAACCAGCCGGGTTCACGGGACATGTATCCAAAGGGAGCGCTGATGCTGCATACCCTTCGGTACGTGGTGGCCAATGATGCCCTCTGGTGGACTGCCCTGAAAAGCCTTTCGTTGCGGTTTCGCCACTCGATCGTGAGTTACCAGGACATCATCG
>ERZ795053.6760-NODE-6760-length-11298-cov-5.700347_pt1 | contig 11298 bp, 8 predicted proteins | sample MGYA00375137_ERZ795053 | MGnify/ENA primary metagenome ERZ795053 (study PRJEB30182, sample SAMN05720284) | activated sludge metagenome | isolation source: Anaerobic digester | place: Hong Kong | collected 2014-12-17 ... | reverse complement strand
TGGGGGAGGGGGCCACCGGCCTCCTCCCCCTCGCCTCGCTCCCACCGACACCCGACCCCGCCTGTCGCACCGTGCCGCCCCGGACCGCCCGCCTCCTGATCGCCGCCTCCGCGGCGGTGCTGATCGCCGTGCTCGGCGCCGCCCTCTGGTGGCCCCGAGGCGAGCAGCGCGCCGACCTCGTCCGCGTCGCTCCCGTCGTCCCGTCGACGATGGCGACCACGACCACCACGGTGCCGCCACCCACCGCTGCGCCGACCACCACCACGACCACCGCACCGCCCATGGCGCCGGGTCGGCTGCGCATCCCCGCCATCGGGGTGGACGCCCCGATCGTGCCCGTCGGGCTCAACCCCGACGGATCGATGGAGGTGCCGCCGGCCACCGAGGTCGGCTGGTACGAGCCGGGCGTCCGGCCGGCCAGCCCCGCCGGGTCATCGGTCCTCGCCGCCCACGTCGACTACGCCGGCCAACGGGGCGCCTTCTTCGACCTCCGCTCGCTCCCCGAGGGATCCGAGGTCCTGGTATCCGACGAGGCGGGCACGGTCCACCGCTTCGTCGTCGACGCCCGGCTCCAGGTCGACAAGGACGAGCTGCCGATCGACGAGCTGTTCCGCGTCGACGGCCCGCCGTCGCTGACGCTGATCACCTGCGGCGGCGCGTTCGACCGCGGCGCCCGCCACTACGAGGACAACATCGTGGTGCGGGCCTCGCCGGCGGCCGCCTGAGCGCCCGGCGGGTTCGAGGGTCGATCGCGGAACCATCGTGACCTGAGCCTCTCTTCGCAGTTCACGCAGCCAATCCCAGGTTGACGCCTCCGCGATCCCATGCGCAGCGACACCTGACTGCTCGTTCGTGTGCCGTCGATGGCTGGACGATGCCTCGCGTCGGCTGCGATGGCTCCGGTGGGGGACGCCATCCCTCGCTATTCGGCTCTGAGGTGGGTGACGATGTCCTTCGGGACCGAGACGATGGCGCCGACGGCGAGGGCGAGCACGATGCTCGTCGCCGAGAGGCCGATCCCCTGGAGGAGCTGGCCGGTCGGGCTACCGGGTACGAGCCGTCCGTAGGCGAGGTAGCCCTGGGCGATGAGCCAGCCGACGAGGTTGGCGGCAGCGAGGGCTGCTGCGAGGGGGAGGATCAGCTGGGCGATCTGGCTGGTGCGCAGCGTGCGTCGGGGGACGCCGATGGCGGCGAGGGTGGCCGTGTGGCTGCGGCGTTCGAGGAGGCGGTCCACCGACGCGACCAGGAAGGTGAGGGTCGCGAGGAGGCCGCCGAGGATGGCACCGAGCCGGGCGATGGCGAGGTGGTGCTCGTAGCGCTCGATCTGCTCGGGTTCGATGTTGCTGTCGACCTGGAGGCTGGGGTCGATGGCGTCGACGGCAGCTTGCAGTTCGAGGAGTTCGGCTCGCCCGACGAGGTGCTCGACGCGGTCGATGGGGACCTGAGCGGTGGGGGGAGGCGACGCGATGAGCACCGTCGAGGTGCCGAACATGCCGACGAGGTCGATTGCCTCCACCTCCGGTGTGGTGACCGAGATCGGCACGCCGTCTCGGGTCTCGATCTCGCAGGTTCGCTGCACGGGGAGGTCGCTGGGGAACGTCCGGTTTGCCACGCGGTAGACGTCGCCTGCCCGGCAGGGGGTGTCGGTGGCGATCACGGTAGCGAGGGCCGTGCAGTCGGCGTACGCGATGGTGGCGCCGGTGGGTCCTCGGTCGGTCGAGTGGGTGAACGCTGCGGCTCGTGGGCTGAGGGCGAGGACGCTGGCGGTGTCGGACGTCGTGAGGTCGGTGACGGTGATGTCCGCGAGGACGCGGTCTCGTTGGTCACCGACGACGAGGCGAAGGTCGGTCAGCACGGCGAAGATCACGTGGCCGATGATGGTGAGCGCGACCAGCCCGGCGAGGACGCGGACCACCGAGCGCGGCTCGTAGGCGGTGCGGCTCCCGCCGAGGCGCCACCCGAGGCGGTGTGACCGGGCAGCGACCATGCTGCCGGAGGCACGGACGATCGGGACGAGCCCGAGCCCGAGCCCGACGACGGCGAGGAACGCTCCGGCGAGGAAGAGCGGTGCGCTGTTGACGATGCTGCCTGCTCGGTGGACGACGCCGATGGTGGTGAGCATGGCGATGCCGCAGACGAGTGGCAGCCACCGAAGGCCAGCCGGCAGGCGCGACTCACGCTGGTGCAAGGAGTCGACTGGCCGGAGCCGTGAGGCCCGTCGACCGAGCACCATCCCGGTACCGCCGATGAGCACCAGCGTGCACGCGGCGATGGTGGGGGTGACGTGCAGATCGTCGGGGAACCATCGCAGGCCACCGATACCGCCACTGGTCAGGGGGCGGCGCACGAGCGTGAAGAGGGCGAGTCCCAGCACCCCGCCGACGAGGCCGGTCACCCCAGTCTCGATCCCGGCGACATGACGCACCACTGGCTCTGGCACCGACACCGACCGCATCGCATCCCACCGACGGCCGCGCGCCCGCGAGGACAGGGTCGCCGAGACGACCAGGAACCCAGTTGCGGGAACGAGCACGAACAAGCTGAGCTGGATCGCGATCAGACCGGATCCGGAGCCTTCGACGTCACCGCGCCCGCCGAAGCCCGACGCTGGGGTGAGGCGGGCGCCGTCGGCGACCCCGACGTACGCGAACAGCTCGTTCGGGTCCGTGAGCCCTGCCGGAGACACCGTGCCCGCAACCTGCCCCGGCACGAACGATGCGACGAACGGTTCGTCGTCCATGACTTGGAGCAACTCGGGGGACACGAACGCCTCGCCCGGGCCGGGCAGTGCCTCGAGCCCTGGCGGGACCGGGCCGGACGTATCGCCGGCGATGAAGATGCGGCGAAGCGGCCGGTCGCCGACCGACACATCGAACGCCTGCGCCCGGAACCGCTCCTCGGACGGAGGGATCACCTGTCGGACCGAACGGGCAGACGCGACCTCATCGCGATGCGTTGCCATGGCTGGCACGAACGCGACTACCAGGCCCGCCGCAACCGCGATCGCCATGGCGACGACGAGAACACCAACCCGTACCGCCCCGGCGCGGCCTGTGCCTGCGATGATCCGAAGCGCCAGTCGGGTCGCTGCCGTGCGCCTCACGGCGCCGAGGCCACGGCGACCGTGCCTTCGATCCGCCCGTCGCGCATCTCCAAACGACGGGCGCACCGGCGAGCGACGGCGGGATCGTGGGTCACGACCACCACCGCAGCACCAGCCTCAGACGCCGCTTCGAGGAGCTGGTCCATCACCCTCGTCCCGTTCTCAGTATCGAGAGCGCCGGTTGGCTCATCCGCGAACACCACCTTCGGCCGGTGCACCAGCGCCCTAGCGACCGCGGCCCGCTGCCGCTCGCCTCCGGAGACCTGCCCCGGTCGGCGAGCGGCGAGTGACCCGACACCCAAGCGATCGAGCGCCGATCCCGCATCCTGCACGGCCTCGCGCCTGCTCGAACCGATGAGCTCGCACGCCAACGCGACGTTGTCGAGCAGCGACAGCTCGGGCACCAGATCAGCGAACTGGAACACGAAGCCGACACTCGACCGCCGGAGCGCAGCACGCTGCTCGGGGCCGCACGGGCCGAGGTCCACGCCAGCAAGATGCACCGTTCCCGAGGTCGGGACGATCAGCCCCGCCAGGCAGTGCATCAGCGACGACTTCCCCGACCCGGACGGCCCCACGATCGCAACCGACTCGCTCGCCGCGACCTCCAGGTCCACGCCGGCCACCGCAGTCGTCGCACCGAAGCGGACCAACACGTCCGACGCAGCGAGGACCTGGCTGATCATCGTGCGAGGTTCTTCGTCGTGCAGATGTCAGGGAACAGGGTGCCACGGTCCTGGCACACCTGAACCTTGCCGGTCTCGTGGTAGCAGACGTCGCCATCAACGTGGACGTTGGAACGGTCGATCCACTTGCGCGTCCCGCTCCCGTCCGAGTGGTAGATCCGCGGCGTCCAGCCATAGCCATCGACCTTGGCCTGCACGAACACCCCGTTCCCGTCAGCCGCCGTGTCCTTGAGGTAACCGGAGTAGTCGAACCCCTCGGCGGGTGCATCGCATCCAGACGACGCCAGCCACGTGTAGCTACCGTCCTCGAACGCAACCCCCGTTGCGCTGAGCTCGAACGTCCCGCTCTGCGCCGGTTGGCACGCCGCGAGCACGACTCCCACCGACGCTGCGGCAGCAGCAAACAAGAGCTTCTTCATCTGTGGTCTCCTTCAACGAAGTGATTCGGTGATGGTCGACCACACCCCCTCCAGAGGGCCGCCGCTGCGAAAGGTACGGGAGCGACTCCGCGGCGTCAACGGGTGGTCTGGTGCACGGGATCGCCGGGTCTGTCCGGAGGTCCTCGTCCCGCTGCTACGTCCGGGCGAGTCGGTTCCCCCACCGGCTGGACAACGTGGGAAGCGTTCAACACAGGATCGGGGTGTCGGTGATGGCAGCGGAGCATGGGCCTGGTGGTCACCAGACACCAGCCGCCGCTGCGACCCCGCAGAGCCCGATCAACGGCCCCGTGACTCAAGATCGACGGCCGGACGGTCGCTGCCATCAGGCTTCGCGAATCCCCAGGCCAGAGAAACGCGAAGAGCCCCGGCGGCGACTTCGGGCCTCGGGGTCTCAGCAGGCGCGGTAGAAGATCTGGACGCCGTAGACCAGGTCGCCCTGGCGGACCACGCCGGTACCGACGTGGTCGTAGGGGCCGAGGATGTTCGCCCGGTGGGCGGGCGAGGCGAGGAAGCGATCGTGGAGGGTGGCGGTGGAGGTGGCCGATCCCACGTTCTCGCCCACCGCGCACCAGCGAGGGAGGCCGTCGGTGCTGAGCCGGCTGCCGCCGCCCGTGTGCTCGATCACGCCCGTGGCGGCCATGTGGGCCGCCCACCGCTGCGCCTTGTCCATGGCCTGGGCGTTGCCGACCACCACGCCGAGCCCGGCATGCGAGCGGCTGGCGTTGATCTGGTCGACCATCTTCTGCTGGTTGGCCGAGAAGCAGCCCGTGAGCAGGGTGGTGCAGACGAGGATCGCCGCGGCGGCGGCGAGGGCACGTCGGAGGGAGGGGGAGGGCACGAGGCGGCTCGTTCCGGTGGAGGGCGGTCCGACAGGGTCGCACCACCGTAACCGGATCGTCACATCGGTCACGGGACCGTCATGTTGGCCCTGGTCAGGCCGTCAGCGGGCTCAGCAGGAGCGGATGAAGACCTGCGTGACCCAGTAGACGTCGCCCTTCTTGGCCACGCCGGTGCCGATCCGGTCGTAGCTGCCCAGGATGTTCGCCTTGTGGTGCGTCGACGCCATGAAGGCGGACTGGATGCGGTCGAGGCTCGGGCCGTAGCCCACGTTCTCGCCCACCGCGCACCAGTTGGTGAGGCCGGTGGTGGACACCTTGGTGCCGCCACCCGAGTGCTCGAGCACGCCGGTGGCCACCATGTGCTCGGACCACGCCTGGGCCTTCTGCATCGCTGCGTTGTCGGTGTTCAAGGCGGCGAGCCGGGCGGACTTGCGAGCCGCGTTCACCTGGTCCATCACGGTCGTCTGGTCGGCGCTGAGGCACCCGGCCAGGGCGACGGTGGCGATGGCGACGGCGGCGACGGTCTTGGCGATCCGCACGGTGGGCTCCCTCTCGGTGCGTCAGACGATGGCGGGCTCGTGCACCGCCGGGGGAGGGAGGACCACGGAGGCGCGCGGGCGCACCGGTCCCATCGGCCGCTCACCGCCCGACCTTGAGCGCTTCGCCACATCGGGGGGTCGGGCTTGCGGGGTGCGCCCGGGCGTGCCGTACCGTCGTCGGTCGTGCTGCCGCTCATCTGCCTCGACGTCGACGGGACCCTCGTGGGCTCGGCCGGCGAGCCCACCCCCGAGCTCTGGGAGGCGGCCGAGCGGGCCCGGGGGCGAGGGCAGCGGCTCACGCTGTGCACCGCCCGCCTCGCGGCGGGCCCCACGCGGGCCTGGGCCGAGCGCCTCGATCCCGACGGCTGGCACGTGTTCCACACGGGCGCCGCCCGCTGGAAGCCGTCGAGCGCGCAGGTGCGGACCGTGCCCCTGCCGGTCGGGGCGCTCGAAGCCTGCACGGCCGTGGCCGCAGCGCAGGGGTGGGTGGTCGAGAGCTACAGCTGGGACGACTACGTGGTCGACTCCGACGATCCGCTCGCCGTCGCCCACGCCGGGCTGCTCGGGCTGCCCCACCGCCGTCGGCCGGTCGATGACCTCGCCGACGACGTGGTGCGGGTGCAGTTCGTGGTGACCGCAGCCGACGCCGAGGCGGCGATCGCCGCTGCTCCCGCCGGCACGGCGGCGTCGGCAGCCACCTCGCCGATCATGCCCGGCGCCGTGTTCGTCTCGGTCACGGCCGAGCGGGTCTCGAAGGCGGACGGGGTCGCCGCCGTGGCCGACGACCTCGGCGTCCCGCTCTCGGACGTGATGATGGTGGGCGACGGCCACAACGACCTCTCGGCCGTGGAGGCGGTGGGGTGGGGGGTCGCCATGGGCAACGCCGAGCCCGCTCTGCGCGACGCCGCCCGCCTCGTGGTGGCCGACGTGGACGAGGACGGCGCCGCCCAGGCGATCGACGCCTCCGCCGGTCTCGGCGGGTGAGCGCCCACCGGTAGCCTGGCCCGATGCCCAAGCGCTTCGTGATCATCGGTGGCGGGCCGGCCGGCAACACCGCCGCCACCACGGCGGCCCGCCTCGGCGCCGAGGTCACCCTGATCGAGCGCGACCTCGTGGGCGGCGCCGCCCACCTGCTCGACTGCATCCCCTCCAAGGCCATGATCGCCACCGGCGGGACCATGGACGAGATGCGCCGGGCGGCGAGCATGGGCCTCGTCGCCGTCGAAGCGCAGCTCGACTTCGAGGCGCTCCGGTCGCGCATCGCCGGCATCGAGGCCCGCCTCGAGGGCTCGGTGCGCGGCCTCCTCGAGAGCCAAGGCGTGCGGTTGCTGCAGGGCACCGGCCGGTTGGTCGACGACCACCACGTCGAGGTCACCGGGCCCACGGGCGCCACCGAGGTCGTCGAGGCCGACATCGTCGTGCTGTCCACCGGCTCGCGCCCGCGCATCCCCGACTGGGCGCCCATCGACGGGGAGCGGGTGCTCACCACCCGCCACGCCTACCCGCCGCCCGAGCTGCCCGAGCACCTGATCGTGGTGGGCTCGGGCGTCACCGGCGTCGAGTTCGTGCACATGTTCTCGGCGTTCGGCTCGCAGGTGACGCTCATCGTGAGCCGCCAGCAGGTGCTGCCGCAGAAGGACCCCGAGGTGGCGGCGGTCCTCGAGGACGACTTCCTGGGTCGGGGCGTGAAGCTGTTCAAGGGCGCCCGGGCCGAGGGCATCGACGTGAGCGACGACGGCGTGGCGGTGCGCTGCGACGACGGGCGCGTCGCCCGAGGCTCGCACGTGCTGCTCTGCATCGGCTCGATCCCGAACTCCGAGGGCCTCGGGCTCGAGGAGGCGGGCGTGGTGCTCGACGGCGGCTACGTCGTCGTCGACCACAACTGCAAGAGCGCCGTGCCCCACATCTACGCGGCCGGCGACCTGTCGGGGAAGCTGCCGCTGTCGTCGGTCGCCTCCATGCAGGGGCGCAAGATCGCCGAGCACGCCCTCGGCCTGCACGCCGGCCCGCATCGCCACATCGACTACGAGAAGGCCGCCTCGGCGATCTTCACCGACCCCGAGATCGCCGATGTGGGCCTGGCCGAGGCCGACGCCTTCGCCGAGGGCCGCAAGGTCCGGGTCACCAAGGTGCCGTTCTCGGCGTCGGCCAAGGCCCTCATCAACGACGACCCCCGCGGCTTCGTGAAGATCGTCTCGGACCCGGCCACCGGGGTGGTGCTGGGCGGCTCGATCGTGGGCCAGCACGCGGCCGAGCTCATCTCGGTGATCGCCGTGGCGGTCACGGCGGGGCTGAAGGTCGCCGACCTGGCGGAGAGCCTCTTCGTGCACCCGGCGCTGGCCGAGGCGCTGAGCGACGCGGCCGACTAGCCGCGTGATCCACCGCCTGCGCGACCTCGACCGGCGCGGCCGGATCGCCGCTGGGGTGCTGGCGCTGCTCCTGGTGCTGATCCCGCTCGTCGCCGCCGCGGCCAACCACGGGCGGTGGGAGCCCCAGGGCGACGACGCCCTCATCGAGCTGCGGGCGCGGGAGGTCTTCACCACCCGCAACCCGCTCGTCGGCCAGCCGAGCACCAGCGGCACGTACGGCCAGCAGGTGGCCAACGTCGCCCACCCGGGCCCGCTCGGCTTCGTCGTGCTGGCGCCGGGCATCCGCCTGCTGGGCCCGGCCACGGGCACCCTCGTGTCGACCGCCGCGATCAGCGCCGCCGCCCTCGTCACGGTGGCCTGGCTCCTGTTCCGCGTCGCCGGGCCCCGTGCCGGTGCGGCCGGTGCCGTGCTGGGCGCCCTCGCCGCCTTCACCGCGGGCGCGGCCGGGCTGGTCGACCCGCTGAGCTCCAACTTCGGTCGCTTCGCCCTGCTCGCCGCGGCCGTGGGCACCTGGGCCCTGCTGTGCGGCGACGTCCGCACCCTGCCGCTCACCGTCGCCTGGTGGAGCTTCGCCGCCCAGCAGCACCTGTCGGTCGGACCTGCGGCGGCGGTCGTCGCCCTCGCCGGCGTCGTCGGACTGGCCGTGCTCGTGTGGCGCCCCGGCGACCTCGGGCGGCGCGCCGTGCTGGCCTGGACCGCGGGGGCTGGCCTCGTGGGCCTCGTGCTGTGGATGCCGGTGCTCTGGGAGCAGGCCACCGCGGACCCCGGCAACCTCACCGCGCTGCGGTCGTACTCGGGCGATCCGTCTCGCGTCGACCTCGGCCTCCGCTCGGCCCTCTCGCAGGTGTCGACGGTGCTCGGTCCGCGCCCGTTCCTCGGCCGCTCCAGCCCCGCCGGCTGGGACCTCGTCGCCCACCGGTCGACCCCCGGCGTGCTCGCCGTGCTGCTCGTCGTCGCCGTCGCGCTCGGCGCCGGAGCGTGGTGGCAGCGGCGCGACCGCCGGTTCGTCGCCGCCGTGGCGATGGTCGCGGTGCTGGCCGTCGCCGGGATGCTCACCGGGATGAACATCCCCGACTCCCCGGAGCAGGGGCGGATCAACTTCTTCCACTGGGCCTTCGCCCTGTCGTTCTTCCAGCTGCTCGTGCTCGGCTGGCTCGGTGCCCGGCTCGCGCCGGTGGTGCTGCCGGCGCTGACCCACGGGCGTCGCGCGACCGCAGCGATCGTCGGGGGCGTGGTGGTGCTGGCCGTGGCCGTCACCCCGATCGTGGTCGACCGCGACAGCGACCGGCTGGGCCAACCCATCCCGGCGTCGGCCGTGCGCGAGCTGCTCGCCCAGGTGCGCTCGTCGCCGGAGCTGGCGGCGGTCCAGGGTCCGGTGCTGATCGCGGTCAACGGCGACGATCGCTACATCCAGGTCGGCGACACGGTGGGGACGCGCCTCGCCATGGACGGCCGAGCCGTCCTGTGGGGGCCTTCCGCCGAGGGCTTCGTGCACCCGAGCCGGATCCTCCCGGACACGTGCGCCGCCCAGGAGGTGCTCACGATCAGCCTGCTGCGAGGCGACGTCGCCGAGCCCGAGGGCGTCGAGGTCGCCCGGGTCGACGGCGCGCCGTCGCTCGACCGGGCCGCGCTCGACGGCCTCGTGGAGGAGGCGACGGGGGAGGACTTCGTCGCCGGCGATGACCTGACGGCGGCCCTCGCCGCCCTTCCCGGCGACTCGGGCCGCTTCGTCGGGGCGACGTTGGACTTCCAGCTCCCCGAAGACCCCGAGAGCGTGCTGCTCGTGCGCTCGAACCTCGACCTGCTGATCGACCATCCGCCGGCGTCGCCCGAGCTCGACGTCGACGACCTGCGATCGCTCCGCGCGTCGCTGCCCGAGGGGGCGGACGCGGTCGTGGCCACCGAGATCACCGCCCACCTCACCGGGCCGCGCTGCTGAGCAGCGCGCCGGCTACTCGGCGGGGGTGATGACGATGGCGAGGTCGCCCGACGCGACGGCCTGGCCGGCCTCGACCTTGACCTCGGCCACGGTGCCGGCCACGTCGGCGGCCACGTTGTTCTCCATCTTCATGGCCTCGAGCACGCAGACGACCTGACCGGCCTCCACGGTGTCGCCCACGGCGACCTCGACGCGCACGATGGTGCCCTGCATGGGGACCGCGATCTTGCCGGTGCCGGCGGCGCCGCCACCGCCCGAGGCGCTCCCGGCCCGGCGGGGCTTGGCCTTGGCGGCGCCGCCCGCGGCGGGCGCCGCCGCGAGCTGCGACTCGGGGAGCCACATGGCCACCGAGAAGCGCTTGCCGTTGACCTCGACGTCGACGTCGCGGCGGACCTTGGGCTCGCCCTCCTCGCCGGCGTCGGGCGCCGCGCCCGAGAGGCGGCCGGTGACGCCGGTCAGATCGATGGCGTCGGACTCGAGCCAGTTGGTGCTGTGCTCACCGGCCACGAAGTCGGGGTGGGCGAGGATGACCTGCTGGGCGGGCATGGTGGTGTCGATCCCGTCGAGCACGAACTCGTCGATGGCCCGCTGCATGCGGCCGATGGCCGTCAGGCGGTCCGAGCCCCAGACGATGAGCTTGCCGACGAGGTTGTCGTAGAACTGGCTGACCTCGTCGCCGGACTCGTAGCCGCCGTCCCAGCGGGTGCCGAAGCCCGACGGCGCGGTGAGCTTCTCGATGCGCCCCGGGGCGGGGAGGAAGGCGCCCCCGGCGGGGTTCTCGGCGTTGACGCGGATCTCGATGGCCCAACCGTCGCGCTTCACGTCGTCCTGGGTGAACGAGAGCGTCTCGCCCGAGGCCACGCGGATCTGCTCGCGGACCAGGTCGATGCCCGACACCATCTCGGTGACGGGGTGCTCCACCTGGAGGCGGGTGTTCATCTCGAGGAAGTAGAACTCGCCGTCCTGGTACAGGAACTCGACGGTGCCGGCGTTGTAGTAGCCGCACCCGAGGGCGACCTTGACCGCCGCCTCGCCCATGGCCTGGCGGACCTCGTCGGGGAAGTTCGGTGCCGGCGACTCCTCGACCAGCTTCTGGTGGCGGCGCTGCACCGAGCAGTCGCGCTCGCCGACCCACACGCAGTTGCCGTGCTGGTCGCCGATGATCTGCATCTCGACGTGGCGCGGCTTGGTGAGGAAGCGCTCCACGTAGCACTCGTCGCGGCCGAAGCCCTTCAGCGCCTCGGACTGCGCCGAGCGCAGGGCGTCGTGGGCCTCGGCGGCGCTGTTGACCACGCGCATGCCGCGGCCACCGCCGCCGAAGGCGGCCTTGATGGCCACCGGCCAGCCGTGCTCCTCGCCGAAGGCCACCACCTCGTCGCCGGA
>ERZ795053.6757-NODE-6757-length-11299-cov-30.909107_pt1 | contig 11299 bp, 7 predicted proteins | sample MGYA00375137_ERZ795053 | MGnify/ENA primary metagenome ERZ795053 (study PRJEB30182, sample SAMN05720284) | activated sludge metagenome | isolation source: Anaerobic digester | place: Hong Kong | collected 2014-12-17 ... | reverse complement strand
CGGGTCACCGCCGAGACGGCGTCGTTGGTATGCAGGGTGGACAGCACCAGATGTCCGGTCAGCGCCGCCTGCACCGCCATCTCCGCAGTGGCTAGGTCGCGGATTTCGCCGACCATGATGATGTCGGGGTCTTGCCGCAACAGAGTGCGGATACCTTGTTCGAAGGTCAGATCGATGGCCGGCTGCACCTGCATCTGATTGAGTGTTGGCACGATCATTTCGATCGGGTCCTCGACCGTGCAGACATTGACCTCCGGAACCGCCAACTGCTTGAGCGTGGTGTACAGGGTGGTGGTCTTGCCGGAGCCGGTCGGACCGGTCACCAGCACGATGCCATGCGGCCGGGCGATCATCTTGCGCCATACCGCTTCCTCGGTCGGGGCAAAGCCAAGCTGGCTGAAGCCCTTGGTTACGGTGTCCGGATCGAAAATTCGCAGCACGCATTTTTCGCCGAAGGCGGTGGGCATGGTGGACAACCGCAGTTCGACTTCCCGACCGGCCGGGGTGCGGGTCTTGATGCGGCCATCCTGCGGGCGGCGTTTTTCGGCCACATCCATCCGTCCCAGGATCTTGATGCGGCTGGTGACCGCGCTCATCACCACCGGTGGCAACTGGTAGATCGCGTTCAGCACGCCGTCGATGCGAAAGCGGATATGGCCCTGCTCGCGACGCGGTTCCAGATGAATGTCGCTGGCGCGCTGGGCGAAGGCGTATTGCAACAGCCAGTCCACGATTTGCACGATCGGTCGTTCATCGGCGCTCATCTCGCCGCGCCGGCCCAGTTCCAGCAACTGCTCGAAATTGAGGATGCCGGAAGTTGGTTCCAGTGATCCTTGCAGCGCGCCCCGCACCGAGCGCGACACACCGTAGAACTCCATCTGATAGCGGTTGATATCCAGCGGGCTGGCGATGACCCGCTCGATCTCCTTGCGCAGGGTTTGCCGCAGGATGTCCTGCCACTCGGTCAGATACGGTTCGGTGGTGGCGAACACGACTCGGGTCGCGTCCACCGCGACCGGTAGGATCTGGTAGCGAGCGGCGTACTCGTAGGACACGAATGGCAGCAGGCGCTCGACGGCGGCGATGTCCAGTTTGAGGGGATCGATGCGCAGATACGGGAGTCCGACCTTGCCGGCCAGCCACTCGGTCAGCAGCTCCAGGCTCAACACCCGATGCGGGGGGCGGATCTGGTGCAACTGCTTGTTGGCGATCACCACCAGTGGATGCAGTTCGCCGCCTTCCGGTCGGATGCCCAGTCCGGCTCGATCAGCGTCCGCCTTGGCCACCAAGCCATCGGCCACCAGTTCGCTGAGCACTTCCTTGAGGCCCAGCCGATGCGGTGGGACGCGCGGCCGGGATGACGGACTGGACTGGGGATCGGCGTTCGAGGTGGGACGGGAAACCGGCGTGGTGAAATCCAGGGGACTCATGATAGTGTTTCCAATTTGGCGTAGGCCACCACCAACCATTTGGCGCCGCCCGATGCCGGAAAATCGATCCGTGCCCGAGCGTGGTAGCCGGCACCTTCGACTTCCAGCACCACGCCGTCGCCGAAACGGGCGTGACGCACCCGTTGCCGGGGTCGCAGACCGGTGGGAGTGGTATCGATCCGAGGTATTGGCGGCGGGATCTGCTTTTCCGGCCGCTTGGCGCGGGCGCGCACGTCGCGGGTCAGTTCCTCGGGAATTTCATCGACGAAGCGCGAGGGCGATGGATAGTTTTCGCGGCCGTACCAGACGCGTCGCTCGGCGTGGGACACGTACAATTGGCGGCGGGCGCGGGTGATCCCGACATAGGCCAGTCGCCGTTCCTCCTCCAACTGGCGCGTTTCGGCGATCGAGCGGCTGTGCGGGAACAGACCTTCTTCCATCCCCACCAGGAACACCAGCGGGAATTCCAGGCCCTTGGCCATGTGCAGCGTCATCAACTGCACGCAGTCCTCGCCGACCGCGCCCTGTCCCTGACCGGATTCCAGGGCGGTATGGGCGAGAAAGGCATTCAGCCAGTCCGGCTCGGTTGGGTCGGCGCCGACCACGACCGGGTCGGTGTTGGCGGTGAAATCGGCGCTGGCCTTGATCAGTTCTTCCAGGTTCTCGGCCCGCATTTCGCCCTTGTTGGCCTTGTCCTGCTCGTACATCTCCAACAAACCGCTGTGGGTGACGATATGTTTCATTCGGCCAGGTAGCGGCTGGTCGCGGCTGTCGCGATCCAGCGCCTCGACCAAGTACAGGAAACCACGCACGGCGTTGGCGGCCCGTCCGCTCAGCCCGCCCGCCGTCAGCAAGTCCGCCGCGGTTCGCCACAGCGAATCGCCCTGGGCGCGCGCGGTTTCGCGCAGCAGATCCAGGGTTCGCCCGCCGATGCCGCGCGCCGGGACATTGACCACCCGTTCGAAGGACGGATCGTCGTCACGATTGGCGACCAGCCGCAGATAGGCTAGGGCATCCTTAATTTCGGCTCGCTCGAAGAAGCGCAGCCCGCCGTAGATGCGGTAGGGCATAGCCATCCCGATCAGCGTTTCCTCGAATAGCCGCGACTGGGCGTTGGAGCGATACAAAATCGCCGCATCGCGGTAGCGGCCGCCCGCCTCCATCCATTGACGAATACGCCCGGCGACGAAACGCGCCTCGTCTACTTCATTCAGGGCGTTGTAGATCTGGATCGGTTCGCCGTCGGCGTCGGCGGTCCACAGATTCTTGCCCAGCCGGGCGGTGTTTTGCGCAATCAGGGCGTTGGCGGCCTTCAGAATGTTGTGCGTGGAGCGGTAGTTCTGCTCCAGCCGGATGGTGGTGGCGCCGGGGAAGTCGTCGGCAAAGCATTGAATGTTTTCGACCTTCGATCCCCGCCAGCCGTAGACGCATTGGTCGTCGTCGCCGACGATGAATACGTCGCCCCGGCCGTCGCCCAGCAGCCGCACCCATCGGTATTGGATGGTGTTGGTGTCCTGGAACTCATCCACCAGCACATGCTGGAACCGCTCCCGATAATGGGCCAGCAATTCCGGGTTGTCGCGCCACAGTTCGTAAGCGCGCAGCAACAGCTCGCCGAAGTCCACCAGCCCGCCGCGTTCGCATTCCTGCTGGTAGACGGTGTAGATGCGCTGGTACTGGCGCTGGATCGGATCGTCGCCGGCCAGATCGGCCGGGCGTTGGCCTTCGTCCTTGCAACGGTTGACGAAGCCGGCGGCCTGTGGGGGCGGCCATTTCTTCTCGTCCAGGTTCAGGCCGCGCAGCACCCGTTTCATCAACCGAGTCTGATCGTCGCTGTCGAGAATCTGGAAGGCCCGCAGCAACCGGGCTTCCTGCCAGTGCTGGCGCAGCAGGCGGTGGGCAATACCGTGAAAGGTGCCGATCCACAGCCCACCAACCGCTTGATCCATCTGCTTCTCGATCCGGCCGCGCATTTCGGCGGCGGCCTTGTTGGTGAAGGTCACCGCCAGAATCGACCAGGGCGAGGCGTGCTCCACCGCCAGCAGCCAGGCGATGCGCCGGGTCAGTACCCGGGTCTTGCCGCTGCCGGCCCCGGCCAGCACCCGCAAGGGACCCGGCGGCGCCGTGACCGCCGCGCGCTGGGGTTCGTTGAGATCGTCGAGTATCCAGGAAATGTCCATGGTCGGCGATTCTAGCAAAACCAGGCGGTCCTGATTGCTATGCTACAGTCTCAATGTTGTTTTAGGTTTTTGGTACGATCCGGTCGTCATCGACTTCAAATATTCGCATTCTTCAACTGACGAAAAGTGCCGCACGCATGAAAATCACGATTTTTGGTTCCGGCTATGTCGGGCTGGTCACTGGCGCCTGCTTTGCCGAGGTGGGTAACAACGTGCTGTGCGTGGATGTAGACCCGCGCAAGGTTGAAATGCTGCAACGCGGCGAGATCCCCATCCACGAACCGGGTCTCGACGAGGTGGTGCAACGCAACAGCGCCGCCGGCCGGCTGCGGTTCACCACCGACTTGGCCGAGGGCGTCGCTCACGGCTTGTTCCAATTCATCGCCGTCGGTACCCCGCCCGACGAAGACGGTTCCGCCGACTTACAGCATGTGCGCGCTGTGGCGCGTTCCATCGGCCAGCACCTGGAGGAGTACCGGGTAGTGGTCAACAAGTCCACCGTGCCGGTGGGCACCGCCGACATGGTGCGCGCAGCCATCGCGGGAGTGCTCGCCGAACGTGGCCGGGATATCCAATTCTCGGTGGTGTCCAACCCGGAATTCCTCAAGGAAGGCGCGGCGATCCAGGATTTCATGCGTCCCGACCGCATCATCGTCGGTAGCGACGATCATCGCGCCACCGTGCAATTGCGCAACCTGTACGCGCCGTTCAACCGCAACCGCGACCGACTGATCGAGATGGATGTGCGCTCGGCCGAGCTGAGCAAATACGCCGCCAACGCCATGCTCGCCACCAAGATCAGCTTCATGAACGAGATCGCCAACCTGGCCGAGCGGCTCGGTGCCGACATCGAGAAAGTCCGGGTGGGTATCGGCGCCGACCCGCGCATCGGCTACCACTTCATCTATCCGGGCGCGGGATACGGCGGTTCCTGTTTTCCCAAGGACGTCAAGGCCCTGGAGTACACCGCTCGCGCGGCGGGTTACGAAGCCACGCTGCTGCAAGCGGTGGAAACGGTCAACGAGCGGCAGAAGCAGGTGCTGTTCGATAAGATCCGTCGCCATTTCCGGGGCGAGTTGCGCGGGCGGACCTTCGCCGTCTGGGGGCTGGCGTTCAAGCCGGGCACCGACGACATGCGCGAGGCGCCCAGCCGCAACTTGCTGGAGGCATTGTGGAATGCCGGTTGCGCGGTGCGCGCCTACGATCCGGCGGCGATGGGCGAGGCCCGGCGCATCTATGGCGAACGACCCGATTTCCAACTGTGCGAACAGCCGATGGAGGCGCTGGCCGGTGCCGACGCACTGGTGATTGTCACCGAGTGGATTCTGTTTCGCAGCCCGGATTTCGCCGCCATCCGCCAGGCGCTCAAACAGCCGGTGATCCTCGACGGCCGCAATCTGTACGATCCCGATTATCTGCGCGAACAGGGTTTCGCCTATTACGCCATCGGTCGAGGTGAACAAGCATGATCGTCCCTGTCATCCTGTCCGGCGGTAGTGGTACCCGGCTATGGCCGCTGTCGCGCGAAGCCTATCCCAAACAGTTTCTATCGTTAGTGGACCAGAACACCATGCTGCAAAACACCGTATTGCGGCTGGCCGGTTTGGCCGATGTCGCCGCGCCGCTGGTGGTCTGCAACCAGGAACATCGCTTCATGGTCGCGGAGCAGATGCGATCGGCCGGCGTGCAGCCGGCGGCGGTGGTGCTGGAGCCGGTCGGTCGCAACACCGCGCCAGCGGTCGCGGTCGCGGCCCTGCACGCCCAGGTCGCCGGCGACGACCCGATCCTGCTGGTGCTCCCTTCCGATCACGTCATCGCCGATATCGCCGGTTTCCAAGCCGCCGTGCGGCGAGTCGTGCCTCACGTCGAAGCCGGCCGACTGATCACCTTCGGGATTGTCCCCACTGCTCCAGAATCTGGCTACGGCTACATCAAGGCCGGCGCGCCGTTGGACGACTCCGGCATCGATGTGGTGGAGCGTTTCGTCGAAAAACCCGATTCCGCCACCGCCCAGACTTACCTGGAATCCGGCCATTACTACTGGAACAGTGGCATGTTCATGTTTCGGGCCTCGGCCTTTCTGGCGGAACTGGAGCGCTTCGCTCCAGCGATGTTGGCCGCCTGCCAGCAGGCGCTGGCCACCGAACAAGCCGACCGGGACTTTCTGTGGCTGGGATCGGAAGCGTTTGCCGCCTGCCCCAAGGATTCGATCGACTACGCGGTGATGGAAAAAACCGCCCACGCGGTGGTGATGCCGTTAGCGGTGGGCTGGAACGACGTCGGCTCCTGGACGGCGCTGTGGGAGGTCGGTCAGCACGACGCCGACGGCAACATTGAGCGTGGCGACGTCATCAACATCGATACCCACGACTCCTACATCGATGCCGCCTCGCGGCTGGTCGCCACCGTGGGCGTCGAGCATCTGGTGGTAGTCGAGACCGCCGATGCGGTGCTGGTGGCCAGCAAGGACCGGGTGCAGGAGGTCAAGGCCATCGTCGACCGGCTCAAGGCCAGCCACCGTCCAGAAGGTTCCATGCACCGCAAGGTCTATCGCCCCTGGGGCTGCTACGACTCGATCGATCTGGACACCCGCTTTCAGGTCAAGCGCATCATGGTTCGGCCCGGCGCCTGTATCTCCGCGCAGATGCACCATCATCGCACTGAGCACTGGGTGGTGGTCAGCGGCACCGCCCGTGTTCATCGGGGCAAGGAAGAATTTCTGCTGACCGAGAACCAATCCACCTACATTCCGGTCGGGGTCCAGCACCGCTTGACAAACCCCGGCAAGATTCCGCTGGAAATCATCGAGGTGCAATCAGGCAGCTACCTAGGTGAAGACGATATCGTCCGCTTCGAGGATGTGTACGGCCGTGGTAATGGCTAATCGAGTCTTTGTCTGCCTATCGCCTTATGGGTTAACCCTGATCCTTACCCATAAGCCCATCACTCACAAGTTAAGGAATTTCGGCGATTGTCAAGGTGGAAACGAGGGGTGTTGGTGGCGGTATATGAGGTTTGCGCGGTCGCTTAATAATGCCCAACTCGCGGGCATGGTCGGCTAAATAACGGACCGGGTCGGTGGTCGAGTCCTGGGCGACGGCGTGGGTCACGAAATACAGACTGCGGTAGAGCATTGCCGGGGATAGGTCGGCGAACGGCCACGCCAACGCCTCGGCGACGGCATCGGTCAAATCGATCAACACGGCATACAGCAACCAGGTCGCCCACACCTGCATTTTGATGGCGTTTTCGGCGCCGCGGTGGAAATAGGCCAAGCCCAATAACCGCTTGACGATCGCGAAGGCGTCTTCCACCCGCCAGCGTTGGGGGTATGGCGCCACCGCCTGGGCGGTCGGCAGGCGGGTCAGGTCCAGGGCATTGGTCAGATAGCGATGGACCGTGCCGTGGGCCTGGACCTCGATCAGGCGGACTTGCTGGCGCGTCGTGCCCTCGCCGATCCAGACGATCCGGTCCCGAATGGCGGCGGCATGCACCAGAACCTTCACCACTTCGTACTTCAGGTTCTTTTTCGCCCGGGTCAGCCAGGTTGCCCCTCGCGCCGTGAGGGTTGCCCACCGCGCAAGATCAGTGAATCCCAGATCGAAGAGGACCAGCGCCCCGGTCGGAATCCCCGACAATAAGCGCTCCCCAAAGCGGGCATCATGACCGTTCGGGTCAGCGTCATACCACACCCGCCGCGGCAACCGCGACGCCAAATCCAGGAGTGCCATCATCCGACCGGCCAAGGGCGCCTTCACGGCGTCTTGCGGCAACCCAATCTTGCGCGGCAGCACGTCCAGGGTCGACCCATCGGCAATCAGGACCACCGTGAAGTGGGCGGTGGCCCAGGCCACCGCCGGCGGCAGGGGGCGCCGCCGTGCCGCCCAGCGACCCTGCAACACCGGCAGAATGGTCTGCAACACCCGATTGAACAAGTCGGCCGGCAAGGTCCGCGAGCGTTGCGCCAGGGCTTGTTGGGTCAAGTCGCGCATCGGCGGCACCCACGGGACCGCCTCAACATGGATCACCCGCACCAGTTCAGTCGGGCCGCCGATCTGCCGCCACAGCAAGCCCAAGATCAAGCCGACCATCACCGGCAAGGTTAACAGGCGGGCGCGCAACCCCAGGTGGTGGAAATCACTGACCTGGGCCAAGGTCGCCGGATGGACGATCTCGGTCAGGCGCGCCACCACCGCCTCGGCGGGCGGCGCGCCGAGCGGGCGTTGGGTCCGGTCGCGCTGGATGGCGCGGGTATGACGGACCGAACTCCGTTGCTTTCCCTTCGGTTCGGTGATCATGAATCGGGCAACGGTCATCGCGTCAACGGGGGCGGTAGGGAGCTTGACACTTTCTCAAATTCCTTAACTTGTGAGTGATGCCATAAGCCATAAAAGGCTTGCAAAATCAACCACATACTATTTTGCATGTGGTTGATTTTCTTGAAGTTATCTGATTTGTGAGTAAAGCTTAGGGGTTAACCCCGGAACATCTTCACGCGCCTATATGAGTATTAAGCAAAGCCCCGCATCGTCATGATGCGGGGCTTTGCTTAATACTCAAGACGAAAGCACGAAAATGAAGCGCTCGACTAAAGTCCTTGCTCTTTTCTGGTGCGGCTTTAATAAACCATAAGTCATGCAAAAATAATTATTTTGCTGTTTAGGGCGTCCTATGCCTTCCACACAAGGCAAGATAACTTTTTCCGTATTGCAACTTACTAAGGACGCTTGAATTTTTGCTGACCTTAATCTCTTGCGTGTTGCTCCATGCTTTGGATCTTTAGCAATCGCACAGCCACAATCCCATTGGTTTGAAGCTTGCATGTCCTCTCCTAAAACTGTTCATCGTATTGCAACGGTAATTACCCAATCCGTTTGTTAGAAATTTCAGCGAATTCGTCTTGTTATCAAGGGGGTCGTCCGTGCTGTCCTTATGGCTCACGCACCGTTGGCGCTGGCTGCTTATCTGCGCCTTGATCAGTTCGCCGGCGCTGGCCGCCGATACAGCCATTTCCCAATCCGCCGTCGATACCATCTGGTTAGCCATCAGCGCGGGATTGGTTTTCTTCATGCAGGCGGGATTCGCCTTGCTCGAAGGCGGCATGGCGCGCAGCAAGAATGCCGTCAACGTGTTGATGAAAAACTACATGGATGTCTGCGTGGGCGGCATCCTCTTCTGGTTGGTCGGTTTCGGCCTCATGTTCGGCAACAATCCCAACGGTTGGTTTGGCACCAGTCATTTCGCCTTGTCCAGCGCGCCCCCTTGGGATTGGACTTTCATGCTGTTTCAGATGATGTTCGCCGCGACCGCCACGACCATCGTCTCCGGGGCAATGGCGGAACGCGTCCATTTCAGTGCCTATCTCATCGGCGCTTGTGTCATCTCCGGGTTGATTTACCCGATTTTCGGTAGTTGGGCTTGGGGTGGTTACGGTGGTGGCGATGGCTGGCTCAAGGCATTGGGCTTTGTCGATTTTGCCGGATCGACCGTCGTGCATTCCATCGGTGGGTGGTGCGCCTTGGCCGGGATCATGGTTCTAGGACCGCGTTTAGGACGGTTTGGCCCGAACGGGGAACTGCGCCCCGTTCCTGGACATAATCTGAGCTTGGTCGTATTGGGGGGGTTCATTCTCTGGTTTGGCTGGATTGGGTTCAATGGCGGTTCTACTCTCGCGGCCGACGTCAGCATTGGCAAAATCTTGATCAATACCCATCTGGGCGCTTGCGCCAGCGCCACCAGCGCCGCATTGCTTAGCGTGTTCCTAGGTCGGCCCATCTTGATGACGGCGACCGTCAACGCCAGCATCGGTGGCTTGGTGGCCATCACCGCTGGTTGCGCCACGATGCAGCCCCCCTACGCGATGCTCACTGGCGCTGTCGCTGGCATCATTGCGACGATAGGACCAGCCATCTTAACGAAGATGCGCCTGGATGACGTGGTGGACGCTGTTTCCGTTCACGCATTCTGCGGTGTTTGGGGAACGCTGGCGGCTGGGCTGTTTTACAGCGGGGACCTGTTCAATACATACCGCATCATGATCCAGGCCGTTGGTATCGCAACCGCTTTCATCTGGGGATTCGGCACCGCTTCGATCACCTATCTGCTGCTCGCTCGCATAATGGGTATCCGTTCCAACGCAATCCATGAGCAGCGCGGCCTCGATTTGACCGAGCATAACGAAATTGGCTATCCCGAGTTTCAACAACTGCATACTTTTAACCCGGATAGTTTAAACCGTTAGGGTTGCTTGTCATCTTGAGCGACTTTCGCTGCCGATGAAGAGCTTAGGAAGGGGTTTGTCACACGGTCTCAGGTTGCGCGGCGCAACCGAGCCCACGTGCCCGATCGTTGTTCGGGACCTGGAGGCAGGCTAAGTACAAGTTCCAGCTCGACATTGTCATGTCGACGGCTGGACATGCAAATACTTTCCGAGAAATTGGTATGAAGTTCGAAACCCTAAGATTCGAAGAAAAAAGGATCGCCGTTGAACAAGGATTGATGCCCTTTTTTGACGGTGAACGGCTGCTCCTCGCCCTGCAAATTTGGGAAGAGAGGTACTCCAATGAGCCGATTTTCGGTCTGACACGTTTTGTCAACGAACTATGCGATAGCACGGCGTTGCAGGCACAACGCGGCAAGGTACTACAAGCACTGATCCAGACTTTGCTTTCATCCTCATCGCCCGATCATGCTCCCCAACTGGATGCCGCACCCCCGGTCAGAGTGGCACACTCAAGCCACGTACCCCAACATGATGCCACCTGGACTTGCATGCTGCTCGTAGATACGCTCATGCGCGGTTTGTCCCAGGAAAAAAGCGACGGGGTCCGCCTCTATATGCTTAACAACCTAGGAGATTTGCGCCAACCCGAGGCGGCTCAAACGGCCTTACGCGCTTGGCTCAACCAGCAACAAAACACTATTTCCGTATCGATCGCGGAATCCGTGCTAACCCGTATCGTCAATCTCGCTTATGTTGCTCTGTGTGAATATGAAGGACCGATCAAGGCCGACCACATGCTCCACAATGCTGTGCTGACCATCGAAAGAATGGCGACCGAGTCATCGTTTCCGGTACGGCGGCTGCTCTAAATCGCCGCTTTGACACCTCCACGTCGGCATCTGATGCGGCAATTTTTGCCGTGTGCGCGTCGTGCGTCTCACGCGGTAGGGTAGCCATTCACCCCTCTTACTGAGGTAAGGGGGTGAGAAGCTGGCTGGCACGTCGGTCGGCGAGGACGCTTTCAAGATAGCGCCAAGGGGAGTGGCTCCGCTTACAAGCGTAGGTTTTGTTGTAGGAACTCATTCCTCGATCCGTGACGATCCACCGGACCGGCGACCCTGTTTTTTCTCCCCGACGCGCCGTTTTTCATCCATGCGCCGTTGTTTGGCGGCCCGCGAAGGCTTGGTCTTGACCCGTGGCCTTGGTGCCGTCGCCGCTTGCTGGATCAAGGCAATCAAGCGCTCGATGGCATCCTGCCGGTTGCGTTCCTGACTGCGAAAGCGCCGGGCGGTAATCAACAGTTCACCGTTTTGGTTCACGCGGCACCCGGCCAGCGTCCGCAAGCGTGCTCGCACCGCGTCCGGCAGCGAGGGCGAACGCGCGACATCGAAGCGCAGTTCCGCCGCCGTCGCCACCTTGTTGACGTTCTGACCGCCGGGGCCGGATGCCAGTTTGAATTGAAACTG
>ERZ795053.6756-NODE-6756-length-11300-cov-16.209515_pt1 | contig 11300 bp, 15 predicted proteins | sample MGYA00375137_ERZ795053 | MGnify/ENA primary metagenome ERZ795053 (study PRJEB30182, sample SAMN05720284) | activated sludge metagenome | isolation source: Anaerobic digester | place: Hong Kong | collected 2014-12-17 ... | reverse complement strand
ACCCATTCTATCCCTGGTACTTATTCGCTATAAAATCCTTGGCGGCTGGAGCTATGGCAAAAACGATCCCTGTCGCAAAATACAGTCTCTTTTTATGGATATTGCTCCTGGCTGCCTGCTCGGTGCTGGACGGTTTGGATGTCGGCCGCCGTGATCGCATTCCAACCGGCACACCGATCGATCTACACCAGAATTTAACCATTCCATCGGGGCAGGCCGGCGTATTCGTGCCAGGGACATCCATTGGCGGCCGTTACCGCTATGAGGCCATCTGCCGCTTAGAAGTCTATTCCATTGAGGAAAGGCCACGGACCGTGGTTGCTGATCGATTCACTATTGTGCGCTTTAGTCAGGAATGGGAACGCTTTTCCCAGCGGAAAACGGGTCTGCACTATGCCAGTTTGCAGGACTATGATGGCCCTGCGTTGCTACGGTTCACGACGAATCTCTATCTGCATTCGGACCGTCAACCCGATGTATTCCGGCTCGTGTGTAGCCATCTGCAAGATAGCGCGCAACAGCCGCGCTATTTAACCACGGCAGAAATCCGTACCGTTCTGGCGCCGGTTATGACGCTATATTGATCACACTGGTCAACACGCAGCAAGCGATCATTTCGTTACGGTAAGGCTTTCTGCAACTATTGCCCATCACGGCTTATTCTGTACCGGCGGCGGCGCGTTATCCGGGACAACGGTAATCACCTCCGTCGTGGCCGGGCGTTCGACCTGTCCAGAAAAGGTCCGGTTGACGTTCCGGCTCAATTCCCCGCCATGCGTATTGGCCGGACAAGGCGCAGCCTGGTAAAAAATGCGTCCACTGTCTTCAACGCACTTGTTGACGGCCAATGCCGGTGCGACCAGCACAACCAGCAACATGATTCCGGCCCAGTTCCAATATTTCATGCTATTCCCTCATCCCGGATTTCCCAAAGCTGGTGATGAAACCCCAGTTCAAGCGGCATCCGGTCAGCGTTCTGGTTTGAAGTGCTGTTCGATCTCCGCCTTGGCCTGGCCATTATAAATGGAAGGAAGGCTGCTACAACGTGCCTGGACGATTTATCAGGAGGAATTGAAGTGATGACCCCTATGCTAGCCACAGGTCTGGCCATTCTGGTAATGGTGCTGGGGAGTGTGCTGCAAGCCGCGTCAGGCTTGGGCGCTGGATTGATCGTGGTGCCCTTGCTGTCACTGATCGCTCTGGACTGGGTGCCGGGTCCTTGCGTGGCGGCCAGTCTGCTCCTGTCTGGATTGATGGCCTACCGGGGCCGGGGGCATTGGCAACACCGGCATCTGGGTGCCATGCTGCTTGGCCTGCTAGCTGGCATTACGTTAGGAGGCGCATTGGTGGCTTTATTGCCACTGGCGGCTTTAGGTCTTCTGTTCGGCCTTCTGGTCCTGGGGGCCGTTGGACTCAGTGCCGCTGGACTGCATCTACCCTTCTCCGCTCCAGCAGCAGGTCTGGCAGGCATATTGGCAGGCTTTATGGGCACTACGGCCGGTATCGGTGCGCCTGTGCTGGCGCTGTTCTACCAACGCCTCGAAGGCGCCGCTTTGCGCGCCACTCTGGGCCTGCTGTACTGTGTGTCCAGCCTAGTCATGCTGACGGCGCTGCATCTGGCTGGACGCTTCGGCAAATCCGAAGCGATCCTCGCCTTACAGCTCACGCCGGGCGTGTTAGCCGGTTACTGGTTATCGCCTTATTTAGCCCGCTGGCTGGACCGGGGCTACACCCGCCATGCTGTTCTGGCATTATCCATCGTAAGCGCCTTGACCTTAATCGGTCAAAGCGTTGCAAGGCCGTTCTAAAAGAGCAAGCCAAAGATTCTCAAGCCATAACTGCTGGGCTCATCACAGGCATTGACGGGGGCAGCACCTCGGTGGCAAATCCTTCGCGCATATAACCAGCCAGACATTCTGCCACCGCCGAGACTGAACTGCCGCGATGCAGGGTGATACTGGCGGGCGGCAGCGGCGGAAATCCCTCTTCAGTGCGGAGCGCGCGCACCCCGCTGGGCAGGATACTGCGACCGAGCACGGTCACAGCCAGCCCCGCGGTCACGGCGGCCAGAATACCGCTGATGCTGGCACTGGTGTAGGCAATGCGATAGGGGCGGTTCAATCCGCTCAGACCGGTCAGAGCCCAATCGCGAAATGGACAACCCGGTTGAAACAGCGCCAGCGGTAATGGCTCGTCTTCGTGAGCTAGATGGCGCTCAGCAGTTGCCCACACAGTGGGTTCCCGGCGCAATACCTCACCGGTTTCCGCGCCAGGCGTACAGGTGATCAGCGCCAAATCCAGCCGGTCTGCGGCCAGCAACCCCCGTAGATTCACACTCGGCTCACAATGCACTTCGACCTGAACACGCGGAAAAGCACGGGCAAACCGCACCAAAATATCGGGCAGAAACCGCCCCACATAGTCATCTGGCGTACCGAGACGCAATAGGCCGGATAGATCGGGACGGGTCAGTACAGCGAGCGCTTCGTCGTGCAACTTCAACAAACGGCGTGCATAGCCAAGCAACGCCTCTCCATCTGGGGTGAGTTGCGCACCGCGGCCTTCCCGCTGGAACAATGCCCGATCCAGTATGGCTTCCAGCCGCCGGACCTGCATGGAGACAGCGGATTGAGTACGATGCACCCGTTGTGCGGCAGAGGTGAAACCACCGGCATCAACGATAGCGATAAAGGTACGCAGGAGATCCGGATCGAGTTGAGCAGCCATGAAGCACTCCTGATTCATCATAGAAAATGATGAGTCATATAAAACCTATTCGTTGGATAAATCAATCAGCGTTCTTCATGATCCATCGTGACACTCTGAAATAGTGGAGGATCAAACCATGCGTCACGATGCGGCTTTATACCCGGAACATCCCATCAATCACCATTCAGGCATTGGCGCCATTCTTACCGGTGTGTTCGCCTGCTTGCGTAATTATTATGCAGTTTACTGCCAACGCCGAGACTTGCTCGCTCTCGATGATGCTATGTTGAAAGACATCGGGATCAGCCGCGTTGATGCGCTCCAAGAAGGCAATAAGCCATTTTGGCGCACTTGAAGATTGATCCGCATGCATTGCTTACCCCTCTAGGAGATTTTCATGTCCACTCTGACCCTGGTTATTGGCAATAAAACCTACTCATCTTGGTCCTTGCGCCCTTGGCTGCTACTGAAACATTTAGGCGTGGAATTTCATGAGATCTCTGTTCCCTTGCATGCACTGGATGCGACCGCTCAAATCACGCGCTATTCCCCTTCTGGCCGGGTTCCGGTCCTGCTGGATGGGGATCAAGTGATCTGGGAATCACTGGCGATCGGCGAGTACCTGGCTGAACGTTACCCAGCGGTCTGGCCGGCTGAAGCACATCGCCGGGCGTTGGCCCGGTCAGCCGCCAATGAGATGCACGCCGGTTTCACTGCATTGCGCGAGGAGCTGCCGTTCAATTGCCGTACCCGGCGTTTGGGCGTGATGCCTTCACAAGCGGCCCAGGCGGAAATTGGCCGGATAGCGGCCCTCTGGAAAACCTGCCGGCAGACAGTCCGTGGCGAGGAGGGTCCTTGGCTGTTTGGCCGCTTTACATGCGCCGATGCGATGTTCGCGCCGGTCGCCTTGCGCTTTCACACCTATGGTATCGCCTTGCCTGAAGAAGCCAAGACTTACGTTAGCACGGTTCGCCAAGATCATCATGTGCAAACCTGGATTCAGGCTGCATGCGCGGAAACTGCTGTCATTCCCGAAGAGGAGCGCGGCAAACCGGTTGGTGAAAATGATGCGGTGTGACGGCGCTAATTAAACCGCTGACAGGCCCGCGGCTAGCGGCGGGCCATCACCGTCACTCCGGTAATCACCAGGGCTGCGCCTGCCAATTGTGTCATACCCAGTTCCTCGCCGAGCAGGAACCATGCTAATAGCAGAGTGACCACCGGCCCCAGGCTTCCGGTCATGGCCACCGGCCCAGCACCGAGGCGGCGGATGGCTTCTGAGACCAGCCAGACCGGTAATACGGTCGAAAACAGCGCCATCACCAAAGCCAGCGCGTAAACCGGCCACGGCTGGACGAGAGCAGAGATTGGCCGCATCAATAGAAACTGACCAATAGCCAGTAAGCAGGCAACGATGGAGGCAAATGCCGTCACTCGCACAGCGCCAAGCCGGCCCACCACGACCCCATTGCCCAGCAGATAGAGCGCATAAGACAGAGCGCTGCCGAAGACCAAAGCGCTGCCGGTAAAGATATCCCGCGCCAAACCCGCCATGCGTAGATCATGCGCTACCGCCAAGGCGATGCCCGCATAGCATAGCGCCAGCGCGCCCAGCACCCGGCGCGTGACCGGCTGGCCGAAAAATAAGGCCGAGAGAATGACAACCAAGGTCGGATAAACAAACAGGATCAGCCGTTCCAATGCAGCGCTGATGTAGTGCAGGCCGAGAAAATCAAGATAACTCGCCAGATAGTAACCAAACAACCCCAATCCGCACAGCCATGCCCCATCGTAGAGTGTCAGCACTGTTGGTTCACGGCGCGCGCTCATCCAACCCATAACCATAAAGAACGGCAGGCTAAAGGTCATGCGCAAAGCCAATAGCGTTTCCGCATCGACTCCATACTGATAAGTAAGCTTGACCAGGATCGCCTTGAAAGAAAAACCAGCCGCCGCTAACACAGCGAATAACAGGCCAATCCGGTCTGGAACCCGAAGGATGCCGGGATCATCCAGGTGCGGAAATCCTTTAGCCTTTCTCATGACTTAAATCCAATTATTAGGGTACCGTGCAGGATGGAGAGCGCTTGCTACAATTTCAAGTAGCTCAATGAAGTTACCGGAGAGACACGGTATGGAGTTCCACTCCCCCGCCAGCACCCATTACTAGCTTATATATTGCCGCCGCAGCTATTACGTGATTATCAGTGAGGCGTCTGATGGGTATCCGGTTAACGTGCGGCGAGAAAATCACATGAGAGGCTCTCGCCCGGATAAGCTATGGGCATCTATGACAAGCCAATCTAACCACTATGGCAAATTTAACGGAACATCGCTTTGTTGAAGGCGCGCAGATGCTCAATGCGCTGGCCGTCTCGACCACGGTAACCTTACGCCGGGCCGCTATGCGGCGAGGACAAGCCAGTCTAGTGGTACCGGGCGGCGCCAGTGCCCGGGCATTATTTTCGCGCTTGGCGAAAGCAGCTATTCCTTGGCCACTGGTGATCGCCACGCTCACGGACGAACGCTGGGTCACCATCACCGATGAGGAGAGCAATGAAAAAAGCGTCCGCGAGCATTTACTCACCGGTCCGGCCAAGGCACTTCGTTTTGTGGGTCTGAAATCAGCGGAACGGGAACCCGAAGCCGCCGAAAACACCTGTGAGCGCCGCCTCAAAGCTGTTCCCCGCCCGTTCGATCTGGTGATCCTTGGAATGGGGGTTGACGGCCATATTGCCTCGCTGTTCCCAGGCGCGCCGGGAATCCAAGACGCCCTGGCGTCTTCGAATCCGCGTGCTTACCAATTTATTCAACCGCCCAGCGCTCAACACTCTGTCCGTATGACGTTGACCTTGAATACACTGCTGGATAGCCGCCATCTCATATTACTCATCGCGGGCCATGAGAAATGGCAGACGTACCAGCATGCATGCACCCCTGGTTTAGCCACAGAAATGCCTGTCCGGGGAATACTGAACCAAGATCGCGTGCCTGTTGACGTATTTTGGGCTCCTAATCTTATCACCCATCAAAAATCTCCCTGATATTCGGACTGGCCTCGATATTTGGATTGGCCTCAAAGAGCTTCAATTTCTCTGTACTCAGCTCCACATAATCATTCAGTCGTCTTTTGCCGGGGAGCTGGCGGTGCTGCTTTTGGCCGATGGTTTCTTGGCCGCTCCGGACCAACGGTTTCTTCTACGAACCCGGCGAGCGCATTGCTGATTTTTTTCACGACAGGACATTGCGAAATTCCATGGCGCGCTGCCAGAGAGGCTGGATCCTCGTAACCAAGCCACACTTGACCAGAGGCATCCATCCACACCAGCATTTTCAAGGGGAGATCAATCCCAGCCGTTTGGCCGCATTCCATGAACTTCGTCCCAACCCGTGGATTGCCAAAGATCAGTACTTCCGTCGGGCGCAGCGTCTCGCCAACAGATTTCGCGGCGGCGGCATGGTCGATCCGGGCAAATACCGTCATGCGCTTTTGCTCAAGGACCTTTTCCAAGCGATCCATCGTTTCCTTCGGACTCAGCGGACTTTCGGCAACGATCAATCCCTTGTCAGCCCATGCCGGAAAAGTCATGACTAGAAAAAACCCAATCAATAGCAATCGAAAATTTTTCTTCATCAGAAGATCCTCAAAGGGTTAAGCAAAAAGCGTTATCACTGACAGGTAACCGTTCACTCCCCTCGCCTGCTTGCAGGAGAGAGGTTGAGGGTGAGCGCAGAGGGCAAGGAGACTGAATGATTACACTAATAGTAGTCCGGCCTGACAAGAGTCAATGTTTAATCCACATAATCACATAATACTTACAAACTTATCCTGGCAGCCCATAGTGAACCCTGTAGATTCATCTTGACCCGCACACGGAAAACCGGAATAGCATGAAGAGTGAAATAATTTTTTATTATATATATTCATTTGTGCTTATTATCTTTCGGCATATTCTGGGGCTGCCAAGGCGGCGGGGCGCAAGATCCTAGCTTTGATCATCGCCGTACCCGGCAGCCAAATCTGCCCAGGCACGGGCCGCTCTACCGTTCAGGGGCATGATTACAGTATGAAAATCTGATCCTTACTCGCCCCAGAGAACGCCGGAATCACTACCAGAATCTTCGCCGGTAGCCCCAGGGATAAACGGGACCATACCAGTAGGGATCTGGGACATAAATCACTTCCGGCGTGCGGCGCTCTGGCCAAAGCCGATGGTGATCCACGGTCACTACGGGAAAAGTAGTGCGATAATCGCCGACCTGACCCGGTGTTGTACCGGTCAGGAGACCCACGACGGTGACCGGCCGTCCTACAGCGTAAATCGCCGGGTCCAGAAAGCCGGGAATCTGGGCAAGAAAGCGCCCTGCGCTGTCGTCGTCAGCAACAGGCCAACCGCGCCGGTCTAAAGGCTGTTCAACGATTTCCAGTTCCGTTCCCTCATGCCGGTTGTCCACCCGTGCAATGACGCCACCCCAGCGAACCGGCATCTGGAGAAATGCATCGGGCTGGGCGCGCACCACCGCCAAGGGCGGCCCCTGGAAATCCGCATCCTGAATCGGATCATCAATGGGCGGTGGAACCGCACAACCCGCCAGCCACCCGAAAAGCAGTGGCCCAAGCCAACGGAACAGGAGGTTCTGGTTCATGGTTTTTTCCGGGAGTCTTCAAGAAAGATCGGCAGATACTCCAGCAAAGCTGGTTTTAGAGCCAGGCCGCCACAGCAAGTAGCCCATGCGGTCCTCTGCACTGAACATGACCAATGCAACGTCCCTAGCAGGCATTCGCGCAGTAGATAACAGTTGAAGTGTATTGAGAACCGATCATGGATTCAATTCGCCTTCATCTCTGGCCCGTGATCGAATACCTGGCTCCACCTGCCCAGCGGATCATTCTGGGGCTGCAAATATTGCAGCCGGTCATCGCAGGGTCCATGATTCAAGGGCCCTCTCAGGGGCTCTTTTCGAAATCACCGGCCGGAGGCAATGATGACCGAAACCAATCGCTATGCTCTGATACAACGCCTGTTGCACTGGCTAATCGCCCTCCTGGTGCTAGGGACGCTGGGGGTGGGCATGATACTGGGATTTCTGGGTTTCGAAGGAACCCAGGAGATCTTTGGGAAGACAGTGACCAATGCCCTCTACACCGGCCACAAAACCTTCGGCATCATGATCCTGGCACTGATGCTCCTGCGCTTAGGCTTCAGGCTGGCGTTGGGCGCTCCTCCGTACCAGCCGCCCCTCACTGGGTTCGAGCGGGTCGCGAGCCGCGCAGTGCATGACCTTCTCTACATGGTGCTCCTGGCTCAACCGGTCCTGGGCTGGCTGGCCACCGCAGCAGGCGGCTATCCCGTGCAGTTCTTCGCTTGGAATCTGCCAGGATTGACCGGCAAGAACCAGGCGCTCAGCGAAATGCTGTTCTCGCTTCACGAGATGGCCGGCTGGGTCATTGCGGGTCTCCTCGTCCTGCATATCGGTGGCGCGATGCAGCACTGGCTGATCAAGCGCGATAGCGTGATGACGCGGATGAGCCTGTTTAATTGATGTATCGCCGCTAATTTTGCAAAGCTCGGGCTGGCATCGATCATGCTTCCAGTTGCCGGACTGCACGGGGGATCACGACCCGCACCGTGACTTTACCTGCATCAAGCCTTCACGTGTCGACGGCATTTATCTATCCTTCGGAGGAGCATGATGTCCACGTTATTTAGCAGCATGACCATTGACGGAACCGATCTTGAGCTTCTAGCGCTCGATGCACTCGGAGCCAGCCGCAAAACTGTAAACCCCTTCCTTGATCTGGCAGTTGATCAACGCCAGCATCAAGCCTTAGTGGCTAAGGCTGCGCGCACCAAGCAACACTACGAGAAGGAAGTCCTCGCGCTCCTTCGCACTATTAACTACACCCGCACCGGCCAGGCGGTGTTCGCCGCCATCCGGCGGCAAAGTCCGGCTTTCACCATTGTGATCAAGCCGTTTATCATCGACAGCTATCTGCAAAAACTGATCGAAGATCTGAAGGCCCGATTGAAGGAAAGTCCGGGGCTTCTGGAAGATCACTACAAGTCTCTGATCAGAAAGTACCAGGAAGAGGCTTTGGCCGACTCCCCGAATGCCACTGCCGGACCGGACGGCCGCGGTAACGAACCTCAGCGACGGGGGCGCGAGGGCCGGCGCGAGAATTCGCTGGTGCGGTTTACTCCGGCTCAATGGACGTATAACCCCATCAACCCCGTATTAGGGATCGGCATTCCATTTTTTGGCCCCGGCTCAGATCCAGACGAGGTGCTACTCCATGAACTGGTGCATGCGCTACGTTTCACCGCCGGACTCTCCAAAAAAGACCACCGGGTCCCTTTTCAGAAACAGTACGATAATAAGGAAGAGTTCTTCGCGATTCTCATCACCAACATCTACCGCTCGGAATGCGGACGGAGAAACCGGCGTTCGGGGCATGACGCTTATTTTTGGGGCAAGAGCGCCGACACCGAAGCCTTTCTCGACGAAGGGGTCAACCGGCTTCATGTGCGCCAGCTTCGCCGCCAACAGCCCCTCCTTTTCAATGATCTGAACAATGTAAATGCTCCCTTCAACCCTTTGCGCAACTTCCGTGACGCGCGGGGTTGAAGATCGAACCGGCTATTGGCTCTGACTGCCGCCACTCCGCGGTGTCTGGCCGGTCCAGATTGCCTACCGCCGCTGCGCCTCTGGCGCTGCCTGGCTGGCCGCTTGACCTCGGGCCAAGCGGAAACCGTAGTAGCCGCGGCGGAAGCCGGGATAATCACGGGCGCGGGCGGCAGAACGCGCGTGCCTGCCGTGACCAAACCAGCTACCGCCGCGCAGCACGCGGGTCGCGCCCGTCGCAGGCTCCACAGGATCAATGGCCATGTCAGCCGGATAGTGACCATACCCATCCTGACACCATTCCCACACGTTACCGTGCATCTGATACAGCCCCCAGCCGTTGCAGGGCAGCGCTTTGACGTCCACGGTCTGTCCTCGATACTGATCTTGGGCCTCACCGGTATAAGGGTGATTGCCATCGTAGTTGACTTGCTCCGGAGTCATCTGCGCGCCAAACCAGAAGGGCGTTTCTGTCCCCGCCCGGCAGGCATATTCCCATTCGGCTTCCGTCGGCAACCGGAACCCGCCCCCCGGCACAATCTCGTTGAGCCGGTTCAGGAAGGTTTGCGTATCACTCCAGCTCACAGTTTCCACAGGCCGCTCCGCGCCTTTAAAGCGGCTGGGATTGTCACTCATCACCGCATGCCAGAGGGCTTGCGTGCAGGCCGTGTCTGCCAGCCAGAAGCCGTGGGTTAGTATCACCCGATGGCGGGTCTCGTTATCTTCCCGCTCCGTCTCAGTCTCCGGCGAACCCATCCAGAATTCCCCTGGCTTGATCCAGCGCAGTTGTTGTCTAACGCCACGATAGCGAAAGCTCATCCACAAGTCATGACAATCCTCGCCCCAGTCGCAGGCCCACACGGCGGGGAATCCGGCAGGGAATGAATCGATGTTAGCTAGAATAGGAACTGCTTCCGTTTGCTGGGCGCTCATGATGACCTACGAGGCAATCGTGGGGTTATGGATTGATAAGGGACCCTTCCAACCAGTCAGTCGCTATTATCGTATCTCTTATCTCAACCGTAATATCTGCTTGAGTCCAGGCCAGACGGGAACCGAGGCAGTTTACCCTGTAGTTGCTCGCCAGGTTGATTGGCTGGCTGGAGATAGAGTCCCCTTGTTGCAGCAGAATGTTAGTTCATTGCCATTGGCCCTTGAGCAGCCTGATACGGATGTCGATGCTTGAGCCAGAGTAGAGCAAATCCGATGAATGGAAGGAAGAGGCCGGTGTACAGAATCACACCGGCGTTTCCAAGAGCAAAATCGCCGGTTCTTACGATCTCTATGATGTGGCCACCCGCGGCACCCAAAAGAAAGCACGCAGGCCCGGTAATAGCAGCGACACGCATGTCGAAGCTTCCTCGAAATGCAAGAAAGCCGACTGCGGCGAAGCCCAAACTAGCGAAGCCAACCTCTCTTTGGAACGGGCTATCTGCCCAACCGATAAACTGGGCTGCCATGTCCCCAAAGAAAACATGCATGAAAAAATTGTATAAGTAACTGAATGCGATCGAAAACAGATGAAGCAGGAAAGAATCGCCTCAATCACCATATGGGCTCTCCATGGGCGAGATACCTGCAACAACGACACGGCTGATGCAACAAAACCAAGCACCAATAGCGTTAGTGTGAAATTCTCTAAAGCGAAACGAATTAGATCTGCCATTGATCCTCCGTATGAGATTCTGTTTGGTTTGTGTCCTGCGTGGCGGCCAACACCCGCAACGAGGCGAGCACATAAAGTATCGGGGATTGTAAATCCCGAAATACATCCGGGACTACGATGAGGGCACTAGCGGCCACCCTCATAACGGTGAGCAGCACGGAGATAGACGGCCAGCCAGCCCAAAATGTATAACTGTCCTTTAACATTTTGAGCAGGCTGATCTCAAAAAGGCACACTGATAGCGCTATTTCCCGCCTTTTTTCACCACCCGGCGTGTCCTTGGTTTAAGCTCTGTTTCACT
>ERZ795053.6755-NODE-6755-length-11301-cov-4.947537_pt1 | contig 11301 bp, 9 predicted proteins | sample MGYA00375137_ERZ795053 | MGnify/ENA primary metagenome ERZ795053 (study PRJEB30182, sample SAMN05720284) | activated sludge metagenome | isolation source: Anaerobic digester | place: Hong Kong | collected 2014-12-17 ... | reverse complement strand
CTGAAGCTCGGTAATTTTTTCCATATTTTCTTCAGTGAGAGGAAAAAAGGGTAAAATTTCATCCAACCTATTGATAAATTCAGGACGAAAATAATTTTTCACAACAGGTTCCAAAATCGCCATCATACTCTCTTTAGTAAAAGAATCTTTTTGAGTCTGCAGAGCCTCTAAAATAGCTTCTGCACCTAAATTGGATGTCATAATAAAAAGAGCATTTTTACAATTCACATGACGTCCTTTGGCATCTGTAATTCTTCCATCATCAAAGATCTGCAATAAAATATTCAGAACATCCTTATGCGCTTTTTCAATTTCATCCAATAGCACCACAGAATAGGGCCTGCGACGAATCGCTTCAGTCAATCCCCCTCCTTCTTCATAACCCACATATCCCGGAGGAGAACCGATGATTTTGGAAATGGAATGCTTTTCCATATATTCCGACATGTCCAAACGAATAATAGCTTCTTCTTGATCAAAAAGCTCCACAGCCAAGGCTTTCACAAGCTCTGTTTTTCCAACCCCTGTCGGCCCTAAAAACAAAAACGCACCTAAAGGCCTTTTAGGATCTGCCAGCCCCGTTCTGCTTCTTCTAATAGCTTCCGACACCGCTTCGATAGCATAGGGTTGCCCAATCACCCGTTTTGACAAAACATCCTCAAGTTCCAAAAGCTTTTGTTTTTCTGTCTCAAGCATCTTATCCAGAGGGATGCCAGTCCATTTGGAAACTATTTGAGCAATCAATTGCTCATCTACCTCTTCTTTCAAAAGGCGGGAAGGAAGTTCATCCAATTTTTTTTGTGTAATTTTCAGTGTTTCCGCAACTTTCGGCAATAAGCTATAACGAAGTTCCGCCACTCGATTATAGTCTGCCTTTCTTTCCGCTTCCTCTTCTTCAAATTTCAATTTTTCAATTTCATCTTTTTTTTCTTTTAAAGTCTGAATAATCGCTTTTTCTTCTTCCCAACGTAGATTCAATGCATCCAGCTCTTTTTTCTCTTCATTGATTTGAGCATCTATTTTTTCTATTTCCTCTTTTGATTTCCCTTCCTTTTTATATGCTTCTTTCTGCACCATCAAATATCCTAAGGATCTTTGTTTTTCATCGATTGGAAGGGGTCTCGAGCCAATCTGCATACGTATTAATGAAGCTCCTTCATCTATCAAATCAATTGCCTTATCCGGAAGCTGTCTGTCTGTAATATATCTTGAAGAAAGGTAAACAGCGGATGAAATCGCATCTTCTGTTATACGTACCCCATGATAGATCTCATATTTTTCTTTTAGCCCTCTTAAAATAGCTATTGCATCCTGAGGAGAAGGCTCATCGATTGTAACGGTTTGAAAGCGTCTTTCAAGCGCTGCATCTTTTTCAATATACTTTTGATATTCCGCCAAAGTTGTCGCTCCAATACAATGCAATGTTCCTCTAGCAAGAGCCGGTTTTAAAAGGTTGGCAGCATCCATAGCTCCTTCCGAGGCACCAGCGCCCACCAAGGTATGAACTTCATCGATAAATAAAATAGCCCTTCCTTCCTGTTTTTCAATCTCCTGCAAAATAGCTTTAAGCCTTTCCTCAAATTCCCCTCTGAATTTCGTTCCAGCAATCAAACTGGCAAGATCTAAAGCATATACCTGCTTATCCAATAATGAATCCGGCACATCTTTTTGAAAGATTCGGTGAGCCAGTCCTTCAGCTATCGCTGTTTTTCCAACGCCCGGCTCTCCGATTAGCATCGGATTGTTTTTCGTTCTTCTTGATAGGATCTGCATCGTCCTACGAATTTCCTCATCGCGACCAATTACTGGATCCAACTTGCCTTTTTGAGCCAAGGTAGTGAGATTTTTACAATATTTTTCAAGAGCTTGCATTTTATTTTCTGATGTTGGTGAATCCATATGATGATCCCCTCTTTTAGTCATAATTTTTGATTGAATTTCTTCATAAGATAAAGAACCTTTAAAATGTACAAAAGGTTCAAAATTTGATTGATAAAAAGCTAAAAAGACATGATCGGAACCTATATAAGAGTCTTGCATCTCTTCAGATATTTTTTTGGAATCCTTTAAAATTTTTTGCAGATTCGGTGATGGAGGGATTTCTTCTTGAGGAGAGGAAAATACAGGCACCTTATCAATAAACTGCTGACTCTTTTCCATAAGAGCCAAAGGATCTATCTCTGCCATTTCACAAAGAGCGTAAAAATACCCTTCCGTCTCTAATAAAAGAGCATATAACAAATGATTTTCTGAAAAATAAATCTGCCCCTTTTCCTTAGCAATTTCAACAGAAGTATTTAAAGCCTCAGTCACAGCATCAGTAAATTGAAAACTCATTCTTACCGCCTTTTTCTCAATTCTCTAAATTTTGCATCAGAATGTCAATCTTCAATTCCAATGAAATAAAAAAGGCTTATCCAAACAATGGATAAGCCTTTAAATTCACTTATGAATAAAACTTTTACTCGCCAGACACTACTGACTTTAATTCATGATCGATTGTTAGTCTTTCTCTAGAAGCTTTCTCTAATCTCTGCAAAAGAAACATTCCTATTACAGGAATCGCCAACAAGATCAGCTCTTTTTTCAAAAAAGAAACGGTAAAAATCACCGGCAACATAAAAGGTAAAGTCATAGCTATAAAAAGACTTGTTAATAATAAAAATCGTTTTTTTGCTACCAAGAGAACTTTTTGTACTGTCGCATCAATTTTTTGACGAACTGTTTGCATTAATTGAGTTATATTACCTGGCACTTTTGGTACTGCACGTAACATACACCCTCCTTTTAATTACTTATTAATAAATAACAATTATACCACACATAACAATAAAAAATAATTATTAAACTAATTTTTATTATTATTCATAGAATTCAAACAAAAAAACTATTGTCAACTTCAACTTAAATCAAAATTAAACAGCATAACCCATTAACACACAAATAATTAATCAACAATAACAAAAAAACTACGAAAACTAAAAAAATTCTTACAAAATTTCATCTAATGAAGCATCAAAATACTCAAAAAGAGCCATCCATTTCATTTTCTAAAAGAGCTTTCTCATTTTTTTGAATAAAAAAATTGCCCTAAAACAGCTTTAAACCATTTCAAATGATCAAAAAAATGAATCAAAACAAGAAACACGAAAACAAGTCCGCTGAAATCATGAAAACACTTCCAATAATAGCGCCCCAACCCCCAAATAGAACCTCTTTCAAATATCCAAAGCAAAAACCCCGTCAAAGAAACCATTAAAAATGAAAGCGTCATCAAAACATCAATTAAGAGACGAAAATTATTTCTTTTCAAGATCTTACCTCCTTTTCAAGCCGATCGATCATATCGGAAAAAATATTTAAATACTTTGGATAACCCGCAAGAACGGGCTCCATCTTCAAACTAGCATCCACAAAATCCCGATGATAGGGAATATATCCAATAACAGGAATATTTTGATCTTTTGCATACGCTTCAATAGATAAACAAAAACTACTTTCCAAATCAAATTTATTAATCACAATCCCACATGGAATCTGAAAATGCTTGGCTAAATAGACCATTCTTTTCAAGTCATGCAAAGCAGATGGAGTCGGTTCTGTTACAGCAACTAAATAATCAGCGCCTGTAATTGATGCTATAACAGGGCAGCCGATACCGGCTGCCGCATCTACAATAATTCTTTGAGGATTTTCATCTACAATGATTTGATCCACATATGCACGAACATAAGAAACAATCTCACCGGAGGCCAGTTCCCCTAATTTCAGTTCCCCCAAGATCAAATCCACTCCGTAATTTTGTCCTCTATACAACATCCCTATTTCTTTACGATCTTCAGAAATGGCACCGACAGGACATGCTATAAAACAGGCTTTGCAACCTATGCAGCGATCCGGCACAAAAGCAGGTTTTCTTCCCGAAACAAACGCAATCGACTGTTGCTTACAAACTTTAGCACATTGACCACATAAGATGCATTTTTCAAAATTCCATTTAGGAATCACTTGATAAATGGGTTCTACTATGTTTTTAGTAACATTCAAAAGCAAATGATCGTTAGGACATTCCACATCCACATCGACTAAAAGTGTTTTAATTTTTTGAGTATATGCATACGCCAGAGATGTCGCCGTCATCGACTTCCCTGTTCCTCCTTTTCCTCCGGCAACTGTGATAATCATGTTCTATGCTCCTGACACACATCATCATGACTTGCTATTTTCTTTTCACTATTTTCAAAAGCAAAATAGATCTTTTCAACAGTTTCTCCTTCCAGAACATAAACCTTGATATCCAACTGAGAGCAAAGATCCAAAGCCTTAGGCCCTAATCCCTTGCAAAGCAAAACAGTAACACCATGACTTTTTAAAATTTCTGCAGGATACTGACCTCCTCCATGATGAGACCCTTTATTTTCAATAATTTTTATAAGAGTTCCTTTTTCATCCAATAATGTATAAGTAACACTACGACCAAAATGCTCTGCAACTTGTTCTTTCAATCCCTTATCACCTAAAGTTGGAACCGCTATTATCATCTTACATAACCTCACTTAATTCATTTTTCAAAAGAGTTTCAATGCCCTTTTCAACAGATCCTGAAAAAGAAAACACAGGAATATCGAATTGCTTTAAAATAGATAAAGCGCGCGGTCCAATATGACCTGTAATGACTGCATCAATATTTTGTTTTGCTACATATTCTGCAACAGTTGGCCCTGTTCCTCCCTGCATATCTTTATGTGGGTTTTCTAAAATTTGAATATTTCCAATATTCCCATTTTCAATCGTGACAATTAAAAACATCTTCGCACGTCCAAAACGAGCGTCAACCAAACTTTTAGCATCATCTCCTACAGAACTTACCAATATTTTCCCATTTTCAAAATTCTTCTCTTTCATGAAAAAATCTCCTCCTTCCACTTTTATCGCCATTCCCTTAACAAAAGCCGTCGCAACTTTTTTTCTAGCTTCCACAAGTATTCTATGAAACGTTGGCTGGGATACCTGCATCTTTTCTGCCGCCTGTTTTTGCTCGAGCTCTAAATAATCTTTTAAACGAATTGCTTCAAATTCAGGCTCCGTCAAGCAAATTTGCTCAAGCTCAGATACAGAAACACCTGCAGGTTTAAAAAAAAGTTTTGAATTTATTGATATTCGACATCTTCTTCTAGGTCTAGGCATAATTTTTCTCTATTTTGAATATATATTCAAAATACCAAGATTGTATTAATTTGTCAAAAAAAGTAATATTTGAACCAAAAAATCCTCTATGAAAATACTGATATTTGGAACCCCTGGATCCGGAAAAACCACTATCGCTTCAAAACTTAATCAAAAAGCTCCGATTCCCCTCTATCATATAGATTCATTATTTTTTCATCCGGGTTGGATCGAAAAAGAGTCTTGTTTGTTTTTAGATGAATTAAAAAAAATAATCCAAACTGAAGACTGGATCATTGAAGGCAATGCGATGCAATCCCTTCAACTTAGATATCAAAATGCTGACATCGCTATCTATTTGAATTTTCCTCGCCGTATTTGCCTTTTTAGAGCCTTTAAACGCCATATCCGTAGCCTTATTCATTCCAAAAAGAATCCTTCCAGCAAACTCACATGGAAATTTTTACGCTATCTTTGGAACTATTCCAAACGCTATCAAATGCAAATTGAAAGCCTTCATAAGAAATATCCCAAAGTCATATTTTATGAAGTCAAAAACAGAGAACAAATAAAAAAGCTTATTCACAAACTGAATAAGCTTCATTTATTAAATTAATAATTCAATCTTAAAGATCTTCTTCATCAGAAGTTTTTTTTCAAAGCAAAGGCTTGATAAAACTGTCTAAACAACTTTTCTTGATGAAAATTTCTGATTATATTACCTTCAGATTCATCTTTTTTGCTTTTGTCTAAATACAGATGATAACCAAAAAGCATCTCGTAAAAAAACTCATAAAAGCCTTCATCAAAAATTCTTGTATAGTCTGTTTTTATTACCCTAGTTGTATCGGAATATTTTTCAGAATTTAACATTCCGGCAAAATCCCATTCTTCTATAAAAAGCTTCATATTTTCTTTAATCTTTGAATAATAAGCACCAGACATAGCATCGTATTCTAAAAAGAAGTTATAAAATGCATCATCATGCACAACATGCCTTATTCGATAATCATCAAACATATCACATATCGCAGATTCCTTAAATTGAATGATTCTCTCTCTGATTTTTGGCCAATTAATTCCTAATTCTCTAATTTCAAGCTCAAAATAAAGTTTATTCAGTTCTTGTTCAAAACTTTCTTTTTTAGCCACAAGCTCTGAATTTCCTAAATTACTTGAATGATCAACAATCCACTGCATCTTACAAGTAAGTTTATCTATTCCACGCTCAAACAATCGCTGTTCTTCTTTTGTGATTTTTGAAGATTTCTGAAGTCCTTTTATCTTCTCCTTTAAACCTGTCATCACATATTTCTTAAGATGAATCATTTTGCCATCATGATCTACTCTCCGAGCAATATCCGATTCTTCAATATCTAAATTTCCTTTATTCCAAGAAAACACTTTCCAATCATCAGAACGGTAATACTCAAAGAATTCCTTTAGGCCTCTAAATGGAGAAATTTGAAACTCTCTACAAACGCTTACCTGAACAGCTTTTGAATATTTATATACCAATGCATGGATTTGCTTTTGATATTTAAAATAATTTTCATCTAAAAATTTCTTCAATTTTTCGGTTTCTTTAGAGTTCCTTACTTGTCCCTCTTTAGTTCGATCTAAAACCCTTTTCAACGGAGAAAGCTTATAATTAATAATAGCTCTTCTAAGGTAAACAACTGCGAAAATACTTGCCAAAGCCACAGCCCCGACACCAGAGGCCGCAACAGCTGTAAAAGAAAGCTTTACAAGACATGCTCCATAACATGTTGAAAAAACAGCACCAATGGATGCCATAGCAGTTTTAACAATAGCGCTTTGAAGAATTTTTAAATCCTCTTTAACACTGATTTTCGACTTAACAAATGCACGATTAAGTTCTTTCTTATAAGTACCTATCGGATTTGCCACAGAATAAACCTGTCCCATATTAACCTTTTTATTTGTATTAATTATTATATAATATAATTATAACATTTTTTAATTAAATTAACAATATCTTAACAAAAGATAAAATTAAATAAATTCTTGTTAAATAATTACATCAACAAAAAACACATAAATATTTCATTTTCAATAAGATACAAAAACCTCTCAAAAAACGAGAGGTTGAGACAAAAAAACGATTAAAATATCGGTTCATTTTCCGTTAATGACAAATTCTAAAAAACGGAAGAGGGTTATTTTGATCAAAAATATAGGGATTCACCTGTCTTTGCAATAAATCGGTATCTATTGAAATATATCGTTTAATATCAGGATCAAAATAATAAGGCCCAAAATAAACAAGTCCGATTTCTGCATCGTAACGTTTTGAATAGAATATCCAAGGACATAATGCTGTTTGAATTTGATCCAAATTCTCACCAAAAGGCTCTACCGAATAATTTTCTAAAACCTTGTTAGTTTTACTATCGATAACTTTTATCACCCTTCCCCAAAGATCATGAATCGGTATATAAACTTGCCCCTCTTTTTCAATAGCTATAGCTCTTATACGATCCTCATTCATTGTTTTTCCAGGAATACGCAGAAACTGTAACTTTCTATCTTGAAAAGAAGCTATTTCAAGTTTTTCATCATAAATATAGAATTCTTTTCTCGACTCTGAATTAACAATTATTTCTTTTGAAAGACGTCTACCCATAGAGTCATAAACAAATTTCACAATTAAATCACCTCTAAGACAGTGTGTCAAACGACCTAAAGCATCATATTGAAAAACGAAGATTTCTCCATTTTTCTCTTTTTTGATTAGATTGCCGTTTAAATCATATTCTAAATGAATATCGTTATATCCCTTCAATTCTGCTAAAGATGAATATTCTCCTTTTTTTAAATTATAATAAGGTTCATATGTATCATTTGAAATCAGCTGCAGACATTCCTCATGCGCATAATCTTGCTTTTCCTCATCAACCTGAATGGATGTCAATAAATTCTTCTCATCAAACTGATATTCAACTGTTACAAAATCGGACTGCTGTTTGATCTTATTTTCTTCCGCATTAAAGCGTGTAACATTACTACTATCTTTATTGAGTAATGTTTCATAACAACCATCTAAAAGCTTTTTATAAGAATGTGTATAAGCAATAGAATTATCTTTTTTCGTCCTAATAATGTGATGTATACCCTCTTTTGAATAGATATAAGCAATTTTCCCAAACTCCTTCAAATCAATTAGAGTTTTTCTACCATGACGATCATATTGTTTTTCCACTCTATTACCATCCGGATAGATTTCACAAATAAGGCGTTTCAAATCATCATACTTTTGAATCAACTCCAAATTATTGACCGTATCAATAATTTTGACCCTATTCCCCGCTTCATAAACATAATCATAATGCACTGTATCATCAGATGATTTAATAGAGACCAAATCATTTGCCTGATTATATTCATATTCAACAAAAACTTGATCCGGATTCACTATTTTACTAAGCAACCCCTCATCATTGTATTCATACTTGCGAATCTGTTTGTTTTCATCACCTCTGATAATCTGGATAATTCTTTCTTGATCATCGTATACAAACTCAGTTTGATACTTTTTTGTTACATCTTCAACTTCATAACTTATTTGATATTTCAACAAATTATGATTCTCATCATAATTTCTAATTTCACAAAAAAGTAGTTCTCCATTTACACCATACACATTTTTAGAGACTTGATTCTCCAACTCATCTTCAATTATCTCTACTTGCATCTCGTCAGAAACTGGATAATCAGGCAAATCAAAAGACATCAGAAATATTGGAAAAACCATCAAAATTGGAACAAACCACTTCATAAAGACCCCTCAAAAAATTAATAAAAAAATTTTTAATCCATCCAGCATTTTTTTCGCTATAAAAAAGGAATTTTCGACCTAAATGCAAAAAACCAACAACTATTTATAAAATAAAGATATTTTTATATATTAAATATAAATAAGTTCGTTACATTTAATAAAATGAATGTTAAACTTAATATTATTAATAATAAAAAAGGAATAAAAAAATGGATTTTAGTCATTCACCAATAATCTGGAGCAGAAACGCTGTTTTAGACCACCAAAGCTATGCTCTTGATAATATTTATATTCGTGCACGAAGAACTGCTGACGGGAAAGGAGAAATAAAAGTGGGCTCACATAGAGATCATCTTATTCCCCTTTTAAGCAAAATCATCGAAATATGCAGAGCCTTCTTTAAAAACCATAACCTGATCGAGATTCACGATTTTCCCGAAATGGCAAGCTTCCATTTCTCTTTAGAAAAACATGCAAAAATTCATAATATTGAACTTAAAAAGTCATAAGTTTTTATTTACCTTGAAATAGGGAATTGCTATACAGAACTTTATTACTAAATAAAGTTCTGTTTTTATTATGAAAAATTTCTTATTTTACTTTTCTCTCTATTTACTCAGTTGCATATCTCCCCTTTATGGAAAAACATCGCACCATCACTTCATCACAGATTTAAGAATCACATCAGAAGCCAAAAAAGCTTTAAAAGCCTTTGAAATACCAGGCGCTTCAATTGGCATTATTCATAAAAATGAAATCATTTATATGAAATCTTTTGGTTACCGCGACCTTGAAAACAAATACCCAGTAACTCCCAATACTATCTTTCCCATCGGCTCTTTATCCAAAGCCTTTACAGCTGCCATTACCTGCATGCTTGAAGATGAAAAAAAACTAGATCTCAACACCCCTGCAATCCAATATTTCCCCTCTTTTAAATTTGAGAACCCATACGCGACAAAGCATCTGACTTTAAAAGATCTACTTACACATTCCTCAGGACTTTTCAGACATGATTTTGTCTGGTACCACCGCAAAGCAACAAGACAAGAGCTTATAAATACAATCCAATACCTACCTCTTTCATGCGACATAAGGCAATGTTTTCAATATAATAACCTGACCTATACACTTATCGGAACTATTATCGAGCATATTTCAGACATGTCCTTTGAAGAGATGGTTCAATATAAAATTTTCGACCCTTTGAAAATGAAAAATTCAAATTTTTCAATTTCAAAAATGAAAGAAAGCAATAACTTTTCTTTTCCTTATGCAATAAGAAATAATCAAGTTCAAAAAATCCCTTTTTTAGATATGACAAATGTAGCACCTGCCGGAGGTATTAATTCCAACCTTGAAGACATGCTTCAATGGGTAAAACTCCAACTTTCAAATGGCACATTCAATAATCATATTTTTTTCAAAAACGACACTTTAAAAAGCATGCATACCCTTCAATTTGCAAACGCAGAATATCCTGAAGAAAGGCTTTATCTTTTAGGGTACGGCCTAGGTTGGCTTATTGGAAACTATGGCGGCTATTATTTAGTGGGACATTCTGGCGAAGTTGATGGATTCAATGCTCAAATCACCCTAATACCAAAAGAAAATCTTGGCATTGTCATTTTAACCAATAATGGAGATACCGGAAGCGATTTCATCTCTTGTTTAACCAATACCATCTTGGACCGCTATTTAAACCTCTCTCCCATTAACTGGCTTCAGAAAATTATTAATGAAAATAATCAAGAAAATACTTCTGAAGAAACACTTCAACCAAGCACTATTTTTCCTCCTCCTAATAATATCAATCTCTCCCAGTATACCGGCTCATATATCAATCAAGCCTATGGAACAATTTCTATCGTTATAAAAAACAAGCAACTGCTTGTCACATTTCATGCGATGCAAGCCCCTTTGAATTTTCTGAAAAAAGATTCTTTTGAAATGGATGAGAACAAATCCTTTGAAGCTCTTAAAGGACTTCCTATCCAATTCATCAGAAGTAATGATCAAATAATTAATTCCTTATCCATTCCTTTCCAAGGAATTGATATTTTATTTGAAAAACAATAAAAAAAAGTCGCAAGATAAACTTGCGACAAAAGATATCTAATAAAGCCAAAGATCTTTACAAACTTTCTTCTAAATAGAAGCCCTTTCAGAACGATTCAAAATCGGTAAATGCTCAAGCATTCCACAAACCTTTTCTCTTCTTTCTTTTAAAGAATTTTTACCCAAAATGATTTTGCAAATAGTAAATCCTACAACAAAATATGTCAATTTAGCTACTGGCTCTACAATAAGACTTAAAATAGAAAAAGCAACCAAAC
>ERZ795053.6752-NODE-6752-length-11310-cov-4.308041_pt1 | contig 11310 bp, 13 predicted proteins | sample MGYA00375137_ERZ795053 | MGnify/ENA primary metagenome ERZ795053 (study PRJEB30182, sample SAMN05720284) | activated sludge metagenome | isolation source: Anaerobic digester | place: Hong Kong | collected 2014-12-17 ... | reverse complement strand
CATCTATTGGATGTGGGGTGGCTAATTGGGAATGTGGATTGCAATTGTCTGAAAAAATAAGAGAAAATGCTCAATTTTATCGAGAGGGGAATCGTAAAGAGGCTTTGAGGCGTTTATCTATTGTTAATTTAGATTTATATCAATTCCTATTACTCAATAGAGATTTAATTTCTTACGATCAAGAAGTAAATTTATATGTTGCTTATGCAAATAGTGATGAAATGATTATAGAGCACGTGGTAACAGATCCGTATGATTTTTCATTAACACAACCTTTGCCACGGAGTGAACCTTTTCAGAGGTCCTATTTTGATATGTTTTCCAGGATTGTAATAGCTTCTGAATATGGAAATACAAAAGATGTCGATATAGTGTTTGTCGGTTGTTTAGAAAAACATTTATACATGTTTTATCATGTAATGAGTGAAAATGGTTTTTTGTATAATGTTTCAAATGTTGAGGTTTATGATAACAATAATTGCCTTATAGAGCAGATTGTTAATGGATTGGAAGGTGGAAAAAGAATACGCATAATTTTAAGCGATTCTTTGCAAAGGAATGCTTTTAAGTCTTTAATGATGGCTGCGGAAGATTTTACCTGCGTGACCGGTGATATGAGCTTTTCAGAAGCAATTTCGATGGATAAATTATTCTTATATCAATTGATGTCTTGGAAAGAGGATCATTTTGCTTGTTATTTAACTCTGATTGAAACGTTATTTCCAAACCCTGAAGAACCAATTCGACATTATATGAAGATAATGGACTTGATTCATAGGGGTAAGATAAATTGTCAAAGGGATTACGAGAATGGTATTGTTTGGCTTGCTGCATTATTAAATGATCAGAATTTAAAAATGCAAATGAAAATGTTGTATGATCATTTATTTGAATTTTATTCTTTTAAAGAGCATTTGGAGGGTAGAATCAAAGGTATTCGTTTCCCCATGCAATTTCAACAAATAGAAAGTCAAGTACGGGATTCTTTGGCATCGATAACAGAAAGGTGTCGAAAAGGTTGATGTTTAGTATTCATAGAAATTTTCTTACTATTTAGTCATAAGGTTTTCTTTTTTCATGTTTCGATCCCATCAAAAATATTTTTGGTTTTGTTTTTCTATATGACAGAAAAAATTTAAAAAAGGAGTTATTTAGGTATTTATATAATTATATTTAGTAACTGATTTGTAATTTTAAATATAAGATGTTTTATATTTGTTTTTATGTTAAAAATGATGGAAAAATATTTTATGAGTTAATTTAGTATGCCATTTTTACCAATTTTAGATTCTAGTGTTGATAGAATTTCTATATCTATTCCTGGAGTCGATTTAACTGATGAGAATCAAATATTTATAGATGAGACAATTAAACATTTTGTTAGAAGATATTTAATGACTCCTCATTCGGAAGAATCAATTTCTGATTGTGATGAACATTTTTCTTTACTATGTGCGTCGAGAATTTCATCGATATTGCCAACTCCTGAAGCTTTTTCCATAAAAGTGTTTTCTGAAGTTTGTGGTGGAGGATCTGGAGATCTTTGTTTTGGTATTGCAACTTTGCAATTTTTAAAAAAGAGTTTTTCGGCTGCAAATGTGGAGTTACTTGTTTTAGAAGAAGATTATGATCATGCTATACACTTAGCGCCTTCTTTATCGGGTTTCATTCAGTCAATTGATTTGGAATCTATTCAAGAATCTTCTATGGAAACGGATATATTAATTACAGCGCCAGTTATTCAAAGTTATATTGCGGATATATTTAAGAACCAACCTGTTGAATTTAGATATTGTGAATATGGGATGGTTCCTTTACCGGGAGATGGTTCGGAGTCTATTGGATGCGGAGTTGCTAGTTGGGAATGCGGGCTTCAGCTTTCGGAAAAATTAAGAGAAGAGGCTCAAAGATTTCGTTTAGGAAATCGTAAAGAGGCTCTTTTGCAATTGGAATTTTTAAATCCCGAGTTATATCGATTATTGTTATCAGGTAAAGATTTATTTTTATACGATGAAGATACGAGTTTGTTTTTTGGTTATGCAAACTCAAGCCAAGAGATCTCATCAGAAAAAAGAGATCCATATTCTTTTTCGTTGTTTCAATCAGTTCAGCAATATGAAACATTTCAAAGATCCTATTTTGATATGTTTTGTCGAATTGTTTTAGCTTCTGAAAATGAAAAAACAAAAAATATAGATATTGTTCTTGTGGGTTGTTTTGAAGAGGATTTGTATCATTTCTTAGATGGGATGAAAGAGTCTGCTTATTTACATAACATAAGAGTTATTAAGATTTATGATACTCCAAATATCTTGATGGAAGAATTTAGCACCGGATTGAAAGAAGGGAAATCAATACGCATAATCTTAAGTGGTTCTTTACCAAGAAACTCATTTATGTCTCTTATGATGGCTTCAGAAGATTTTACCTGTGTTACCGGTGATATGAGTTTTTCAGAAGCGATTTCCATGGATAAAACTTTTTTGTATCAAATGATGTCTGGGAAAGAGGATCATTTTAACCATTATTTGGCTCTTATTAGTGAAGTCTTTCCAAACAAAGAAGAACCAATTCGTCAGTTTATGGAAGTGATGGAATCCGTTGGTAATGCTACGATCTCTTCTTCAGGGGATTATGAAAGATGTGTGGAGATGTTTGCTTCTTTGTTAAAAGAACCAATATTACAAGAACAAATGAAAATATTATATGATCATTTGTTTAAATTTTATTCTTTTAGAACTCATTTGGAGGGAAGAATTAAAGGTGTTTATTCTCGTGAAGCATTTCAGCGAATTGAAACGGGTGTGCGTGAAGTTTTAATCGATTCAAGAGAACGTTCTCAAAGAGCTTGATTCTATACTACTATTTTTTATGAGATTTTAAGATGCATTTTTTCTACAAGTTCCATGGCAAAATAAAAAAATATTTTTGATGGGATCGAAGAAATAATTGATTAAGATTTTTTAATTCGATAAGTTGAAATGAATTATTTGGAGAAAAACGTGAAGAAGTATTCGAAAAAGGAGATGGCCTCCTATCTGGATTCAACAAATTTAAAGCCGGATGCGACATTTGAAGAAATTGAAAAGCTTTGCTCCGATGCTTTGAAATATCAAATGAAAGGGGTTTGTGTGAATCCTGTCTATATTCCATATGTTGCGGACAGGCTTGCCGATACCAAGGTGTTGCCGATTGCAGTTGTGGGGTTTCCACTTGGAAGTAATTTGTCTTTGGCCAAAGCTTTCGAAGCAAAAGAAGCTGTAACTCAAGGGGCTTTGGAAATCGATATGGTGATGAATATCGGTGGATTAATCGATAAAAAGTATGATCTGGTTTTCGAAGATATCAAGGCGGTTGTGGAAGCTTCCAGTCAGTTTCCAGTCAAAGTGATTTTAGAAACTTGTCTTTTGAGTCATGATCAAATAGCGATTGCAACAGCTCTTGCTCACGCAGCTGGTGCCAACTTTGTGAAGACAAGTACAGGTTTTTCCAAAAAAGGTGCTACAGAAGAGCATGTGAAGCTTATGAGAAAAATTGCTCCGGATTCAATGGGTATCAAAGCCTCGGGAGGAATCCGCAGTTTGGAGGATGCTTCGAAAATGATCGAAGCTGGAGCTACCAGAATCGGTACTTCTGCAGCTGTTGAAATCCTAAAAGAGATTTCAATATAGAATAAATTAAATAAGAAGAGGGTCTATGGAATTGATCAAAAATGAAAAACGATCTATCAAAAAAGGTTGGATCGTAACACTTGCAGGGGCATTGTTTTTCTTTTATGCTTTTGTACAAGCGAATATGATGACGGCATTAAGTCCGTATTTGCAAAAAGCATTTGGCGCTACCGTTCAGGATATGGGATTTCTATCAGGTTGTTTTTTTTATTCCAATGTTATCTTTTTGATTCCTGCTGGATTGATTTTGGATCGTGTTTCGATCAAAAAAATCTTTTTCTTTAATTTGCTTATTGCAGCTTTTGGAACTCTTTTATTTGCGATGACTACAAGTCTTTACATAGCGGCTTTTTCCAGGTTCTTGTCAGGAATTATGATGGCGTTTGGTCTTATTGCCTGTTTGAAGCTGGCATCGCTTGTTCTTCCTGCAAGATTCATGGGTCTTGCCAGTTCTTTGATTGTGATGATAGGTATGTTCGGGGGTGTTTTTTCTCAAGCCCCACTAGCACTTGTGATCGAAAAAATGGGTTGGAAAGGAGCCGTTTTAGTTTTATCTTCTATCGGATTTATACTCTCTTTTGTTTTATGGGCTGTGATTTCTTTGACAAAGGTGGAAGAGTCTTTGGAAAAAATGGATCAAAAAATTTCTATCTTTAAAAGCCTTTCCATGGCTTTTAAAGAAAAACAAAACTGGATGGCAGGTCTTTTTATTTCTCTTCTAAATTTTCCAGTGGCGATTTTAGGAGCCTTATTCGGTATTACTTATCTTATGAACTCTTTTAACGTCGAATACATTACAGCGGCATCCATTGTTTCGATGCTCTTTTTAGGGATGTTGATCGGATCACCTGTTTTCGGCCTGATTTCCGATAAGATGGGGAAAAGAAGGTTTCCCATGTTGATCGGATCGGTTTTCTGTTTGATTTTCGTGATGATGGTTCTCTACTCTTCAATTACTTCTATAGCTGTATTACATATGCTTTTTTTTCTAATTGGTTTTACCTCTGCTTCTCAAGCTTTGGGTTATCCGATTATTTCCATGAGCAATCCTCCGCATGTAACAGGAGTTGCTTTAAGTTTAGGCGCTATCCTTATCATGGGGCTTGGTTATGGTTTCGGGCTTCCTTTCGTCGGTTTCTTAATAGAGAAATGGGGGGCTGGACAAGCAGCTTATCATCATGCCTTTCAAATTATGCCAATCGGTATAGTTCTAGCCATGTCGATGGTACTCGGCTTGAAGGAATATAAAATGGAACTACAAAGTTCTTAGTGAAAAGGGGCTGAAAGCCCCTTTTTTTATTATATTTGTAGAATATATCGGTTAGTAAACCCGCCTCTTTCTTTTTGCTTGCGGTTTTTGATTTCAAAAAGTTTTTCGTAGATATATTATTTTTAATAAAAAAATATTTAAAAAATATTAATTCTTTGCAAATATTGTTTTCTAAGAATTGAGGTGTGTATGGATATAGACTTCAGTAAAGAAATCTTAACTCCTATCGAGGTTATTTTTTCATTTAGTAAAATACCAGCATATCTTTTTCCAAAAAGGATGATGGAAGAAGATTATCAATCCATTAAAAATATACAGTCTATTGTACATAATTTTAGAAAGTGTGTTCGTCAGTGGTATGAGTTTATGTCTCGAACAATTCCTGGGTGGAGATTTATTACTACAGCTATTTGTGATTATTTTATCCCTATCTTGTATATGATCGATGGATTATTTTCTTATGCTGGGTTTTTACCCGATTATGAAGAAACACCAATCCTTTTAGTGACATGTGCTGTTGTGGGTTCCATATTTATAGAGACAATAAGCAGAGTTGTTATTCATTTATTAATGATGAAACAAATTAAAATGTTTAATGATTTTGCGATTCAATATAAAGAAAAGTATTTAATAAAATCTGAACATGAGCAAGGAGATTATTTAGATCGAGTAACAATCCCTTTGTCTTTGCATTCAGATTCTTATTTTCTGAGCCATCTTTGCGATTTAACAGGAATGCCACTTCGTAACCCTGTTAAGTTCAATCGATATAATCTTATTATAGAAAAAACTGTAGCCGAAAAATTATTAATAGAAATTTCAAAAAGAGAAAAAAAGACTTATGTTTTTTCAGATTTATTTACACCTATGGATAGTATGAAGGCAAGAATTGATCGGAAATTGGAGTTTTACCAAAGAGAATCGAATAGACAAATTGAAATGATTCATTCACAAGTTTGATGAAAATAAGGAATTTTTTTTTAAAAAGAGGTATTAATGGAAAATATGATTGGTCGATTGTGTGATTCATATAAAAAAATTCCAGGATTTATTTTTCCTAATAATTTGTTAGAAGCAGATTATCAGAAAATTGAAGATATTCGTTCTGTTGTTTTTAATTTTCAGAAAATAATGAGAGAGAGCTACGAGTTTCTTTCTCGGAAGGTTTTTGGCTTTAGGTTTATTGTTACAGCAATTTATGAATTTATGCCTATTGCTGGTTTAGGTATAGGTGGTTTGATGGCTTATTCAGTAGATTTTTTTGTTGCCATGACAATTCATGAATTTATTTTCTATAGTTTTGGAATTTCCATATTGATGAAAACTTTTTTTGCTGCAATGCATTCTTATAGAGATTTAAAATTAGCGAGTGACGAATTTGTTTTGCGATATCAATGCCGTAATGAGCTTTTAAAAAAAATGAAAGAAGAAAGCTTCGAATGTTTATTAGAAAGAGAAACTATTTGTCCTACATTATTGGGAGATAAAATTTTTCGGAAGATTCGATGTCATTTTACCGGCTTACCTATTCGTTTTCCTGTAAGATCATTAATTGATGGAAGGCTTTATGAAAGGGAAGTAGCAGAAAAAATATTTCAAAAAATTTTATCTAAAAAAAATAAGAGATGGACTTTTTTAGATTGTTTTCAGCCTGCAGAAGATCATCAAACAGTTATTAATGAAAATTTGCATTTTTATCAAAAAATAATGGATCGGGTTTTTGAAGAAATGAATGAAATGCGTAGAGAATTTCTTGAAGAATAAAAGGAAAGGATAAAGGAAGACATGTTATGTGTTGCTAAAATAGTGGTTGAGGGTCTTTTAGATTATCGAGATATTTCGGAAATCAAAAGAACAATAAAAATGGGAATAGATCATTTTTTATGTGCTTATTCTGGTCGGCCGATAGCTAACTTTATACGAAATATTCCAACTGGATAATATTTTGAAAGAGAAGTCTTGGAACATTTACTTGAAAATGAAGAATCTCCGAATTTTGCACATGATGGTGAGTCTTTTATATTAAACATGACTGATTTTGAAATTACAGATGAAGAGCAACAAGAATTAGATACTTTTAGGGAAGTTTTATTATTACAAATTGAAATGATATTAGAAATGCGAGTTCAACAAGCAAGTTGATGATAACAGAATGAGCTATGTTAATTTTTTTGAGCTTGTAAAACGGAAAGACAAAGTTCTTAGTAAAAAGGGGCTTTCAGCCCCTTTTTTATTTTATTTGTAGAATATATCGGTTAGTAAAACCGCCTCTTTCTTTTTGCTTGCGGTTTTTGATTTCAAGAAGTTTTTCGTGAGAAATACCGTAGCTTTTATAAATAGCCTCAAAAACTTCTAAAATATCTGCTAATTCGTCTATTTCCTCCGATTCAATAAATTCATGAACCTCTTCAATGAGCTTTTCTTTTAGATAGTCTTTATATTCATCGGGAGATGCAATAAAATACTGAGGATTCCCTCCAGCGTTTTCGATAATTGTTGGAATAAGATCTCTAACAAGTTTTTTCATATTAATAACCCATTTTGGTTGGAATAACCCCTCTTACGCCTCCTTTGGGAGAAGGGGTGTCTTTTTCTCTTCTTGGAATTAAGTGTATGTGTAGGTGAAAAATGGATTGTCCAGCAACTTCTCCAATATTAATACCGATATTGAATCCTTTGATGGAGGGGTCGTTTTTTTCAAGCAACTCTTTCATGTGTTTTAATGCTGCGTAAAAGGATAGGATTTCTTCTTGGGAAGCTTCGAAAAAATCAGGGAAATGCCTATTAGGAATGATCAAACAGTGATCTGGTGTGACGGGATGCTGATCGAAAAAAGCGAAGCAGTGCTTGTCTTCAAATACTTTTTCCTCTTTTGGAATGTTGCAGAAAATACACATGTTTTTCTCCTATTTAATAATTTGAAAATTTATGATCTTCTCATATGTGGATTGTTTTCAAGAGTATAATTGGATATTATTGCATTATGTAATTGATTGGTTGATATGAAACAGATGATCCATAAAGGTGTATACGGAGTTATACAAAAAGAGGATAAGGTTCTTTTAGTGGAAAAATCCAGAGGTCCTTATTTAGGGCTTATGGATCTTCCTGGCGGAAGAAAAGAGGGGAAGGAAAGTGATTCGGATACTCTTATACGGGAGATAAGAGAAGAAACTGGAATATTAATCAAAAGATGGAAGTTTTATAACTCTTTTTATTCTCGATTTCAATACATGGTTAATGATGAGGTGGTGGAGTTTTGTCATTATGGGAAGATTTATACTATTGAGCAGTATGATGATTCAGCTATCGATTATAATTGCTATTATGAAGATGCCAAAAGTTGTAAATGGCTGGGTGTTTGTGATGTTGACACTTTTACACCATTTGCAAAAAGGTGTTTCTCGTAGTCTTTTTTCAGGTTTGATTTACTGTCGAATAATATAAAATTTTTTAAATATTAAAAATATATTTTGATTCCCTATGTTATTTGGTTTTTTTTGAATTTTAATAAATTTTTCGTTAAAATTTATATATGAAAAATTTAAGTATAGAAAAACAATCTTCATTCAAATTATGGGTAAATAACCTTTTTCATGGTATTTCAATTCATACGGATTTGATTTCAAGTGTTTCGATACTGGCCTTGGATGTTATTTTCCTTTTAGGAAAGATTTTTCCAGCTTTTCCTCAAAAACTTTCCCAATTCTCTTTTGTGGCATTGAATTTTTCCGGATTGATCTGTTTGAATTTTATGGTGAGTTTTATTCGAAAAACCAGAAAGGATTGTTTAATAGCCCAAAAAGCGCAGTCAAGATTGATCTTCTTTGAAACTATGGTCAAAGTTTTTTATATCGGTAGCGGTATTCTTTTGACTGTTGGAATGTTTTTGGCATCTGTATTCATTTATTTTGAGAAGCATCAGCTTGTTTCAATTTTTTATAAGGTGATGCGTCCCTGGGGGGCGTTGTCGATTATGATTGCTATTGGGTTGGATGTGTATTATTACATGAATAATAAAAGGTTCATTGCTAAATTTGATAAGGTGTTTTCAAATCAAAAAAAAGACCGGTTTTCCCAATTAATTCATCAATTATTTCATAAGCAAACAGCATGTAGTATTGATAAGAACGAGCAAAAAGTTTTGATATGGGCGGCAACATTAAGAGCTCGTACGGATAAGGATACATGGAAAACTTTTCAAAATAAATTAAGCTGTATGGAAGTAGATGATTTGCAATTCAGCCGGGAGAAGCAGGATAGTTTGTGTCAGATGATTGAATGTTTGAAAGACAATATTATCGTTCAGCAGCAGATCGCAAGTGCTGATTTGGGGGTTAGAGGATTTGGTTATGTTTCCATGGGAATCAATAAGATTTTCCCCAATACATTGATTCAAGGAGTCGTTTTGCTTGCTAACGCAAGTCTTTATACTTCGATGCTGTGCTATCAGAAAATCAAGCAGTATTATCATAGGAAAAATATTCGAGCTGTCGAAATATCTTAATAAGGTGATTAATTTTCCTGATTGAAATTTCTTATCATTTCCAATAATTCAAAATAATTTTCCATCGGGGTATTCCCCTCGGTAAGTTGCAATAGGGTATTTTGTTTCCAATAATATTCCAAAAGAGGGGATGTGGATTTATGATATTCCTTCAAGCGTTGTTTGAAGATGATGATGTCATCATCTTTCCTGTGGAATAATTGTCCTTGGCAATCATCGCAAATACCTTCATTTTTTGGCGGGAAAAAAGTTTTATGAAAGGCTCTTTTACAATTTTTGCATCGTAAGCGACCTTGAATCCTTTCGTAAATTTTTTCATCGGGTACATTTAAATCGACAGCCAGGATGATCGCTTGATCCTTGAATTTTTCTTGAAGGGATTTTGCTTGCTGAAGTGAGCGGGGATAACCATCCAAGACGATGCAGTTTTCCAGCTGGGTATTATCCAGGTAATCGAAAAGCATATTATTAACTAAATGGTCGGGAAGTAATTCCCCTTTGAAAATATGGCTTTCTGCTATTTTTCCAAGAGGAGTTTTTTTGCCGACATGCTCAAGTAACATTTCACCGGTTGTGATATGAGAAATTTTATGTTGTTTTTTGAGAAGGTAGGCTAAAGAACTTTTACCGGCGCCAGGTTGGCCAATTAAAATGATAATGATGATTTTTCCGATTAAATTTGACAACATGATTTTCTGATTTTTTTAATTAGAAATTTTTAATTTAAGGTCGGATTTTTTTAAAGTTAAAAATGCAATATATTAATTCTTGATTAATTATACCTTAACAATTAGCATGAAAACTTGCTTAAAGGTTTACTATGAAAAATTGTGATTTTTGTTCATTATCTGAAAAAATTATTCTGAATGAATTTGAGTTTTTTTATTTGGTTGCCGATCCATATCCTTTATGTGATGGGCATATGATGATCGTTGCAAAAGAGCATTATGGCTGCTTAGGAGAGATGCCGCTAAATAAGATTGAGCAGTGTCGTGAGATTTTGGAATTTTTAAAAGAGCAGTTTCCTCAATATCTTATTTTTGAACATGGCCGAGCGGGTGTCTGTTTGAAGAATGCTTTTGGTATTTCTTGCGATCATATGCATGTTCATTTTCTTCCTTTGACTCTTGATCTGCATTTGACGGTTTCAAAAGAATATTCTTTTGAAACTATTAATCAGTTAACCGAGTTACAGAATTATTTCCACGCATATGGCCAGTATGTCTTTTTGCAGATGAAGGAACAATCCTATTGTTATTTGGTGCAAGGCAGAGCAATGCCACCTCATATGATGAGAACCAAGATTGCTGCACTGTTAAAGTCTGAGTCTTTATCGAATTGGGAAAATTATTTGGGAGATTCGCTGTTTCAGTCGAGCCTGAATTTTTTAGATCAAAATTTATTAAGTAGGTGTTTGTGAAATATATATATTTGGACAATGCAAGGACTTCTTATCCTAAGCCGGAACCCATGATTGGATCCATGCAGACGTATTTGAATGAATATACGGATGTGCCTGTTAAAGAATCAGGAACGTTTTATAATCAAAATGAATCACATGTTTCAGATGCAAGAAGACTTTTGAGTGATTTTTTGGGAGTGGGTAATCCATGCCAAATCAGTTTTACCTATAACGCCACCTATGCAATAAATTTTTTGTTGAAGGGTTTTTTAAAAGAGAATGATCATTTAGTAATTTCCAGCTATGAGCATAATGCGGTTTTAAGACCTTTGGCTGATTTACAGAAGAAGAACATTTCATATGATGTATGGAAGTGTGATTCCCAGGGTGTTTTCAATATTTCGGATCTAAAAAAATTAATCAAAAAAGATCACAAATCCCCTACTAAGTTAGCTTTATT
>ERZ795053.6748-NODE-6748-length-11320-cov-9.947803_pt1 | contig 11320 bp, 9 predicted proteins | sample MGYA00375137_ERZ795053 | MGnify/ENA primary metagenome ERZ795053 (study PRJEB30182, sample SAMN05720284) | activated sludge metagenome | isolation source: Anaerobic digester | place: Hong Kong | collected 2014-12-17 ... | reverse complement strand
CGCAAGGGCATTATCACCGGCCGGTCAGAGAGGCTTCTCACCGCCGCCTCCACCCGATAGACCTTTGCTATGTTCTCCTCGGTGATCACCGATTGGGGATCGCCAGCGGCTATTATCTTGCCCCTATTCATCATGATGATCCGGTCGGAGTAGTAGGAGGCGAGGTTCAGATCATGCAGGGCCATGATGGCAGTGATCTCCTTTTTCTTGACCACATCCCGAATGATGTTCATCACGTCCAGCTGATGCCAGATATCCAGGTTGCTGGTGGGCTCATCCAGGAGCATCACCTCTGCCTCCTGGACCAACGCTCGGGCGATCAGGACCTTCTGCTGCTGGCCGCCGGAGAGCTCACTGAAGTTGCTCATAGCCAGCCTCTCGATATCAAGAAGCCTCAAGACCTCCCAGACCTTATCCTCGTCCCTCTCGCTGCCCAACCAGCCGATATGGGGCCTCCTGCCCATCAAGATGGTGTCAAAGACATTGGTGGGAAAGATCCTCACAGAGCTCTGGGGAACATAGGAGAGATATTTGGCCATATCCATCCTGGTCATCCTGGTCACATCCTTCCGGTCGATGAGGATGCTCCCCCCCTGAGGAGCAAGTATCCGGTCTATGCACTTGATCAGAGTGGACTTGCCGGAGCCGTTCGGCCCAACGATGGTGACCAGCTTTGAAGGGGCGATCTCGAAGTTCACATTTTGAAGTATCTTGCTGCTGTTATAGCCAAAATCCATATCCTTGGCCTGAAGCTTGATCATCATGTCCAAAACTCCTTTCTCTTTCCTTTCATCATCAGATACATGAAGAACGGGACTCCCACAATCGATGTCATGATCCCTGTGGGTATGATGGTGGGGGCGATCAGATTCATTCCCGCGGCATCGGCAGACATTAAAACCAGTGCTCCCAGCACTCCCGAGGCGGGGATGAGGAAACGGTGATCTCCGCCGATGACCATCCGGGCCATGTGAGGGGCAACCAGCCCCACAAAGGCGATGGTCCCCATGAATGAGACAATGGTCGCGACCAGCAGGCTGCTGACCACCATTATGAAGATGCGCGTCCTCTCAGCATTGACCCCGATGCTCTTGGCGGTCTCGTCTCCTGCCGTCATGATGTTCAGGTCCCAGCATTTGGTCATGAGAAGAGGAATGCAGATGACGAATATGGCCAAAAGTATCCTGGAGTTGGTCCAGGAGAAGGCAGCGAGATCCCCCATTCCCCAGTTTGTCATGAGGCGAAGCTGCTCGTCGGTGGCGAAGTACTTGAGCAGCTGGCTGATCGCAGTGAAGAAGTAGTTGACGGCGATTCCTGCCAGGACCAGGTTCTCAGAGGTTGCTCCTTTGATGGCGGCCAGGCCGATGATGAACAGAGAGCAGAAGAGGGCGCAGAGGAAGGCATTACCGATTATGAAATAGGGACCGGCAAGAAATGAAAAGCCGATGACTGCGGCCAGGGATATGCCAAACTGGGCACCGGCAGTGATTCCCAGGGTGAAGGGGCTGGCGAGAGGGTTCTTTAAGACCGCCTGCATCACGCAGCCGCATATTCCCAGCCCAAAGCCGGCCATGATTCCTCCCATGATTCTGGGAAAGCGGATGTTCCAGACCACCCGGCTGGTGAGCTCGTCCACATAGAAGTGCTCCGGCCAGAAGCGGGCCAGGAGGGCAGAATAAGAATCGAGCACGGATATATCCAGGGGGCCGAGGGTGATTATGAGCCCGGTGAGAAGGACCAGAAGGCCGGCGATGCCCAGCACGAATAAGATTCTGATGAACTTGAATCTCTCATGGGCCAGCTCGTGGTTGCTCTTCTTGCCCGACCTCTTCGCCCGAGAGTAGCCAGCGTCGGGCTTGCCCCGGAAGAAGAGTGCCCGAAAGCTGGTCATTTATTGCTCACAGCCGCCCTGGCCAGCCCCATGAAAAGGGGAAGGTCCGAATTCCTGTGACCATCATCTGATCCGGTGGAGACCACTATCAGGTTCTTCTCTTTAGCAATCTCGGTCAGGGTCTGGTACTCCCTCAGCTTCAGAGCGCTCGGCTTGTCCTCGTACATATCCGCTGCCTGGTTCATCATCTTTGAGGCCTGATACTCTCCTTCTGCCAGGATGATCCGGGCTCTCTTCTCTCTCTCCGCCTCTGCCTGGCGGGCGATGGCGCGCAGCATGTTCTCCGGCAATGATACGTCCCTCATGGTGACCATCACCACGTGCATGCCCCAGGGGCCAGTGGTCGAGTCCAGGATCTCCTTGATCCTCTTATTGAGATCGTCCCGATCGGAGAGGATGGTGTCCAGTTCATTCTGTCCCAGGATATCTCTCAGGGTGGTTTGAGCCAGAAGAAGGGTGGCGGCCTCGAAGTCCTCTACCTCGATGATCGCCCGAGAGGCATCCATCACCTTGTAGTAGATGACCGCATCCACCTCTAGAGTGACATTGTCCTTGCTGATCACCGTCTGTTTGGGCACATCAAGCTCTCGCACCCTCATGTCCACCCGGACCATCTTATCCGCCAGAGGAATGAGAGCAAAGAGGCCTGGACCTCTCTCCTTCTTGATCTTGCCCAGGCGGAATATAACCGCTCGCTCGTACTGCCTTACCACCCGGATGCTCGAGGCCAGTATTACTATCAACAGAGCCGATCCGGCCAGAATGGGAATGGAGACCATTGTATTGTCCTCCCCTGCATTTAATGCTCAGACGCAGGCTGGTCCTTCTGCCAGGAGATCATGGCCTGCTTGTGATGGCGGTGCATGCACAGCCCTTGCTCACTTTCAGTCAGCTTCCCGGATAGAAACTCTCGCAGCTCGGGCTCTCTTTCCGCTGGTATTTCGTGCATCTCCTTCCACTCAGCTACCGCCTCATCAAGACTTGAGTAGTGCTCGGAGGACTGCCAGTTCATGATATTGATGTCGGCGAAAATTCGCATATCCGCCAGGAGGTTGTATATCACCAGGTAGTCAGCTGGGCCGCCGAAATGATGGCGGGCCCTTTTGCCTCCCCTCAGGAAGTCTGCAAAGCCGTCGTCTCTCCTCCGATCGGCGAATGTGAAGATATAGACCGCCCTTTTGGCCATAGAGTCCATCTTGGCCAGGGACTCTCTCAGGTTCAACACCCCCAAAGAGTTGGAGGATAAGACCACGTCGTGCAGCTCGATCTCACCCTCGGCCAGCTCCTCCCAGCTCTTCTGGATGGTACGGATGTTCTCTATGCCCTCTTTAGCCATGTTCTCCTCGAGGCAGGCCAGCATTCCCTTGGATTGATCAAGAGCTGTTACGCTCCTGGCTATTCGAGCCATGGGAATCGCCAGCCTTCCTGTGCCGGCGCCCACATCCAGTACTGTCTCATGAGAAAGGAGGCCGAGGGTGGCCACCTGATTTGTTGCCCTTGCGGGATTCTTCATCACCCTCTTGTTGAACCCTCGGGCCTTACTATCCCAATGGGATGCCAGATCCTGGCCGTCCCGGCCATGGTGGTGAAACCCGCCTGCATGGGTGGCCTTCCACAGCTCGTCCCAGTTAATGATTCCCGGCATGAGAGCACCTATTTCAGGCTGTCCAGGTACTCTCTTGGCCAGACCAGGTAATTGGCGTACTCGCTGAAGACGCCGTCCACTCCCAAGAAGGCCTTGAATATCTCATTGCCCTCTTTCTCCAGGTCGAGATCCTCAAACTCCTCCGGGTACATCACCTTGGCCATGTACATCATGTTAAACAGGTTTCTGTCAGGCGGAGTGCCCCGGCAGTGGGGATAGAAGCAGTTGAAGACGTTGCCTTCCTTTATGGCGTTGATGGAGGCCAGCTCAGGGCTGTTCTTGATGAAATCAAGGCCTGTATTGTTTCCCGCATTGCTGTTGGATATGAATATGAAGTCAGGGTTCCAGGCTATGATCTGCTCCAGGGCCACATTAACTGTAGAGCCGTTGATCTCCGAGGCGATGTTGTTGCCGCCGGCGATGGTCAGAGGATCGTATTTGGGTTCGGTTCTGGTGAAGTCCCTTCCCTCTTTGGGATCATAAAAGGCATTGCTTGCACCTCGGGAGGCGAAGTAGACCTTTGGCCGATCATCAGGATCTATCTCTTTTGTCACCGATTCGATCATTTCCACCTTGCCCTTGGCAAAGGCGATGAGCTCATCTGCCTGATCCCGAGCATCCAGGGCCTCGCCGGCCACGCGGATGCTATCGAAGTAGCCCTCATCGCCGAAGTTCCAGCCCTGTCCTCCAAGAACTACCACCGGGCAGCCAATCTTGTCCTCAAAGGCCTCTGCATCCTTCAGGTTTCCGCAAAATATAAGGTCGGGCTCCAGCCTGGCGATCTCCTCGAAATAGATGTCGTACCTGGTGCTGATCTCGGGAAGGTCGGGCATCCGGCCGTCAATGATGTTCTCATAGCACTCCAGGCAACCTTCGGTGGTGTTGCTAAAGGTCATTGGGCAGAGGCAGGATTTGGTAGCCTGCTCACCGGCGACTAGCTTGTCTCCGTAGCCCAGGGCGATCACGATTCTGGCCTCGTCCGGGGCTCTGGTGATTATCCTCTGCGGGGATTCATCAAGAGTGATCTCCCGGCCCTGGGTGTCGGTAAAGGTCTTGGGGTATGATGCCAGGGCAGTAGAGCTCAGGAAAATTATAGAGCATATAAATAATATTATTATCGATCTATTCCAAAGGTTTCTTTTACTCACTTCTATTCCTCCATTTATTTGCAATCAGATCGCGGGACCACATCATTGTCCTAAATCTGCATTGATATCTTATTCGTGTTAAATTCTAGCTTATACTTAAGACTTTTCGTTATTACAAATTATAATTAGCTTATAAAATTTGAAATTAAATGGGAGATTAGCTGAAAGGCGAGATCGGGTGAAGAGGCGGTGAGATCTTTCTGTTAAAGCTCAGGCCAATTGTGCTGCCCAGGTTTATGGGCGGCTTATATCGTGAGATGGGCTCAAGAGCCGTATTGCGACCATTATTGATATGCAGCAGGCTGCTTTTTACAAATTACTGCAGCTAGATGCAGTAATGCTTTTTGCTGTTTTTGGATCTGAGGGATCCGCCTGCCCTCCTCTAAGCCGGGAAGCCCAAATAACCGTATGAATCGATTTATGGACTAATTATCTGGAGTTTTCTCATTGGATAGTTGATCTCTTGAAACCAAGCAGGATCAAGGTCAAGATTAATTCTAGCAAGCTGCTTTTCAGTGGACGCCGCGCGCGGGTTTTACGCGCGGTAGTGCTCTGGCCCCCTCAACGCCGGGGAGGCTTGGATACAATCTTGCCCAGAAAATCAAGATGCTTCGCCCCATTTATCCGCAAGCAGGGTCACATCCACCACCCGTCTCCTCTCCCCTTTACAGTCCTCCCTGCCCCTCCAGATGGACGCGAGCCGCCTTCTGCTACCCATCCACCTCCGGATGTCATCCTCATTATTCGACGGTTATCTTTAAGTTAATTGACGAACGCCATTGACCGCAGTGAGTTAGATATGATAAGGATACTCGGCATTCTGGCCCTTCTGTCATTATTGGCCCTGCCTTCCGCTGCTCAGGATTATCTGGAGGGCGGCTATGTGGGAAGCTATAGCGGCGACGCTGGCAAGTACTTTACCGACCCCATATTCACGATGAAGGTCGGCGCCGGCGCAACATCTGCACCCAGCAGCGTTCAGACATCTAAACCAGTCTCTCTTCTGGGCTCGAGCGTCGGCAAGACCACAATGGGAAGATACAGCGCATCCAACACCCCGGTGGCAAAGACCTTCTCCAGCAACCCTGTGACTCAGACCCCAGCCCAAGCCACAATCCCTGCTGCCAGCTCAACTGGCATATCAGGAAAGTGGGCTTTGCAGCTCTCCGAGGGACAGACCATCTCCCTGGACCTGCATCAATCCGGAAATAGGCTCTTTGGCCGGGGGAGCATGGCCACCGCCGGCACCACCCAGATGGCCCTGGCCAGCGGAACCGCATCAGGCAACAGCGTTACCCTGGACATCCTGCCAGAGAGCGGTGCTGAGCTATATGCCATATCGCTTGACACCATCCGGTTGAATGTTCCAGCCAAGTACACCGCATATCGCTATGGGGCTCTTGCCGGATATGGAACTGCTATCGCCAGCAAGATTGGCTAAAATAGATGAAATAAATATGAAATCAATTGTAATAAAAGGCGCCCGCGAGCACAACCTGAAAAACATCGACGTCCTGCTTCCCCGTGACAGCCTGATCGTCATCACCGGCGTCTCCGGCTCGGGCAAATCCACCCTGGCCTTCGATACCATCTACGCAGAGGGCCAGCGCCGCTATGTGGAATCGCTCTCCGCCTACGCCCGCCAGTTCTTAGGCCAGATGGACAAGCCCGAAGTGGACTCCATCGACGGCCTCTCCCCCGCCATCTCCATCGAACAGAAGACTACCTCCAAAAACCCACGCAGCACTGTGGGAACGGTGACCGAGATCTACGACTACCTCCGCCTGCTCTTTGCCAGAATAGGCATCCCCCACTGCCCGGAGCACGGAACCCGCATCGAGTCTCAGTCGCCGGAGAGGATCGCCGTCAGCATCCTGGAGGAGATCAAAGGCAAGGAGCCTGAGGGAACTGAGGGGACTAAAGAGATGAAAGGGGAGGACGGAGGAATGATCACCATCCTCGCCCCAGTCATCCGCCAGAAGAAAGGAACCTATGGCCAGCTTCTCAAGGACCTGAACGCCGAGGGCTATGCCCGGGTGAGGCTGAACGGCCAGATCCAGAGGACGGACGAGGAGATAGAGCTCGACCGCTACAAGAAGCATGATATCGATGTGGTCATCGACCGGCTGGACCCAAGAGAAGACAAGTCCCGGCTGGTGGAGGCGATAGAAAAAGCCCTGAAAAAGACGGAAGGCCTGGTCTATGTCCTGCATGAGAACGGAGAGGAGCGGGTCTACTCCGCCAGGATGGCCTGTCCCGTCTGCGGCCTGGTCTTCGAGGAGCTTCAGCCGCGGATGTTCTCCTTCAACAGCCCCTTTGGAGCCTGCGAGTCCTGCAACGGCCTGGGTTTCAGAATGGAGTTCGATCCCGAGCTGATCATACCGGACAGGGATCGATGCATCGCCGATGGAGCGGTAGCCCTCTACCGTAATATCATCGATGGCTGGCGGGGCCAGCACCTGGCGGCAGTGGCCAAGCATTTCAGCTTTGACATCTTCACCCCCATCAAGGATCTCACCCCTGAGCAGTACGATGCCCTGATGTACGGCTCGAAGGAGAAGATCCGGATGAATATGAGCATGAAAAATGGGGACGTTTACTGGTCGCATAACTCCCAGTGGGAGGGGCTGATACCGCAGAGCATCCGCCTCTACAGCCAGACCGCCTCCGAGTACCGCCGGGAAGAGCTGGAGAAGTTTATGCGGGTCCTTCCCTGCCCGGCCTGCGAGGGAAAAAGGCTGAAAGAGAAGGTCTTAGCGGTCCGGATCCAGGACTTATCTATTGTTGATGTGGCCAACCTCTCGGTGAGCGAATGCAATGAGTTCTTCGTGAATTTAGAGGAGAAGCTCTCGGTCAAGGAGGGAGAGATCGCCCGCCAGGTTCTGAAGGAGATCCGCTCCCGCCTGGGATTTTTAGAGCACGTGGGCCTGGGATACCTGACCCTCTCCAGAAACGCAGGCAGCCTCTCCGGTGGGGAGGCGCAACGCATTCGTCTGGCCACCCAGATAGGCTCGAACCTGACCGGTGTCCTCTATGTACTGGACGAGCCCTCCATAGGCCTGCACCAGAGGGACAACTCTCGGTTGATAGAGACCCTGAAAAAGCTCAGAGACCTGGGAAACACCCTGATTGTGGTCGAGCATGACGAGGATACCATCCGCAGTGCCGATCATGTGCTGGACATCGGCCCAGGAGCAGGAATTCACGGCGGCTATGTGGTGGCCGAGGGCACTCCTGAAGAGATCGAGGCCAACCCAAAATCGCTGACCGGCCAGTACCTCTCCGGTAAAAAGAGGATCGAGGTTCCGGCAAAGAGGAGGAAGAGCAACAAGTTCATCCATCTCATGGGCTGCCGGGAGAACAACCTCAAGGAGATCGATGTTGACATTCCCCTGGGGATTCTGACTGTGGTCACCGGCGTCTCGGGATCGGGCAAGTCCACCCTGATCTACGATACCCTCTACCGGGCGCTGATGAAGAGGATCTACCACTCAAGCGAGACTCCGGGAGAGCATGATGGGATTCGCTTCGACACTGAGGTGGACAAGGTGATCGTCATCGACCAGAGCCCCATCGGCAGGACTCCCCGATCCAATCCCGCCACCTACACCAAGGTCTTCGATCCCATTCGCCAGGCATATGCCCAGACCAAGGAGGCGAGGATTCGGGGCTACAAGAGCGGTCGCTTCTCATTCAATGTACAGGGCGGCAGGTGCGAGAGCTGCCATGGTGATGGCCTGATCAAGATCGAGATGAACTTTTTGCCCGATGTCTATATCGAGTGCGAAGAATGTAAAGGGAGACGCTACAACCAGGAGACCCTGGAGGTCAAGTACAAGGGAAAGTCCATTGCTGAGGCCCTGGATATGACGGTGGAGGAAGCAAGGGAGCACTTCGAGAACATTCCGGCCATAAGAAGCAAGCTGGACACCCTTCTGGGAGTGGGGCTGGGCTACATCAAGCTGGGCCAGAGCTCGACCACCCTCTCCGGCGGCGAGGCTCAGAGGATAAAGCTCACGCGGGAGCTGGCCAAAAAGGGGACGGGCAGGACGATTTACCTTTTAGATGAACCTACCACCGGACTGCACTTCGATGATGTGAAGAAATTAATCCATGTCCTGGACGACCTGGTATCCAAGGGGAACACGGTAGTGGTGATAGAGCATAACCTGGATGTGATCAAATCCGCAGACTACCTCATAGATATGGGGCCGGAAGGAGGAAATGCTGGCGGCCTGGTTGTGGCCACCGGCACTCCGGAACAGGTGGCTGAAGTGATGGAGAGCCATACCGGCCGATTCCTGAGAGCAAGGCTCAATCCAGAGATAGAGCCTGTCCCTGTGGCCAGTCGGGCCGGCCTCAACGGGCGGAGGAAGAAGGCAGTTTGTGCGGCTGTGAAGATATAACTTCCTTTTTTTAAGCTCTTCGCTGAATTATGTGGGTGAGTTCAGGCAGAGAATAATATTAAGGTCCTTGGCAGAGATTATCGCCTCTGCCTAGGATTTGCGATTCAAGCCTAAAATTACCTTTTTTGGAAAAATGCCAATAATGGAATTTGTTCATTTAACGTTAAATTGAATAATTCATTTTCCTAAATTTAGCTTAAATTGAAAATTAATCTGTTATAGACCGCAATATTAATAATCTAGTAATCAATCTTGGGCTTTCAAAATGCAAATCAGTTCTAGGCTTGCAGGATACAAAAACGTCGACGGAGATCGCTTTAGAATCTTGAGCGTGCGATCTTCCCGTCTGATTTGCGGAGAGAATGATCATGAGCTATGAAGCTGATCTGGATGCCATCCTAAGGGAAGGCAAGGAGAAGACCGCTCAGGATATGCTGGATGAAAGGACAATTGAGCTCATTTCAATAGCGGTCTCGGCGGCCATCAGATGCAGCCACTGTATGAGGCTGCATATCCGGACAGCATCCAAGCTTGGCGTCCCGGATGATCAGATCGCTGCAGCTGTATTTATGGCAGGAAACCTCTGCACAGCCAGCGTGCTATCCTCAGCCTCCAGCCATCTGGATGAGGAACCAGAAATCTGCCCCATTTGCCAGTTGGCAAGCAAGAGCAGTGAGCTTCAGGGTGAGATCAAGAACTGAGTTGAGGCAGACCACAGATACCGGTGCTCAGATAAATAATATATAATCCATAAAAATTAAATTGTATAGGAGATAATTGAATGTTTACAGTTGCAGGTGAGACGGTCACATTAATTGATATAGGCTTGTTCGCAATTTTTTTGCTTGTTCTGACCTTGCCTTTCAAGATAAAAGTAGTCGAGAAGAACCTGGAGGCATTCCTGTTCATCATGGGGGCGACAGCTGTTACCATTACCAGTAAATGGGGAATTGATCTAATAACTCTGGCTGCAGGAGAGCCGGTTGAAAAAGGCATAGTCCCGGCAGTGCTCTTTGCCGGCTGATATTCTTCTATGGAAAGGCCACAATAAACAGAGCGATCAGAGGCCTGACCAATTCCGTTCCATTGCCGGTTTTTGTGGCTGTGGTCATATTCGTCTTGGGAATGGCCTCAAGCTTAATCACTGCTATAATTGCATCCTTGTTTTTGGTGGAGATCGCAAATCTCATGCCGATGGAACGAAGCGATAAGATCAAGATGGTAATCATTGCCTGTTTTGCCATCGGACTGGGCGCAGTTCTCACTCCACTGGGCGAGCCGCTATCGACCATTGCCGTCACCAAGCTGCAGGGCCCTCCCTATAATGCCTCCTTCTGGTACCTGGCTGATCAGCTGGGCATACTTATCGTCCTGGGGGTTTTAGGGTGCGCTCTCTTCGGTGCGTTCTATGTGGGAAGAAAAGCTGCAAGGGTTGAGGTACAGGAGATAGCGGATGAGGGTGGCTTGAAGGAGGTATTCATCAGAGCAGCTAAGGTCTGGCTTTTTGTATCTGCTCTCTTCCTGCTGGGAGCAGGTATGGAGGTGCTCATATTCAAGTACTTCACCAAGATTCCAGATTATGTCCTCTTCTGGGTGAACATGGTCTCTGCCATCCTGGATAATGCAACCCTTACTGCAGCGGAGATCTCTCCGGCGATGAGCCAGAGCCAGATTAATGCCGCTTTGTATGGCCTGCTCATATCCGGCGGCATGTTGATTCCAGGAAACATCCCCAATATCATCTCCGCCGGAAAGCTGGGAATCACCAGCAGCGAATGGGCCAAGCTGGGAATTCCCATGGGACTGGTATTGAATGCGATATACTTCATCCTGGTGTTTGTGCTGGGCATCAATCCCACTCTGGGGCTATAGGCTGTGCATGTGCATAGCTCCAGCCTCATTTTTTTGTTGAATTCTCTAGTTTTCCTGGATTTGGAATTGCGACATCGATAAAACCTTAAGGAAGATAGCATTCAGTAAGATAGCGCCAGTGCGATTCTTGGCAATATACCAGGCGAGGCCATGATACTTCTTTATATTTTTTTGGCTCTTCGCTGAATTATGTGGGTCAGGCTCGGCAGCGATTCTAGTCTCTGCTCCTCTGCGCCTCTGTGGTTTGATTGGATTACAGATAACGGATTTTAACCACAAAGAGCACAAAGATCACAAAGGCCTCTTTGGCGCGGTCTTTGTGTCCTTCGTGAGCTTTGTGGTTAATTGTTCTTCGCTG
>ERZ795053.6745-NODE-6745-length-11323-cov-3.440096_pt1 | contig 11323 bp, 11 predicted proteins | sample MGYA00375137_ERZ795053 | MGnify/ENA primary metagenome ERZ795053 (study PRJEB30182, sample SAMN05720284) | activated sludge metagenome | isolation source: Anaerobic digester | place: Hong Kong | collected 2014-12-17 ... | reverse complement strand
CCGTTCTTTGCCGAGGTTACCGGATTTCCTCCACGCCGCCCATATAGGAAACAAGCGCCTTCGGAATCTCCACGGAACCGTCCTCGCGCTGATAGTTCTCGAGAACGGCGATGAGCGTCCGTCCCACCGCGATGCCCGAGCCGTTGAGCGTGTGGACGAACTGCGGCTTGCCCCCGCCCTTCGGACGGTAGCGCGTATTCATTCTTCTGGCCTGGAAGTCCTCGCAGTTACTGCACGAACTGATCTCCCGGTACTTATCCTGGGAGGGCAGCCACACTTCGATGTCGTATGTCTTGCTGGAGCCGAACCCCATGTCGCCCGTGCAGAGACAGACGGTCCGGTGCGGAATTTCGAGCAGGCGGAGCACCTCTTCCGCATTGTCCGTCAACATCTCCAGCTCCTCGTAGCTTCTCTCCGGCGTGCTGATCTTGACCATCTCGACCTTGTCGAACTGGTGCTGCCGAAGCATTCCGCGCACATCCCGCCCGTACGCTCCGGCCTCTCTGCGGAAACACGGCGTATAGGCCGTGCAGTAGAACGGAAGCTGCTCCTCCTCCAGAATCTCGCCTGCGAAGAGGTTGGTGAGGGGGACCTCCGCGGTCGGGATCAGCCACAGATCGTCGTTCTCGCACTTGTAGAGGTCGTCGGCGAACTTCGGGAGCTGCCCCGTTCCCTGCATCGTTTTGCTGTTCACCATGAAGGGCGGCTGCACCTCAAGGTAGCCGTGCTTTTCCGTGTGAAGGTCCAGCATGAAGTTGAGGAGCGCGCGTTCAAGACGGGCTCCCACACCTTTCAGTACGGTAAATCTGCTCTGGGCCAGCGCCGCGCCCTTTTCGAAGTCCATGATACCCGCCGCCTCGCCGATATCCCAGTGCGCTTTCGGTTCGAAAGCAAAAGATTTGGGCTCTCCCCAGCGGCGAACTACCGGATTGTCGTTCTCGTCCTTCCCTACGGGGACGGATTCGTGCGGACGATTGGGAATGGAGAGAAGCATGTTGTTCATCTTCTCTTCAATCTCCGCAAGCGTGCTATCGATATCGCGGATCCTGTCGCCGATGACGCGCATCTCCTCCATCAGCTCGACTGCGTCCTCACCTTTGCTCTTCGCCATACCGACCTTGCGCGAGCCCTCGTTCCGCTTCGCTTTCAGTTCCTCGGTCTCGGAGAGCAGTTTCCGTTTCTCTTCGTCGAGCGCAAGAAGAGGCTCTATATCGAAGTCGTTGTTTCTGTTGGCCAGGTAGGCCTTCACTTCATCGGCGTTGGAACGAATCCATCGGATATCAAGCATTCTGATCAGTCTCCTTTTCAGTCCGCATCTGCTTCAATATATTCGCCATCTCGATAGCGGCCGCCGCCGCCTCGAACCCTTTGTTACCGGCCTTGCTTCCCGAACGGGCGACGGCCTGATCCATCGACTCGCACGTCAAAACGCCGAACGCCACCGGCACACGCTGCGTCATGCTGACGGACGCTATTCCTTTCGACATCTCCGCGCAGACGTGTTCGTAGTGCGTCGTATCGCCTCGTATCACGGCGCCGAGCGCGATAATTGCGTCGTACTTGCCGCTCAGCGCGGCCTCTTTCGCGATCAGGGGGATCTCCCACGCTCCCGGAACCCATACGATGTCGATGCCGTGATGAGACACATCATGGCGCAACAGCGCGTCCTTCGCTCCTTCGAGCAGCTTCTCGCTGAAGAAGCTGTTGAAACGCGAAACAACGATGCAGAACCGAAGCCCCGCCCCCGTCAGTTTTCCTTCGATAACCCTCATTCGGAACTCTCTCCCTTCAGGATCTCCCTTACCGCAGAAGATCGCATATATGCAGCATGTGGCCGAGCTTTTGCTCCTTGGTTCCGAGGTAGCGCTCGTTGAACTTGTTGGGCGGAATCACCAGCGGTATCCGTTCCGCGATCTCAAGCCCGTACCCCTGAAGGCCGACCACCTTCCTCGGATTGTTTGTCAGCAGCCTGATATTCTGTACCCCAAGATCCAGAAGAATCTGCGCCCCGATGCCGTAATCGCGAAGATCGGGAGCAAAACCGAGCGCGGCGTTCGCCTCCACGGTGTCCAGCCCCTTCTCCTGGAGCTGGTACGCCTTCAGCTTCTCCGCGATGCCGATGCCGCGCCCCTCCTGCCGCATGTAGAGGACAACGCCGCACCCTTCCTTCTCCACCATCTCCATAGCGGAGGAGAGCTGCGGACCGCAGTCGCAGCGGAGAGAACCGAAGACGTCGCCCGTAAGGCACTCGGAATGAACGCGCACTAAAACGCCCATTCGTCCGTTTACTTCCCCCTTCACGAGTGCGATATGCACCCGCTCCGCGTTCTCGTCCAGCACATTTTTGTACGCGTGCGCCACGAACGAACCGTGAACCGTAGGAAGCTCGACCGTCGCGATCTTCTCAATCAGGCGTTCCCTCTTGCTTCTGTACGCTATCAGGTCTTCGATCGAAATGATCTTCAGCCCGTATTCCGCGGCAAATGCAAGCAGCTGCGGGAGCCGGGCCATTGTGCCGTCCTCGTTCATTATCTCGCATATTACCCCGGCGGGCGGAAGCCCGGCGAGGCGGACGAGATCCACCGACGCCTCCGTGTGGCCGGCGCGCTTCAGCACGCCGCCCTGTTTCGCTTCAAGAGGAAACATGTGCCCAGGACGATAAAAATCATCCGGCCTGGACGACGTATCCGCAAGCAGACGCGCCGTCGCGGCTCGCTCCTCGGCCGAAATCCCCGTTGTCGTCCCCTCTTTTGCGTCGACCGAAACGAGGAAGGCCGTTCCATGCTTATCCGTCCCTTCGCGCACCATGGGATCAAGACGAAGACGGCGCGCAAATTCCTTCGCAAGAGGAACGCATACAAGCCCCCGCGCCCTTCGCACCATGAAATTGATCGCCTCGGTGGTCGCCTTGCAGGCGGCGATGACAAGGTCTCCCTCGTTCTCACGGCTGTCGTCGTCGACGACAATGATCATCCCGCCGTTCCGTATATCCTCGACGGCGTCCTCGATGGAGCTGAACATCGTTTTCTCCTGCGTTTCCGTCTCCGAAAGAGCGCTCATTCCATAACAACCTCCCGCACTGTTTACAGCCACCCGGCCTTTCTGAACAAATCCATGGAAAGCCCGGACGGCGTGTCATTATCGCCGGCCCCCGGCAGCCCCTTCCTGCCGAATTCGCCCGGAATCATCGCTCCGAGCAGACTGCGGACGTATTTTCCAAGAATATCCATTTCGATGTGCACATCATCACCGGGCCGCAGATCGCCAAGGTTCGTCGCCTTCAAGGTCTCCGGAATAAGGCTTACCGAACAGATCGCTCCCTTGAAATCCGCGATCGTCAAACTTGTTCCGTCGATCGCTATCGACCCCTTCGGCACAAGGAGCGAGCTCATTTCCGAATCAAGCTCTATATCCAGCAGGAAACCTTCGCTTCCCTTGCGTATTCCCCGGACAGCGGCGACGCCGTCCACGTGCCCCGTGACAATGTGCCCGTCGAGGCGGTCGCCGACGCGAAGAGCCCGCTCCAGGTTCAGCCGGGCGCCGGGGCGAAGCGAGCGGAATTTTGTCTTCGCGAGCGTCTCGCGCATCACATCGACCGAAAAGAGGTCTTCTCCGAAAGAAGCAACCGTCAAGCACGCTCCCGAAACCGCCACGGACTGGCCGCGCGTCAACGCTCCGGCAAACGACGGCGCCCGTACGGTAAGCCTTGAGTACGTTCCGCTTGCCGAAAGCGAGACAAACGTCCCTACATACTCTATAAGTCCGGTGAACATGCAAGCACCCCCTCAAGCAGAAAATCATCGCCCGCACGCTTCACGCCGCACTCCCGGAGTGCAAGAGTCTCTCCCATGCAGGAGAAGGAGAGTCCGCCCGTAAAGGTCTTCCCCTGCCCCATCAATCGGGGAGCGAGGAAGAGAGAAAGAGCGTCGGCCACTCCCTCTCTGAGGAAGGAGGAAATGACGGCGGGCCCCCCCTCGACGAGCAGTCTGCATATACCTCTGCGCACCAGCTCGGAGAGAACCGTTTCCAAAGAGAGACCGGCCTCTTTTCGCGGTACTCGCACGACAGAAGCTCCTGAAGCCTCGACTGCGGCAACCCGTTCCGGAGAAACCGACTCCGACGAGAAGACGATGCACGACGGGCCAAGGATCTTCGCTCCCGGGCCAACAGAGAGCGTGGAATCGAGCAGCACTCTCAGAGGCGATCGCCCCCACGCGTTGCGCACGGTCAACTCGGGGTCGTCCGCACGGACGGTTCCGGCGCCCACCAGAACAGCGTCGTGTTCCGCCCTCAGAAGATGAGCAAAAGCGCGCGCCCCCCCCGAAGTAATCCACTTGCTCTCCCCGGAAGGAAGGGCCATCGAACCGTCGAGCCCGACCGCCCCCTTCAGCGTTACCCACGGTCTTCCCAGTCGGACCTTCCGAAGAAAGCCGCGATTCAGCCGGCGGCACTCCGGCTCCAAAACCCCTAATTCGACGTCGAGTCCAGCATCACGGAGCAGTGCCAAGCCTCGGCCGCTGACACGCTCATCGGGATCGATCATCCCGACCACAGCCCTCCTGATACCCTTCTCGACAATCAGCGGGGCGCACGGAGGGGTTCTGCCGAAATGAGAACACGGCTCCAGGTTCACGTAGATCGTCGCCCCCGCAGCCGAATCGAGGCCTTCGAGCGCCGCGCGCTCCGCATGCGCCTCGCCGCAGCATGCGTGCCACCCCTCGGCAAGGACGACGCCGTCCCGTTCCACGACGCACCCCACCAAAGGGTTGGGCGATGTACGCTCCATACCCCTGAGAGCGAGGCTCAAAGCCCTTCGCATGAAATATTCGTCAATCTTCTTCCTGGAGAGGGTCACTGTCTTGCTCCTTTAAAAAGTTCAGAATCCTGGCCGCGGTCGCACCGCCGATTCCCGGCGCCGCCGCCAGCTCTTCCGCCGACATGTTTGCAATAGCACGCGCGCTTCCGAAACGCCCAAGCAGTTGCGCCGCCCGGTGCTTGCCAATGCCGGGAATATCCTCGAGAATGCTCCGCCGCAACCGCGCCGAACGCGACGAACGATGGCTCTCGATGGCAAAACGGTGCGACTCGTCGCGGACTCTCTGCAAAAGGCGGAGCGCTTCGTCCCCCCTATCAAGCCGCAGAGGTTCCCGCTCCGTGCTATGGTATATCAGTTCCTCCTCTTTTGCCAGCGATATCGAGGGAATTTGTTCCAATCCGAGCTTTCCGAGAGCCTTTCGCGCAAATTCAAGCTGCACGGGGCCTCCGTCGATCAGGATGAGCTGCGGCAGCGGTTCCTTGCCTTCAAGCGACTTACCGTAACGGCGTTCGAGCGTTTCCTCCATCGAGCGGAAGTCGTCCACTCCCTCGACGGTCCTGATTTTGAAACGGCGGTACAGCGAACGGTTAGGGACTCCCTGTTCGAACACCACCACCACGCCGTACGTCTCTCTCCCCGACATGTGGGAGATATCGAAGCCGTCGATCCTCCACGGAAGCACAGGAAGCTTGAGCAGCTCCTGCAACCGGTTCAGACACTGCCACATATCCCCGTCGAAGTCCTCGCGCAGCGGCGAGGAGACTCTCTGGCGGGTGATGCGCCAAATCGCGCGGATGGTATCGCGCAGCCGCGCAGCTTCTTCAAATTGCAGACTCGTCGCCGCCTTGTCCATCCTCTTCCGGAGACGTTCCACAACCTCGGTGGACTGCCCCTGCAGCAGAAAAATGACGTCGTCGACCCGCTCCCTGTACTCGGCCGGAGTCACCAGCCCGGCGCATACTCCCATGCAGCGCCCCAGCGCATGATGAAGACAGGGACGGTTCTTTCCCTTCGCCGCATCGGCCGGATCGATCTCCCGGGCGCATATCCGCAGCGGAAAGTACCGTTCGATCAGGCGGAGAAGCGAACGGACATCGCCGACCCGCACGTAGGGACCGAAATAGAGCCCGTCGTCCTTACCTCTCTGGCGCGTCACCACGATTCGAGGGAAGGGCTCGGAGGTGATTTTGATGTACGGGTACCTGTCCCCCATTTTCAGCTCGACGTTGAAGAAGGGGGCGTACTTCTTGATCAGCTTCGCCTCAAGGATCAGCGCCTCGACCTCGGTCTCGGTCCGAATCACCGAAATGTCCTCGATGGAAGCCACCAGCTTCCTCAAGCGGGGCGAGGCGAACGACTCATGCCGGAAGTACGACGCCACCCGTTTTTTCAGCGACTTCGCCTTCCCCACGTAGAGCACCTCTCCCTCGGCGTCCCGCATCAGATAGACTCCGGGTTTATCCGGCAGATTTTTCAACAGCTTCTTTATGTGCTCCTGCGCCACGTCTTCCTCCGAATTTCACATGCGGCTCTGTTCGCCGAGTGAAGAAAAATGTTCTGCATCCTAATGAATTGTATTATATAATACGTGATTAGAACGCATTGGAGGTGCTGAAAAATGAGTCTGGTACTGTATAACGATCTGACACGCACAAAAGAACCGTTCGTTCCTCTGAAGGAGGGGCATGTGGGCTTCTACAGTTGCGGGCCTACGGTCTACGACTTCTTCCATATAGGCAATGCGCGCCCGTTCATCGTCTTCGACGTCCTCCGCCGCTACCTTGAGTACAGCGGCTACAAAGTCACCTTCGTCCAGAACTTCACCGATATCGAAGACAAGATGATCAACCGGGCGAACCAGGAGGGCATCACTGTCAAGCAGCTTGCGGACCGTTTTATCGAGGAGTATTTCAAGGATGCGGACGCCCTGGGCATTCGCCGCGCGACGCACAATCCGAAAGCGACGGAACACATACCCGAAATAATCGCGCTCATCGAAAAGCTGGTCGAAAAAGGACATGCATACGCTGCCGACGGCGACGTCTTCTTTGACGTGGGCAGTTTTCCCTCCTACGGAGTCCTCGCAAAACAGAGCCTTGAGGAGCTCCAGTCCGGCGCGCGGGTCGAGATCAACGAACGCAAACGGCATCCTCTCGACTTCTCCCTCTGGAAAGCGAAAAAAGAAGGCGAACCTTCCTGGCCCAGCCCGTGGGGCGAGGGACGCCCCGGCTGGCACATCGAATGCAGCGCCATGTCCATGAAATACCTTGGAGAAACTCTCGATATTCACTCCGGGGGAACCGACCTTACTTTCCCGCACCACGAGAACGAAGTGGCCCAGGCGGAGGCCGCCACGGGCAAACCTTTCGTGCGCTACTGGATCCATAACGGCTATCTCCTGATCGACAAGGAGAAGATGTCAAAGTCGCTCGGCAACTTTCTTACTGCCAGAGCCGCGCTTCAGAAGTACCCCGCGAAGGCAATCCGCCTCTTCATGCTGAGCGCTCACTACAGGTCGCCCATCAACTTTTCGGAGGAGAGCCTGAACCAGTCGCTCGGCGCGGTTGAACGTCTGGAGAACTGCTGGTCCGACCTTGAGCACGCACGGAAAAACAGAAAAACGACAAGCGACGGATCCCGGAACGAGTTTGAATCACTCTTCAAAGAATTCGAGGACCGTTTTATAACGGCTATGGACGACGACTTCAACACCGCGGCAGCCCTCGGCGTCCTCTTCGAGGCCGTAAAGACGGTCAATACCTATCTGAAAGAAACGCAGACGCTCGAAGAATCATTCCTTGAACTGGCCGCGGAATTCTTCCGGAAGATCGACTCCGTTCTGGGCGTTCTCGGGCTCGACGCAGCAGCCGGCGAGGAAGACGCCGAGGAGATCGAGGCGCTTATCGCGGAACGCAACGCCGCACGAAAGAACAAAGACTTCAAAAGATCGGACGCAATCCGTGACGATCTGGCCGCAAGAGGCATCCTTTTGGAGGATACCCCCGACGGCACGAAGTGGAAGAAAAAAGCGTGACGACTCAGCGGGCGGGGTCCTCCCCGCCCGCTTTTATGCGCTTCCCAAGCAGCAACGTCAGCGGAACACCGAGGAGATAGCAGGCAATAAACTGCCCGATCCCGACATACATCGCGCAGAGGGGAAAGGGGAGGTCCAAAATAAACGATAGATACCCCCCCACGAAAACCATGTTCACAAGCACAGGCGGGAGCGCGGCTAAATAGACGGTCGGCATGGCAGAAGAGGCGATCCCCGCCAACAGCGTCGCGGCGCTCCCCAGAACCACATCGAGTATGCCGAAACCGCCAAAGAGATTCGCAAAAAGGCACCCCACGAAAAGGCCGAAAACAGCCTGCGGGAAAAGAAACGGAAGCACAGTAAGCGCTTCGGAGATTCTCACTTGAACATATCCGTAGGAAATCGGGGCGAACAAAATCGTCGTCACCGCGTATAGAGCTGCGACAAGCCCCGAAAGCGCCAGAGAACGAACCGAGAACAACTCCTTCGGCGACGCTCCTTTAAAAAAACTGACTTTCACCCTATCACCTCTTCAGCAATATCCGCCCGTCCTCCCTTGCAGAAGAGGTACAAAACGGCAGTAATCGTGCCACGTATCCACATATTCGCCGGGCGCCTTCTTTTCACGGAGAAGCAACCGTTCGCTTCCGGAAAGAACCGTTACCGGCGCAACCAGCCTTCCTCCAGGCGCCAGCGCCTCGGACCACCACGCCTCCAATGCAGGCGCGGCGGCTGTAACAATGACACCCTGGAACTCGCCTGCAAGCTCCCCCTTCTCCCGCCCATCCGACCACAGCACGGAAACATCGTACCCCAGGGAAGAAAGCGTCTCTCTCGCCCTTTCAGCGAGCGGGGCGATTCGTTCAATGCTTGTGACCTTCGCGCCCATCGAGCAAAGGACGGCGGACTGATACCCGGACCCCGTTCCTATCTCAAGAACCGAATCTCCTTCTTCCGGTGCAAGAAGCTCCGTCATTTTTGCCGCCATGTACGGCTGCGACATCGTCTGTTCTTCGCCTATCGGGAGAGGGCTGTCAATCCACGCGCTTTCACGAAGGTGTTCCGGAAGGAAAAGATGACGCGGGACGGAGCGCATCGCCTCAAGAACTCTCTCCGAAAGAATGCCCCTCGCGCGGATCTGTTTTTCCACCATCTCTTCCGCTCTTTTCTCCCATGGAATCACGAAATCACCTCCGAAATGGTGTGTTTTCGGATTATTGTACCATGCAAAAGACGCCTCCCCTTGAAGGGAAGCGTCTCTTTGGTTTACACTACTGGCGGAGGCGTGTGGGGGTCGAACCCACCGGAGACGGCCTATACCGCCTCCCACCGGATTTGAAGTCCGGGGCGCCCACCGGGACACATTCGCCTCCATTCGCCGTCAAGAATTGTACTGGCTTCCGGTGAAAAAGTCCAGCATCCCGGAGCAGCGCAACAATCTTTCTATTGATTCCTTGCTGAAAACCACACCATATCGTGATCCACCAAAACCTCCCTGACGAGGGGAGCTCCGAAAAAATCCCGGAAGGAGAGCACGGACGCTGCATTCGCCATCGCCTTTGCCACATCGAGCGTGCTGATTGCCGGATTGTCGTTCGAGGCGTCGTCGAAGCGCACCCTTGCTACGCCGTCTCCGTCGATCACATAAGATCCTGTAAAGCGCATCAACGCCCGGACCTTGAACGTAAGCCGCCGTTCATACACGCCTTTGATCATGACGCTCCCGTTGCGAAGCGCCAGTTCCGATACGGCAAAGTGGGGCATTCCCTCGGAGAGCGTTTTCAGAAATGTATCCTTGGATATGCCGCCAGAAAGATGGCTCTCACCGTGCGAATGCACAACAATGCCGCGTGCCGCCGAAGTAAAGAGAACATCATGCATCACGAGCAGCAACCTGTCGTAGCGAACGCCCTCGACGACGGCATCCTCGATGCACAGGTTCAACGTCGGAATCTTGCCCCGCCGAAGCTCATCCTCTGAGGCCTTAATAACGGACAATACTGATTGCGCCTGGATCCTGTCCGTGAAATACTTCGTAAAACGCGCCTCATAGTCCGCTATAAGAGAACTCGCCCACCCAGCCGACGCGAAAAAAAGCAAAAGCGCGCAGCTGCCGAAGGCTCTCTTCCAACCTCTCATCCGCTTCCCTCCTCCCGGCGAAAGCATACAGAAATCCGACCTCATCCCCCTGCATCACTTCCAGCGAGGGGTTACTTTCCGGAGCGCCGTTTTTTCGAGCATCCCGGAAGACGTTGCCGAAAAAAGGGGTTCAGGATTCACCATCTGGCCCGCCAACGCAAGCCCGAAATGCAGATGCGGCCCGGTTGCCCTGCCCGTTACGCCGCTCTTCCCGATCACCTGCCCCGGCTTGACGGGATCTCCTTTTTTTACGTCGATCGTGTGCATATGAAAGTAGTGAGATATAACCCCGCCGCCCGAATCGATATAGATACTCTTCCCGGCGTAGTAATGATCTCCGGTGAGCACGACCTTTCCGGGAAGCGCCGCGAGAACCGGAGTACCGACTGCCGCCCTGAAGTCAACCCCCGCATGCGGACTCCTCGGTTTTCCGTTCAGTATGCGCCGTCTTCCGTACGGGCTTGTTACAATACCGGATACCGGCCTGATAATCGGCAGACCCCATTGCCTACCTGCCGTCATTGTGGCAAGCGCCGCGCCCGTACGCTTTCTTTCGGCTTCTATCCGCTTGAGTTCCGAAGAAGGCGGAGTCACCATCTTCTCAGGCAGCGTCAGGCGGTCCTCCTTGTACTGAACCGGCATTACCTTGATCGAGAAAGGATGTTCAGAACGCTTCCCCCCTGAGAGCAGACGGAGCGTCAGACGATGATCTCCGGTCTTCACTTTGCCGACCTGCGTTCCGAGAAGCGCGAGCGAAATGTACCGTTCGTTCCACACGGAAACTCCGAGTTGCACCGTACGTCCCTGCCAAACGGCCTCCACTCCCGTCAACGGGACGGAGGAAGTGACGCGCACTAAAAAAGGCTTCCCGACGCCCACCGAGGAGGGGTACTGAACAGTCACCTCGGCCGAAGCGGACAGCGGGATACAAACGAGGCAGAACAACAGAAACAGAATGCTGCCGAAACGGAAAAACGTAAATCTACCCGATCTTCCCAAGAATAAGTCTCCTTTGCGCTGTATCTTCGCTATGTTCGTTCGCTTTGCCGAACGTATAGGCGGATTCAAAAAACGGCATGGCGTCTGCCAGTTTCGCCTCGTCGGAGTACAAAATCTCAAGCAGCGCTTCCCCCCGCCCGGCGGAGGCGCCGTTCTTCTTCAGAATCCGCACTCCCACCGAAAGGTCGATAGGTTCTCCCAGCGACATGCGCCCTCCACCGAGGCGCTTGACGCCTTCGCCGATCTTGCGGGCGTTCAGGGCGCGCACCGTGGAGTCTTCAGATGCAGTGATTGTATGTTTTTTGCCGGCAAGCGGAAGGATTTTCTCGGGAGTG
>ERZ795053.6744-NODE-6744-length-11323-cov-5.229411_pt1 | contig 11323 bp, 8 predicted proteins | sample MGYA00375137_ERZ795053 | MGnify/ENA primary metagenome ERZ795053 (study PRJEB30182, sample SAMN05720284) | activated sludge metagenome | isolation source: Anaerobic digester | place: Hong Kong | collected 2014-12-17 ... | reverse complement strand
GGCCACCTCGCCGTCTGGATCGAGACCGACGAGGGCATCAGCGGCGTGACGCTCAGTTCGGGCAGCGCGCGGCGCCACATCCACGCCTTTGTCGAGCAGATGTTGGTCGGTTCGGATCCACGGGGCGTGCGGGGTCTCTGGCAGCGCATGGTTAACCGGGTCTTCAAGGGCAACAACCGCGGTATTGTCAACGATGCGCTCTCGTCGATCGATGTGGCGCTCTGGGATCTCAAGGCGAAGATCAACGGTGAACCGCTCTGGAAGACGCTCGGCGCGTCGAGCCGCTATGTACGTGCCTATGCCAGCGGGTTGGATATTCCCCTCAATGACGATGAGCTGCGCGCCTTCTACACCGACATGGCGGCCAAGGGCATCAATGCCGGCAAGCTCAAAGTGGGTGTTGACCCCGAGGCGGATATGCGCCGGATTGGCATTATGAAGGAGGCACTGGCGACCTCGGGCAAGAAGCCGGAGCTGATGATCGACTCCAACGAATATTGGTCACCCAAGCAGGCGATCCGCCACATCCGCATGTTTGAAGAGGAGTACGATCTCTTCTGGGTGGAAGAGCCGGCGCGGCGCTGGGACTACCGCGGGCTGCGCCAGGTGTCACAGGGCGTGCGCGCCGCAGTGGCCACCGGCGAGAATCTCGACCACGTCAGCGAGTTCATGCCGCTGGTCGCCAACGAGGCGGTTGATGTGATTGAGATCGGGCGCAACTGTTCAGGCATCACCGGCGGTTGGCAGGTGGCGGATTTGGCCTATGCCTATGAGATCCCGGTTTCGGTGATGAACTGCCCCGGCAGCTTTATGGCGCACTTTGCCGCCGCGCTGCCCAACCACATCTGGATGGAGGTCTTCAATGCCGGGCGCACGGTCGGTATGACGGTCGATACAAAAATCGAAGATGGCTGGATTGTGCTGGGCGATACGCCGGGCAACGGGATTGTCTTTGATGAGGCATTGATTGCCCAGTTGGCCGTCGATGACCCCAGTAGCGCCGACACCGGGCTGCCGGCAGGGCGGCGGCGGGGTGCCGCGTTATATCATGTGAAGCCGGATGAGCCGGATTGGTTGCCGGAGGAGTAGGGCAGTGGACAGTGGGACAGTAATCAGTAGGACGGTCTCCTTAAATCAATGAAATGAGCTTCGCATGGAATTCACGACCTTGGGCCGCACCGGTCGTACCGTCAGCCGGCTTGGCTTTGGCGGGGCGCCGGCGGGGCTAACCAATTATCTTGACAACTACTCACCCACCAATCACGACCAGCGTGAGCAAGTTATAGCGGCTATCGAGCGGGCGGTGGCGTTGGGCATCACCTATTTCGACACAGCGCCGGGCTACGGTAGCGGGGCGAGCGAGGCGATCTTTGGCGAGGCGTTGGCAGATGCGGGTGGCGAGATCTTCGTCGCCACCAAGATCAATCGCGATGAGCCCAATGTGCGCGCCGGCATTGAAGCGAGCCTCACCCGCCTCCGCCGCGACCAACTCGATCTCGTCCAGATCCACGGTTCGTCGTATTCGCCGGACTTAGCCGCGTCGATCCTGGGTGACGGTGGTCTGTTGGCGCAGTTGGAAACATTGCGCGAGGAAGGCTTGATCCGTCATCTTGGCTTTACCAGCGAGGACAACAACGGGGCGGTTTTTCAGTTTATTGGCAGTAACCGCTTTGATGTGATGCAGATCTGCTACAATCTGCTTCACCAACATGCCTATGAACCGACGCGACCCTTTGGCTCTTTGCTTGAAGCCGACAAAGCGGGCATGGGCACGGTGACCATGCGCACACTCACGTCGGGGCTGTTACAGAAGTGGATTCGTACGGTCAATCCGGCGGATGAGTTTGACTACACACCAGCGCTGCTCCAGTTCGTCCTTTCGAATCCACTGGTTGATGTGGCACTGGTCGGCATGCGCACGGTGGCCGAGGTTGAGCGCAACGTCGCCATTGCCAATGAGAGCGCGGCGCGTATTGACATCGCTGCGCTGCACGCCAAATATGTTTAGCCAACCGGTGACTTCGACAGGCTCAACCCCCGAAAGTCCCGCACTCCCATGAAAGGTAAGCCATGACAACCCTACCGATTCCCGTTCCCCCTTCCTTTCGTATCATCGCCCACCGCGGCGCTTCGGCCTATGTGCCGGAGAACACATTGGCGGCGTTTCAACTCGCCCTCGAGATGGGTGTTACCGAAATCGAGACCGATGTGCGCTTGACCAGCGACGGTGTTGCCGTCCTCTCTCATGACAACACGCTGGAACGCTATGGCCACGGCGCGCTCACCGTCGAGGAGCTGACTTGGGCGGAAGTGAGCCAACTCGACATGGGGTCCTGGTTCTCCCCTCATCTGCACCACGACAAACGGTTGCTCACCCTCGACGCGCTCTTCGCGCACTTTGGCGACCAACTGACCTACCACGTCGAACTCAAGGGGAAGACGCCGGGACTGGCCGCCGCTACCCACGCGCGCATTGCCCACCATGGGCTGGCCGCCAACTGCTTCATCACATCGTTTATGTTCGATTCCCTGGTCGATATGCACGCGGTCGACGCGACCATGCGGCTGGGTTGGCTCATCACCGCCATCGACGATGATGCCATTGCCAAAGCCAGTGCTTTGGGGCTCTTCCAACTCTGTCCGCGCGCCAACGCGGTTACAGAAGCGATGGTCGACCGGGCGCGGGCGGCTGTCACCGAGGTGCGGGCGTGGGGTCTCAACGGTGATCAGACCGCACAGCAGGCCGCCGATGTGCAGGCCCTGATCCACCGTGTCCTCGCTGCCGGCTGCGACGGCATGACAATCAACTGGCCGGACTGGGTGCGGCGCAGTCGTCAGTAGACAGTCTTCAGTGGACAGTCTTCAGTAGTCAGTCATCAGTCATCAGTAGACAGTCTTCAGTAGACAGTCGTCAGTAAGACAGTCTGTCCACTGTCCACTGTCCACTGTCCCACTGTCCACTGTCCACTGTCCCACTGTCCTACTGTCCCACCGTCTCCCAGCGCACCCCTTCATCCGTCGGTACGAGGCGCCCCATGCCCGCGATATGGGTGGCGATCAGCAGGGCATCTTCAGGCAGAGCCCGTTGGGCAAAGGCACGGCGACTGGCCTGGGCCGTCGCGATATCCGACCAAGTGACGCCCCAGCCATCCTGCTCCACTTCCACCACATGATGATAGAGATCGCCAAGGCAGTAGAGAGTTTGGCCTTGGGAATGAATCCGCACAATCTGATGGCCCGGTGTTTCTCCCGGTGCGGCGATAATTTGCACACCAGCACCCAACTCCCGCACATCGCTTTCCAATGTCAGTTGCCCGTGCGATTGGTAGACGCCGAAGGTTCGGCTTTCCAACGAGTCGGGCCGCTGCAGCGCCTCCTGCGTTGCCGGCCGTTCCCAGTCACCACGCCCGAGATGGAGTTGCGCATTGGGGAAGACCGGCACGTATGCCTCCTCTTTCTTGACTGTCGTGGCGTTGAAATGGTCGCCATGCGCGTGGGTGATGATCAGATGATCGACCCCCGCCGGATCCAGCCCGGCCGCGGCCAGTTGCGCCGGCAGCCCTGGGGGCGGCGTGTAGTTGGGCAGGGCAAAGGGCGAACTCTCGGGGAAGTCATAGAGCCCGGAATCGACGAGCACCGTCATTGTGGGCAGCGTGATGTGGATACATAGAATGGGGGCTTTGGTTGGCGCAGCAAAGTGCGCCCGATAGCGGGGCGCCCAGTCGGCTTCGGTGGCATTGAGCATTTCGGGCAGGTTCATGCGGGTGTCACCCACGTTGAAGACGCGAATCAACGCCTCGCCGAGTGGGAATTGTTGGACCGGACTGTTCATGGCGATCGGTTCCTTTCAGATGGGATGGATCAAAGAGTAGTGTGCACAACCAGCCTATTATACATGGCTCTTCTGATCCACAACAGGCGCTGTCATGGACACGCCGCACCAACCAGGGGCCGATACGGCAGCGATAACATGATTTTAACAAAAAATTATCACTTCTTATTCCAACCCTAACACAATGACAAAGTAGGCCGTGTATAAATAACGGCCATGAGTACTGCGACCGCACACCAACCGAAGGCCCCTCTATGGTTTACCCGCTGGCGCCGCAATGCACGCCGGACCAGTGGCTGGGCCGGCATGCTCTATGTGCTGCCCGCGTTGGTCATTCTGATGGTCTTTGAGTTCTGGCCGATCTTCTTCAACATCTACATCAGCCTCTGGCGTTGGGATGTGGGGCCGCTCAACTTTGTGGGGCTGGGCAACTATCGCCGTCTCCTCCTCGAAGGCTTTATTACCCGCGATTACAACAATGAATTGGCTGTCGGCGAAGTGCTGCACAGCTTAATTATCACTATCTACTACGCCGTCGGCCGCGTCCCGGTGACCATTGCCCTGGCCTTTGTCCTGGCCTATTTGCTCTTCGTCTGGGTCAAACGGGGACGGGTGATTCTGCGCACGGCCTACTTTCTACCCTATGTGACGAATAGCGCCGCAATTGCCTTGGTCTTTGCCTGGATCTTCGATGCGCGCATCGGCGTGATGAATGCGCTCTTGGAGCGTTTGGGCCTGCCGACGTTAACCTGGCTCAATGACCCCTTTCCCATGACCAAACGGTTGATTGAAATGGCAACCGGCGGCATGCCGGAAAGTTGGGCAAATCTGGCCGCCGGTCCAAGTGTGGCCATGGTGGTGATTATCATTTACAGCGTCTGGACCTCACTCGGCTACAACATTGTGATCTATCTGGCCGGCCTCACCAGCATTCCGAATGAGTTGATCGAAGCAGCACGCATGGATGGCGCCAACGACTGGGTGATCCTACGCCGGGTGATCTGGCCACTGGTGACGCCGGTCACTTTCTTTCTGCTCATCGCCAACACCATCGGCGCGTTCCAAGCCTTTGACCCGATCTACGTGTTGACGCGCGACTTGGGCTTTGGCCGTGGTGGGGCCGGCGGTCCGCTCGAAACCACGCTCACCGTCACCGTCTACATCTTTCGCAACTTCTACGAGCGGGCCAACGCAGTCGGCTACGCCGCGGCCGTTGCACTCTTTCTCTTCCTGATCATCTTGGGGCTGACCGTTATTCAGTTCCGGTTGTTTAGCAAACGGGTCCATTATCAATAATCACTATGACCACAGAAGTCGCAACCGCACCAACCACCCCATCCCGCAGTGAAAGCCGGATCGTCGGCCAGTCACAGATCACCCTTGGCGTTGTCCTTACCTACGGGGTGCTGTTACTCGGCGCGCTGATCATTGTCTTTCCCTTTATTTGGATGATCTTCGGTTCGTTCAAGAACATTGTCGAGAGTAATGCGTATCCCCCGACGCTATTACCCGAACAGTGGTATCCGCAGAATTATGTGGAAGCGTGGCTGAAACCGCCGAACACCTTGGGGCGCTATATTGCCAATTCGGTGTTGATTGCAACGGTCGGCACCGGCATCCAGGTGGCGATCTGTGCGTTGGCCGCCTACGCCTTTTCAAGATTGCGCTTCCCCGGCCGCGATCTGCTCTTCATGATCGTACTGGCCACGACAATGATCCCCGGCGAAATCACCCTCATTCCCAACTTTGTAACGATCCGGCGCTTTCCCCTGCTCGGTGGCAATGATCTCTTTGGCGCCGGCGGCAGCGGACTCTACGACACCTACGCCGCCATGATCCTGCCGGGGTTGGTAGGGGCATTTAACATCTTTCTACTGCGGCAAGCCTTTCTCACCATTCCCAACGAATTTTGGGAAGCAGCCCAGCTTGATGGATGTGGCAGCTTCGGCTACTTGCGCCGCATTGTCCTGCCGCTGTCGGTGCCCGCGCTCCTCACCGTGGCCATCTTCGGCTTTATCGGGCGCTGGAATGGCTTGCTCTGGCCCTTGCTGATCACGCGCAGCGAATCGATCCGCCCGGTACAGATGGCCATGATCTACTACCAGAACGAGTTTCTCACTGACTTCGGCATGGTAATGGCCGCCTCGCTCATGGTGACGCTACCCATCGTCGTGCTTTTCTTACTACTCCAACGGCAGTTTATTGAAGGCATCATGTCGACGGGGTTGAAAGGATAAACGTAAAACGTAAAACGTGATGACTGACTGGTCATCACGTTTTACGTTTTACGTTTTACGCATTACGCCAATGATGAATTGTCTAACACTCTCACAGGAGACTTTCCCATGACAAACAAACTCTCACGTCGTCAATTTTTGGCTGCCGCCGGCAGTGTTGCCGGTGCGGCGGCGTTGGCTGCCTGTGTGCCGGTTGCGGAAACTGCTGCGCCTGCAAACAATGCGGCGGCTGAAGGTGTCGCCGTAACATCTGACGGCCTGGTTGAAATCGAATATTGGCATCGCCAGAGCGGTGACACCGCGCTCTTGCTTGAGACGTTGGCCGGCGAATTCAACGCGGCGCATGAGGGCGAAGTGAGTGTACTACCGATAGCCCAGGGCAGCATTCAGGAGTTGAATCAAAAAGTGCGCGCGGCCGCGGCCGGCGGTGGTATGCCCGGTGCGTTGATGGGTGACGATTATGACATTACCCAATACGCGTTTAGCAACATCTTGCAGGATCTCGATCCCTATATCGCAGATACCACCTACGGGCTGACGCAGGAACAGATCGACGATATCCTGCCCGAGCAGTACAACCGCCACAAGCTCGAGATTTACGACAACGCCCGCTACTCCTTCCCGATTGCGTTCAGCGCCTTTGCCACCTTCTGGAATGAAGATCTGCTCGCCAACGCCGGTCTCGAAAAACCGCCGGCCAGTTGGGATGAGTTCCCGGAGTACGGTCGCACGGCCTCGGCGGCCAATGGCGACATCCCGGTCTGGCTGATCAGCGGGGCCGGTGACCGCTTTATCAGCTGTCTGCTCACCTACGGCGTCGAATGGGCAAAGCCGGGTGGCGAAGAATCGAACTTTGATGCCCCCGAAGCGTTGGAGATTATGACCTGGTGGCGTGAACTCTCCGACGAGGGGTTGCTGACTGTCAGCAAAGAAGCGCGCGACCTCTACGTGGCCCAGCAGAACCTGCACTACATGGATAGCTCGGCCAACGCCAACCGCTTCCACAACACCGTCACCGACTTTGCGTGGAACGGTGGTTTGCCGCCGCAGCGCCACGAAGGAACGCCGGTCACTGAAACCTACGGCCCGGTCAACACGATTCCCAAGACCAGCCCGGAACAACAGCTCGCCGGCTGGCGCTGGCTCAAGTTCCTGATCGAACCGGATGTGCACGCCCGCTATGTCGCGCAGACCAGCTACTTCCCCAGCACCAAATCCGCGATTGATACGGAATTGCTCCAGGGCATCTACAACGAAAACCCGATTGCCCGCCGCATGATCGATGATGTTTCGGTCTACGCCCGCATCCTCGCCCCCAGCCCGGCACTGCCCGAAATTCGTGGCGTCATTACCGCCAATGTGGTCGAAGAAGTCATGCTCCAACAGTTGAGTCCCGAAGAGGGCGTCCGCAAGCTCAAGGCGGAAGCCGACGCCGCGATCCGCAATGCGACGATGTAATTCTTGACAAGATGGCGGGATGACAAGATGATGGTGCAATCAATGACAACGCCGCCACAACTTTGTCATCCCGTCATCTGGCTATCTTGTCCGGTCACGCAGCGAGGAGCGTCCCATGCAGATCACGCACATTGGTATTGCTTATAGCGTCTCTGCCGGTCCACGACGGTGGGCGCGGCTGGAGGAAGGGCTCGGTTGGCTTGCCGACCAGGGCTATCAACTGGTCGAAATGAATCCCCATGCGCTGGCCATCATTGTCAATGGCCAGGTGCGCCAGGATGTGCTTGCCGACTATGTGGCTGTGCTCAAGAACTTCGACCTGCACTACACCATCCACGGCCTGAACCGGCTCAACCTCGCTTATGACCCACGCCGTGCACTCTGCCGGCAGATCATGCGGGCACAGATCGAGGTCTGCCATGCCATTGGGGCCAAGGTGCTCGTCTACCACAGCGGTCTGCAGGCGCTTGATCTGGTGCGCCACGGTGTACGCCGCACCCTGCTCAGCGACGATGAACTGCGCGTCGGCGCCGAACAGGAAGTTCAAGCATTGCGCGAACTAGGCCCCGTGGCCGCGGATGCCGGCGTGCTCATCGGCATGGAAAATGGCGATTCGCACCAGTGGGAGCACAATGTGCTCGCCCCGTTTGACCGCCCCCGCGCCGACCTCGCCAAGCACCACGCCCGGCTTTACATTCCGCCCATTGTGCGCCAACTTGAAGCGATCGACCATCCCAACATCGGCATGACGCTTGATATTGCCCACCTGCACATTGCGGCGCATGACATGGGTTTTGATTATCTCGAAGCCGTCAACCAGGCCGCGCCGTGGGTGCGCCATCTGCACGCCAATGACAATTTTGGCCGGCTCGATCAGGGCTTTGACAATGAAGTGGATCGCTGGGCTTACGGTGAAGCAGACGTTCACCTGCCGCCGGGTTGGGGTGCGATTCCCTACAAGGAAGTCTTTGCACGGCTGCCGAATTATGAGGGAAATTTGATTCTCGAAATCAAAATGGGCTTCGCTGATTATTTCGGCGAAAGTCTGGCAACGATGAAACAATTGACGGCGTCATCACTGGCATGAAGAGCGAACTGATTGGCATAGCTCACATGTCACCACGCCTTGCAACGCATCGCCAGCGGACACGTTGCCGAAGTCGCCAGAATATGCAGACAGCGAATGAATAAACCTTTGACGATTGGCCACATCACCGATCTCCACGCCCGTCGGTCCATTTATGGCTCGTCGAGTATCGTTGCACGCCGTAGTCGGGCCATGAGCGAGTTGTTGAACCATGCCCTTGCCCACTTCAAAGCGCGTGCGGTGGATCTGATCGTAGTGACGGGAGATTTGGTCGACGTGCCCACGTTCATCCTGGAGCCAAACGACTACTACCACATGCCCGTTGCACCGTGGCTCCCGCTGGTTGAGGCCGATTATCGTCAAATCAAAGCGTTGCTCGACAATGCTGGTATCCCCTATGTCGTCTTGCCCGGCAACCACGACTATGAACCGCTCATGTGGCAGGTCTTTGACCGATCATGCAATGTGGTTGATATTCAGGCCGGTACGTCTGACACACCCTATCGCGTCGCGCGTTTTTGTGATCGTGAATGGGAAGGGCATGTGCCGCGGCGCTTTGATCGCGAGCGCAAACGTTGGCTTGAACTGCTGGCCGACAAACAAAGTCCGCCGCAAATTCACCTACAACATTACGTGATCACGCCAGCGGTCGCAAGTTCCTATCCCCATAATTACCTGGAAGCCGAAGAGCTACTCTGTCGCACAATTGCCACAGAGCAGGTTGTGCTCTCATTGGCCGGTCACTATCATCGTGGCAGCGAACTGCAGAAGATCGGCAACACCTATTTCGCGGTCGGCCCGGCCTTTAGTGAATTTCCCCATCCCATCCGTATCTATGAAGTGACGCCCGAACAGGTCACCATGGAGACAATCCCGCTCTGGACGGAACCGCACAACGCGGGCCGCCGGGTGGTCTTTCTCGACCGCGACGGCGTGATCAACGATCTGCCCAGTTACCACACGGGACCGGAGGCGATGCATCTCATTCCCGGCGCGGCTGAAGCCCTGCTGACACTGAAGCAGGCGGGGTATGCCGTGATCGTCATCACCAATCAATCGGCAGTCGGTGCCGGGTATACGTCACCGCGCATCGTTGACATGGTCCACGAGCGCATGTGCCAACTACTTGTTGAAGCAACCGGCGATCCCACTGCACAGCCCGATGCGATCTTCTACGCCATTGGCGCAGGCAGCAGAGCCGTGCAACCGAAATGGGTGGATCAATCCACCAACAAGCCATCGCCCCAGATGTTGCAGCAGGCACAGTCGCTCCTTGGGTTAAATCCAAACGGCGCGTGGATGGTCGGGGATCGCTTGAGTGATCTGGAGGCAGCGTTGGCCTTTGGTGCCACCCCGATTCTGGTGCGCACCGGCGACGGTCAGGAGACAGAAGGTGAACTTGGTGCGGCCGGCTTAGCACCGATTGCGATTTGTGACAATCTGCCTGCCGCAGTCCGCCACATTCTGCAAGAACAGTGAAGACTGTCCCAGTTTGTGTGTTTCATATCAATTGCCTCTGCAAGCGCCATGAATGAGCCCCTTCTGTCCGGGGTAGATTGGCGTTCATGCTTGGCTCCACAACCGTCAATTGGTATAAGAAGGCTGCCCCACGTAGAACGCAACCATTTCCACAGACTGTTGTACAGTTACATTAACAATTCCCTGCTCCTTTAACAATTTACCACCTATCTTTATCAAGTTACGCTACAATCATTAACCAACTGTTCGCAGCTGTTTAATCCGCAGAAAACACACCGGCGCTATGCTTGTGCCGTTGAGCTTAAAATTCATCCTGAAATTCGGTTGTGACTCCGGTTGCCCAATGAGACAGTCAAGCGGACACAGAGAATTTTCGGATAGACACGCAGTCTGATCCCCCGCGCCAGTAGACCGGTACTTTATGACTCTTTACATCCTCAAACGCTTTCTGCGCGGCGTGATCACCATGTGGTTGGTGGTGACCGTGGTCTTTGTTGTCCTACGCATCAACGGTGATCCGGCGGCAGCCATGTTGCCCGACGAAGCGACCGCCGAAGAGATCGCGGCCTTTAACCGCCAGCATGGGTTGGACAAACCGCTTCCGGTGCAATATAGCCTCTACTTTGCCAACATCATCCGCGGCGAATTTGGCCGCTCCCTCGGGGAAAACCGGCCGGTCACCGAGTTGATTGCCGCGCGCATCGGCTACACGGCACAATTGGGATTGGCGGCCATTCTGGTTGCGCTGCTGATTGGCATTCCCGCGGGCATCCTTGCCGCGCTCTATCACAACAGCCTCTGGGATCGTCTGCTGATGGCCGGGGCTTTCTTTGGCCAATCCGCGCCCGCCTTCTTTGTCGGCATTGTGCTCATCCTGATCTTTAGCCTCAATCTGCGGCTGTTGCCCAGTTCGGGCAAAGGCACGTGGCAACATCTGATTCTGCCCGCCTTCACCCTCTCAACGGGATTGCTGGCCAGCATGGCGCGCATGACCCGCTCCTCAATGCTCGAAGTGATCCGCCAAGATTACGTGCGCACGGCGCGCGCCAAAGGGCTGAGCAGCCGAGGTGTGGTGTTGCGCCACTGTCTGCGCAACGCCGCGATCCCGGTCTTAACGCTCTTTGGCATCTCGGTCGGCGTGCTGATCGGTGGGGCAGCGATTACGGAAACGGTCTTTGCCTGGCCAGGCATTGGTCGCTTTGCCGTGCGCTCGATTGCCATCCGTGACTA
>ERZ795053.6743-NODE-6743-length-11323-cov-8.588303_pt1 | contig 11323 bp, 8 predicted proteins | sample MGYA00375137_ERZ795053 | MGnify/ENA primary metagenome ERZ795053 (study PRJEB30182, sample SAMN05720284) | activated sludge metagenome | isolation source: Anaerobic digester | place: Hong Kong | collected 2014-12-17 ... | reverse complement strand
TTCAGACGATCTCGATCTCGGGGAACGGGAAGATCATCTTGCCGCCGTCGGCCAGATACTTCTGCTCGCGCTGGAGGATGTTGTCCTTGAAGTGCCAGGGCAGCACCAGATAATAGTCCGGCTTCATCTTGAGCGCGTCGGCCTCCGAAACGATCGGAATATGCGAGCCGGGCGTGACATGGCCGAACTTGTCCGGGTTCACTTCGGCGATGGCTTCCACGAGGTCGGGGCCGATGCCGCAATATTGCAGCACGACATTGCCCTTGGTCGAGGCGCCGTAGCCGAGAATGCGCTTGCCGTCGTCGCGCAGGGCGCGCAGCAGGCGGCGCAGGTCCTCGCGATGGCGGAAGACGCGCTCCTCGAATTCGCGGTAGGGACGCGGCGTCGCCAGCCCCATGCGCTCTTCCTGCGACAGCAACCAGTCGATGACGGGGCGGTTCGCCTTGCGCGTCGTATTCTTGTGACCGGCCGTGACCGCAAACGAGCCGCCGTTGACGGCGTTCATCTGCACGTCGAGCACTTTCATGTCGGCGGCGGCGAGAATCTTCTCGACGACCTGAAGCGAATAATACTCGACATGCTCGTGGCAGATCGTGTCGTAGGAGGTCAGCCGCAGCATCGAAGGCATGTAGCTCTGCTCGAAGTGCCAGACGCCGTCCGGGGCGAGGCAATGCGCGATGTCGCGCGCGAAGGCGATCGGATCCTCGAGATCGTAGAACATTGCGATCGAGGTGATGATCTTTGCCCGCTCCTTCGACACGCCGTCGAAATTCTTCGCATTGAAGAAGTCCGGCACGAGCTTGATGTCGTCGGGATAATACTGGCGGAATTTCGCGCCGGTCGGGTCGATGCCGATGCGCTTGAGGGACGCCGTCTGATAGGCCTTGAGCGAGGTGGCGTCGTTCGAGCCGATGTCGAGCACGGTGTCGCCGGCCTTCAGCTCGGCGAATTGCTCGAGCTTGCCGATCTTCTGCGTGAGGTGGCGCACCATCGAGGCGTTGAGGCCGGAGCGGTAGCCGTAGTTCTCGCCGTACATCTCGCTCGCCTCGTAGACATGGGCGAGCTGCAGGAGGCCGGAATCGGGGCACCAGACGAGTTCGAGCGGACCGACGGTCACCGGAACGTCGGACGAAGCCGGAAACACGCCCGTCAGCGCCTGATCCCCGAGAGAGAGGACCGACAACAGGTTGGTGGAACCGCTAATCCGGCATTTTTCAATGCGCTTCGTCATTTAGGGGGGACTCCGATCGGCCAGGCGACAATGCGGCCGACTTGGCGCTTTGCTTGCAGATTTGGACGCGCTTTTAAAGAGAAGCGCTCCCAAGTGTCAATTCCGCGAACCCGGCCCCGAAAGGGGTCTCGCGCGGCCCGGTTCACGCGCTGAGCCGCCGCGCGATCTGCTGGCCACGGCGATGCGTCGGCGCCTCGACCAGGACGTGGATAGCCCAGGAGACGGCAATTGCGAAAGCGACCGTGACGAGAATGGCGATATCCGCATTCAGATGCAGCCGCATCAGCGCGTGCAGCACGACATAGCCGGCAACGCCGTGCACAACGTAGAGCGGATAGGAAATGTCGCTCAGGAAGCGCGTGACGCGCGTGCGCCGGAACCAATCCTGCACGGCCATGCAGACGGCGAAGAGCGCGAGGCCGGCGAAATAGTATTTGAGATCGATGGGGAACGGCATGTGGCCGATGTATTGCGTCGACGCGAACATAGCGCAGCAGACCGCGATGGCCGCGGCCGCCTGGACAAGCGTCAGCTTGCCACGGTGCAGCAGGTTGAGCGCCACGCCGCAGAACATGAAGACGAGGAAGACCGGGTCGGTATCGAAGGACGCGAGCCGCCGGACGAGGCCGGGATGATCCGCGAAACGGGCGATCGTCTGGTCGACGGCGAGCCAGAACATGAAAATGCCGACGGGGAACAACCACAGGGTCTTGCGCCCCTCGCGCATGTGGTTGGCCGCCAGTGCGCAGATTCCATAGAAGAACATCTCGATTTCGAGCGTCCACATGACGGAATCGATACGGCGCGCATCGGCGATGGCCGAGAACGGCGGAAAATACTGACTGGCCGCGTCGCGGAAGGTGAAGGGGACCTGACCGCCCATGAAATGGACGCCGATGACGACCGACAGGACCGTGACTGTCAGGCCTGCCCAGCAGGTCGGCCAGATGCGCCACAGGCGGCCCGCGATGAAGCCCTTGACGCTGTACTGGTCCAGCGAAAAGGGAATCACGAAACCGCTGATCGTGAAAAAGAGCGCGACGCCAAAGGGACCGAGCCAGCCGAGCGGGACGAGCGAGGGCAATACGGGCGGCGTATAGGCCACATAAGGAACGCCGGTCAGGATGTCGACCATCGGCCCCATGGTCCAGTAGACCTCGCCGAGATGGCCGAGAATGACGGCGAAGGCGGCGATCCCGCGCAGCGTGTTGGCGAATTCGATGCGGCTGCCCTTGGCGCCTTTCAGCGCGGCAGCAGCGGGCGCCGCCTCGCTCGCCTCCAGCGTCGCGCTCATCGCATCCCCTCGCTGAAGCGGCGCGCGTAGCGCTGGCCAATGCGGTGCGTGGGCTGCTCGACGAAGCGATGGACGAGCCAGGCGAGACCGATCATGACGGCGATGACAATGGTCGTAGCGACGTCCGAGTTCCAGCCGGCGCGCATCATGGCGTGCAGCATCACGTAACCGGCGACGCCATGAATGATGTAGATCGGATAGGAAATGTCGCTGAAGAAGCGAAGAATGCGGACCCGGCCGAACCAGCGCTGCGCCGTCATGCAGACGATGAAAACCGCCAGGCCCGCGGCGAAGAGGCCCGCGCTCGATTTCGCGGCCATGTGACCGTAGCTCTGGGTGAGCGCGAACAGGCTCCAGAACACCGCGATCGCGACGACCGCGCCGGGCAGGCCGAGCTTGCCGCGCTGGTAGAGATTGAGCGCGACGCCACAGAACATGAAGGCGATATAGGGAGGATCGAGATCAAAATAGGTCAGGCGACGCACGAGGACGGGATGATCCGCCTGCGCGTAGGCCACCACGAGATCGACGCCGGCCCAGAGCGCCAGGACGCCGAGCGGATAGAGCCAGAGCGTCCAGTGGCCGTCGCGAAGGCGCGCCGCCGCGAAGGCGCAGACGATGTAGAAGAACATCTCGATTTCGAGCGTCCACATCACCGAATCGATCTGCTTGGAATCCGCGATCGCCGCGAAAGGCGGGAAGAAGTGGGTGATCGCGTCGCGGAAGGTGAAGGGCACGGCGCCGCCCATGAAGTGGACGCCGATCACGACGGAGGCGACCGTGATAGACAGTCCGACCCAGCATGTCGGCCAGATGCGCCACAGGCGCCCGACGAGAAATCCCTTCACGCTGTAGCGCTCGAGCGAATAGGGAATGACGAAGCCGCTGATGACGAAGAACAGCGACACGCCCCAGCTGCCGAGCGTGGATGGAACAATGTAGGAATAGGTCGAGGGCTTCGCGGAAACCCACGTTATGCCGGTCAGCCATTCGACCAGCGTCGGCCAGTGCCAGAACGTGTTGCCGAGATGGGCGAAGATGACCGACATGGCGGCGACGCCGCGCAGGGTGTTGGCGAATTCGATGCGGGCGGAAGCGGCCTTGCGATCGTGCGCGCGGGCGTCGAGCGCCTGCGTATCCTCCGCCCCAGCGGGCGCAACGCGCGCGGCCGCCGATGCGGCGGTATCGGATGGTCCAAGGGTCTTCAAGGCCGGGCTTCTATAGTCGCTCGCGCCGGGAACTCCAAACCAATCGGAGGCCCCCGGCGCGCGCGACGCCCTATCGCGCTGAAATGACGCGATCGGACGGCTTTTCGCCGTAGAGTTCCCGCACCAGCCCGTCGCGATGGGCGAGCGCGGCGCGCTGGTTGATCGAGCCCTTGTCCGTCACCTCGCCATGATCGATCGAGGGTTGCTCGTCGAGAACAATCACGCGGGCGACGCGGGTCGAGGAGCCCGTCGACTTCGACTGGAACAGCTTCAGCTTTTCCGCGAGCGCGGCGCGAAGCCCCTCGTGCGCGGCGAGCGTGGCGGGCTGGGTGTCCGCCAGATCGGGGAATTTCGCACGGCAACCGTCGGGATCGAGCAGCAGAATGGCCGCGATCTGCTCGCGGTCGTGGCCGGCGATGACGGCGTCGCGCAGGAAGGGCGCGAATGTCGAGATCATCGACATGCGCAGATTGCCGACGCTGACCCAGGTGCCGGTCATCAACTTGAAATCCTCGCTGACGCGACCGTCGAAGGCGAAGCCCTTTTGCGGATCCTCGGGGTCGACGAAGCGGATGGCGTCGCCCATCTTGTAGAAGCCTTCCTCGTCGAAGGCCGCCGCGGTCGCCTCGGGCTGACGCCAGTAGCCCGGCGTGACGTTGGGGCCGCGCACGCGCAATTCGAGCTTGCCGACATTCGGCACGAGCTTGATCTCGCAGCCGGGCACGGGCGTGCCGATCATGCCGGCCTTCACCTCGCCGCGTGTGACGAAGGTGACGCTCGGGCCGGTTTCCGTGGCGCCGAGGCCGGTGACGATGCGGATTTTCTGGCCGATCGTCTCATGCGCGAGGCGCTCCAGCGCATCCCAGACGTGCTGCGGCAGGCTCGCGCCGGCGTACATGAAGAATTTCACGCGGCTGAAGAAATTCTTGCGCAATTGCTCGTCCTCGCCGAGGCGATGCGCGAGCAATTCGAAACCCTTCGGCACGTTGAAATAGCAGGTCGGCGCGATCTCCTTGAGATTACGGATCGTGGCGTCGAAGGCGCCGGGCGTCGGCTTGCCGTCGTCGATATGGAGCGTGCCGCCGGAATAGAGGACGAGGTGAACGTTCTGGTTGGAGCCGAACGTGTGGTTCCACGGCAGCCAGTCGACCAGCGTCTGCGGCTCGCGGATTGCAGCCATAGCGAAGGCGGCCTGCGCGATGTCGGCGCAGATCATGCGCTGCGGGTTGATGACGCCCTTGGGCATGCCGGTCGACCCGGAGGTGAACAGGATTTTCGCGATCGTGTCCGGACCGACCGCCGCATGAGCGGCGGCGACCTTTTCGGGCGCATCGACATCGAGCGATTCGAAAGCTGTCGCGCCGAGGTCCGCGCCGCCGTTCAGCGTCACAATCTCGGCCTTCGGGGCCACTGCCTTGAGCGCCTTGCCGTAGGCCGCGCCGTCGTCGGCGAAGATCAGGCCGGGCGTGAGCAGGTCGAGCACGTAGCGCAGCTTGCCGTAGTCGCTGGAGACCAGCGAATAGGCGGTCGAGATCGGCGCGACGGGCACGCCGACATGCATGCCGGCGACGAGCAGCAGCAGATGCTCGATCGAATTGCCCGAGAGAATGGCGATGGGGCGATCCTGCGACAGTCCGCGCGCGAGAAGCGCGGCGGCGACGCCCTCCATGCGGGCGACGAATTGCGCGTAGGTGAGCTTGCGCCATTCGCCGTCGGCGCCACGCTGGGCGACCATGATCGCATCGGGCGTTTCCTTCGCCCATTTAAGCAGGGGCGTAGTGATGGTGCGCGGGACGTCGCCGAGCGCGTGCGGGCTGCGCGCGTAGATGATGCCATTCTTGTGACGGTCGATCTCGACATCCTGCGGTCCGAGCTCGACCGCGCGCTCCTTGATAGACATTGTCCCCTCCCGCAGCGCACTCTGGTCCGATCCGGGCGCCGTCGCGAATTTTGTTATATTGTATAACTAAATTTGCCGAACGCAAGCCGCGCTCTGCCTCTGTCGTCCAGCTTCACGCATTGTGCGCGGACGTCAAACCGGCAAATGTGGCCAATCGGCCACGGCGTGGGACGATTGGCTCCTCCTCCAAAAGTTCATATCGAAACCGCTTGACATTTTGTGCGGCGCACCATAGTTTCGTCTTCATGCAACGAGCCTCCCTCGTTGCTAGCCCTCCTTGGGCGTTTCCTCCCTAGACTTGGGCCGCCGGCTTGCCGGTGGCCCTTTTTTCTTGCGCTTGCGCGGGCCGCTTGCCCCGGCCCGGGCTTTGTGGCGGATTGTTCGTGAGGAAACGAACAAGGACGCCCAATGCCCATCGATCCCGACGCGCAGAATCTGCTGGCCATGCTCAAGGCGGCCGGCCGGCCACCGTTGCACACCTTGAGCCCGCCGGAGGCGCGCACGGCCTATCTCGCGGGGCGGGCCCTGCTCCAGCCCGACCTGCCGGACGTCGCGGAAGTTCGCGATCTGGCGGCGCCCGGCGCGCACGGGCCGATCCCGCTGCGCCTCTATCGCGGCAGGGGGCTCGCCGCCGGCCCCGCCCCCACGCTGATTTTCGCCCATGGCGGCGGCTGGGTGATCGGCGATCTCGACACGCACGACTATGTCTGCCGCAAGCTCGCCAACGACGCGCGCTGCATCGTCGTCGCGATCGACTACCGGATGGGGCCGGAACACAAATTCCCGGCGGCGATCGAGGATTCGCTCGCGGCGGCCCAATTTGTCGCCGACCAGGGCGCCGCGCTCGGCGTCGACACGGAAAAAATGGCGATCGGCGGCGACAGCGCCGGCGGCAATATTTCCGCCGTGCTGGCCTTGATGGCGCGCGACGGCGTGGCGCCGAAGTTCGTCCATCAATTGCTGCTCTATCCCGCCGTCGACATGAAGATGGAAGCGCCCTCCTTCGGTCGCGTGCCCGACGATTATCCGCTATCGCCGAAAATCGCCCGCTGGTTCCGCGATCATTATATGGCCGGCGACCACGAGCATGGCGACTGGCGCGCCTCGCCGCTGCACGCGCCCTCGCACGAGGGCGTGGCCTCCGCCTTCATCCTCACCGCTCGGCACGATCCCCTGTGCGACGAGGGCCGCGACTACGCGCACAAGCTGGAGGCAGCCGGCGTGCGCGTCTGGCATCTCGACATGAACGACCAGCTGCACGGCTTCCTCACCTGGGGCAAGGTCGTGCGCGCCGCCGACGCCGCGCTCGAAATGGCGGCCGCGTCGTTGCGCTATGCGTTTTCGACGGCGGGGTGAGCGCGGCGCTATGATGTGCGCACCCCTGTCATCCCGGCCGAAGCGAAGCGCAGAGCCGGGATCCAGACAGCAGCAGTCGAAGCTGGGTCCCGTATCGGCCTCTCGGGCCGTCCGGGATGACACGCTACATTTCTTCCACATGAGTTCGCGCCGACGCGCGATCACTGGGAAATGCAAAAGGACCAATCCATGACCAATACCGCCTACCCCAAAGTCCAGATGCTGATCGACGGCGAATGGACAGACGGCACATCCGGCAAAGCTCAGGACATTCTCAATCCCGCGACCGGCCAGTCGATCGGGACCGTGCCGCACGCCTCCAAGGCCGATCTCGACCGCGCCTTGGCCGCTGCGCAAAAAGGCTTTGACCAGTGGAAGAAAGTATCCGCCTTCGAGCGCTACAAGACGATGCGCAAGGTCGCAGAGATCATGCGTCAGCGCGCGCCGGAGACGGCGCGGATCATGTCGCTCGAACAGGGCAAGCCGGTCGGCGAGGCGTTGCTCGAAACCAATCTCGCCGCCGATCTCATCGACTGGTTCGCGGAGGAGGCGCGGCGGACCTACGGGCGTATCGTGCCGGCGCGCATGAGCAATATCGAACAGCTCGTGATCAAGGAGCCTGTCGGGCCGGTCGCGGCCTTCACGCCGTGGAATTTCCCGATCAACCAGGCGGTGCGCAAGGTGTCGGCGGCGGTCGCCGCCGGTTGCTCGATCATCGTCAAGGGACCCGAGGATACGCCGGCTTCCTGCGCCGAACTTTTCCGCGCCTATGTCGACGGCGGCGTGCCTGCGGGCGTCGTCAATCTCGTGTTCGGCGTGCCGCACGAGGTCTCGGAATACCTCATTCCTCATCCGGTCATCCGCAAGATCAGCTTCACCGGCTCGACCGTGGTCGGCAAGCATCTGGCTTCGCTCGCCGGCGCGCACATGAAGCGCGTCACCATGGAGCTCGGCGGCCATGCGCCGGCGATCGTTTTCGACGACGCCGACGTGAAGAGCGCGGTCAGCATTCTCGCCGCCAACAAGTTCCGCAACGCCGGCCAGGTCTGCGTCGCGCCGACGCGCTTTCTGGTGCAGGACGGCGTCTATGACGAGTTTTTGACGCAGTTCGTCGAGACCGTGCGCGCGATCAAGGTCGGGCCTGGCATCGATCCGGACTCGAAGATGGGCGCGCTCGTCAGCCAGCGTCGCGTCGACGCCATGGAAGGCTTCGTCGCCGACGCCACGCAGCGCGGCGCGAAGATCGAAACCGGCGGCAAGCGCATCGGCAACGAGGGCTTCTTCTTCGAGCCGACAGTGCTGACCAATGTGCCGGGCGACGCGCGCATCCTCAACGAGGAGCCGTTCGGCCCGCTCGCGCCGGTCGCGCGTTTCTCGAGTTATGAGGAGGTCGTGACCGAGGCCAACCGCCTGCCCTACGGGCTGGCGGCCTACGCCTATACGCGCTCCGCCAGGACGGCGGCCGCGCTGTCGCAGGATGTCGAGAGCGGCATGCTGTCGATCAACCACCACGGCCTGTCACTGCCGGAAGTGCCGTTCGGCGGCATGAAGGATTCGGGCTACGGTTCCGAAGGCGGTCTGGAAGCGATCGAGGCTTACCTGAACACGAAGTTCGTGACGCAGGCGAACGTCTGAGCCTCGCATTGTCATCCCCGCGAAAGCGGGGATCCAGAGCCGCTGACAGATCGTATAGGTGACGCCCGCGCGCGGGCATGACAGCGGGAGTTTTCATGATCGTCGTGCACCATCTCGAAAACTCCCGCTCGCAGCGCATCCTCTGGCTGCTCGAGGAACTGGGCGAGCCCTACGAGATCAAGCTCTACAAGCGCGATCCCAGGACGATGCGGGCGCCGGCGGAATTGCGCGCCGTCCATCCGCTCGGCAAGTCGCCGGTCGTCACCGACGGCGACCGCACGGTCGCGGAATCCGGGGCGATCGTCGAATATCTGGTGGAGACCTACGGGAACGGGCGTTTCGAGCCGCCGGCAGGATCGCCCGACCGGCTGCGCTATCGCTACTACCTGCATTTCGCGGAGGGCTCGATGATGCCACCGCTCCTGATGAAGCTCGTTTTTTCACGCCTGCCGAGCAGCGCGCCGGCCTTGGTGCGACCCGTGGCGCGCGCGATCACGGACAAAGCGCTGAAAACCTTCGTGCAGCCGCAACTCGACCAGATCCTGAAATTTCTCGAAGGCGAACTCGCCAACCGCGACTGGTTCGCGGGCGAGGATATGACGGCCGCCGATATCCAGATGAGCTTTCCGCTGGAAGGCGCGGCGGCGCGCGGCGGGCTGGACGGGCGCTATCCGCGTTTGAAGGATTTTCTTGCTCGCATTCATGCAAGGCCTGCTTACAGGCGGGCGCTGGAGCGCGGCGGACCTTATGCGCTGCTGAGCTGAAAAACGCCGTTTGCGCCCGGCGCGAATAACGCTAGGCTCCCTGCCGAGGCCGCGCGGCAGAGCATCGCGCGCCCGCTTCGGGAGTTGAAACGCATGACGCAAATCAGGTTCGCGGGCGCTGTCGCGCTCGCCGCGGGTATAGCCCTTTCGACCGGCGCTTTCGCGCAGAAGAAATACGACACGGGCGCGAACGACAAGGAAATCAAGATCGGCCAGACGATCCCGCTCAGCGGCCCGGCGTCCGCCTATGGCGCGATCGGCAAGGTCCAGGCCGCCTATATCAGGATGATCAACGAAAAGGGCGGCGTGAACGGCCGCAAGATCAACCTCATCCAGTACGACGACGCCTACAACCCGCCCAAGACCGTCGAGCAGGTGCGCAAGCTCGTCGAAAGCGACGAGGTGCTGTCGACCTTCCAGCTGATCGGCACGCCGCCAAACGCCGCCGTGCAGAAATATCTGAACGACAAGAAGATCCCGCAGCTCCTCGCCGCGACCGGCGCGACCCGCTTCACGGACCCGAAGAACTTCCCGTGGACGATCGCCTACAATCCCAACTACCAGTCGGAAGGCCACATCTACGCGCAATATATTCTGGCCAACCACCCGAACGCCAAGATCGCCATCCTCTACCAGAACGACGACCTCGGCCGCGACTATGTGAAGGGGCTGAAGGACGCGCTCGGGGCTAAGGCCTCGATGATCATTTCCGAGGCGCCCTACGAACTGTCCGACCCGACCGTCGATGCGCAGATGGTGAAGCTGAAGGCCTCCGGCGCCGATCTCTTCTACAATATCACCACGCCCAAGTTCGGCGCGCAGGCGATCAAGAAGGCGGCGGAAATGGGCTGGAAGCCCGTGCACATCCTCGACATCAACGCGACGCCGGTGAGCCAGACGCTCGTGCCCGCGGGCCTCGACAACGCCAAGGGCATCATTTCGGTGAACTACGGCAAGGACCCGCTCGATCCGCAATGGGCCGACGACGCCGGCATGAAGACCTACAAGGCCTTCATGGCGAAATATGCGCCGGCCGAGGATGTCAACAGCGGCATCTCGACCTACGGCTATTCGACCGCGCAGTTCCTCGTCCAGGTACTGAAGCAGTGCGGCGACAATCTCACGCGCGCCAACATCATCAAGCAGGCGACCAATATCGGCGCGGATTTCCGGCCTGATCTCGCCCTGCCCGGCATGACGGCGTCCGGCGAGAAGGACGACTACCGCATCAACAAGCAGTTCCAGATGATGAAGTTCGACGGCAAGCGCTGGGTGCTGTTCGGACCGATCCTGACGGATACGTTCAAGGCGAAGTGATCGCCTTCACGACAGGCGAAGGCGCGCCGTCTCCGGCGCGCCTTTATTTTTTGCGCGTCACGCGGCCGGATCGACGATGAATTCGCCTTCGATCGCCGCCATCCCTGCGGGCGCGACATGCGCCTGGCCATAGGCCGGCCGGTCGCCTTCGAAGATGATACCGCTCATCAATTCGTCCGCGCCCATCACAGCCGCCATCGCCGCCTTGCGGTCGGATGTCGTTTGAATCGCGTTGCGCTTGATCGCCTTCTTCCAGTCCATCTCTTCCGGCCGGAAGGTGATGCACGGCGAGAGCACTTCGACGAAGCTGAAGCCCGGATGTTTCATCGCCGCGACGAGAATGTCTGCGAGCGGCTTCACATCGAGCGCGAAGCCGCGCGCGACGAAATTGGCGCCGGCGGCGAGCGCGATGGCGACGGGCGAGAACGGGCTCACCCCGACGCCGCCCGGGGCGATGTCGCTATCCCAGTCGGCTTCGGTCGTCGGCGAGGGCTGGCCCTTGGTCATGCCGTAAACGCGATTGTCCATCACGATATAGGTGAGGTTCACGTTGCGGCGGCAGGCGTGCATGAAATGATTGCCGCCGATCGAATAGCCATCGCCGTCGCCGCCGACCAC
>ERZ795053.6742-NODE-6742-length-11323-cov-11.320465_pt1 | contig 11323 bp, 5 predicted proteins | sample MGYA00375137_ERZ795053 | MGnify/ENA primary metagenome ERZ795053 (study PRJEB30182, sample SAMN05720284) | activated sludge metagenome | isolation source: Anaerobic digester | place: Hong Kong | collected 2014-12-17 ... | reverse complement strand
CGCCAGATTGTTGAAAATGCAGGTATCGAAGGTTCTGTTATTGTTCAGAAAGTGAGAGAAGGTAAAGCCGATTTCGGATACAATGCACGAACTAACCAGTTCGAAAATTTATACGAATCAGGAGTTATTGATCCAACAAAAGTTGCTCGTATTGCATTAGAAAATGCAGCTTCAATTGCTGGTATGTTCTTAACTACCGAATGTGTAATTGTTGAAGAAGAAGAAGAAATGCCTCCAATGCCAGCCGGCGGAATGGGTGGCGGAATGGGAATGATGTAGTCATTCATAACCATATATATATTCAGCCCTTTGTTGCATTATGCGCAAAGGGCTTTTTTATGGGTATAAAGTATTTCGCTTTAAGTAATATAGCACATATAGATACAGCTAAAGATATTAGATGCTAATAATTTAGATGAATAAGAAGTAAATAATAGTTAATCGCGATTGAAGTAAACAAGAATTTTATAAATTTACAATTCTTGTTTACTTTCGTTTTTTATGCAGTCGTTTTTCTCAACATATATGCTTCCTTTATCGCTGGTAATTATAATGGCCGGCATGGGCTTGTCGCTTGAAAAACGGGATTTTACAAATATTGTTATTTATCCAAAACCTGTTCTGGTAGGTGTTTTAAGCCAGTTATTTATATTGCCCGTATTAACCTTTTTATTGTTTGGCTTTACAAATCTCGACCCGGTTATAAAAGTAGGTTTTATTATTATTACAGCCTGTGCAGGAGGTTCGGCAACCAACATTATAACTTTAATGCTTAAGGGTAATCTGGCTTTATCTATTTCGTTAACCGCTATAAACAGCTTGTTTGTATTAGTAAGCCTTCCTCTGATTGTTAAATTGGGGCTTCATATGTTTATTGGTGTCGATCAGGAAATACAGCTTGATGTTTGGGAAACTATTGTAAGCATACTTTTTACCATAATTATTCCAACCATTGTGGGTATGATAATAAGGTATTACTATTATCAATTTGCAATAAAATCGCAGAGATATTTAAAAATAATATTGCCTGCTATACTTTTTTCGGTATTTATTGTAATGATTTTTTTTAATCACAACGACACTCCATCCGGAATAAATAATTTCTGGTATATTATTCCTTGGGCATTGTTGCTGAACTTTCTTTCTATGGCTGTTGTTTACCTCATATCTAAAAGTATGCATTTAGGTTCAAAGAATAATTTTACCATAAGTATTGAAGTTGGGTTAAAAAATAGTATTGTGGGGATTTATGTAGCAGAAACTTTGCTTAATAATTACGAAATGGCTATGGTTTCAGTAATTTACGGATCAATAACATTTTTTTCCACCTTGTTTTTTGGTTACTTAGCAAAGAGAATTGAGCTTTGGGGCTTTGGTTACCGAAAATTATTATAACTTTGAAGGAGCAATTTTTAAAAAAATAGCCTTAAATTAGGGCGGGAAAAATAAAAATACTCAAAAATGTAAAATATTAAAAATCAGATATCAATGAAAACACAAATGAACATTTTCAGAAAAACAATACCATTTTTATTAGCCGGATTAATTGTTATATCTTTAATAAACTGCAAAGGAAATAAGCAGGAAGGAAGTACAGAAGAGTCGGCTGTAGAATCAAAACTTGATAAAGAAGATGTTGAGAAAAAAGTACGTGAAATAGTTTATCCGCTTCCAACAGCTTTTGAAGTTACCGAAATGATTAATAAAATTGAGGCCAGCTTTATAATAGGTATAACTAATCCTACATCAAATGTTGATAAGTATTTTACCGATAAAGATCAGGCATTAAATCTTGGTGTATACAGTGCCGATTTGAGTTATGCAAGTACTTATCAAATAAAGCAGGAAGTAATGAACTTTATGGATGCTTCTCAGCTTTTAATCATGGAATTGGATATTACAGGTGCTTTCTCAAAAGAATTTATTGATGAGGTTGAAGCCAATATTAACAATAAAGATCAACTGATTGATTTAATAACTGATTCTTTTTACGACACTTATGAGTATCTTGTAAAAAGTAAAAAAGAAGATTTGTCGTTACTGGTTGTGGCAGGAAGCTGGATTGAAGCACTATACATTTCAACTAATATTTCAGAAACGGTATATGATAATCCTGATTTCGTGAAAATTATATTACATCAAAAAACATCGCTTGATAAGTTAATTGATTTATTAACACCACATAAAGAGCACGAAACAATTAAATCTTTATTAAATGATTTAAAACCAATAAAAGAAGTTTACGATAGTGTTGATGAAAAAGGAATCACTGTTGAACAACTTACTCAGATTAAAGAAAAAATAAGTACTTTGCGCAATCAGATTGTTGCATAGATGAAATAAAAAACAAAGGAGCTCATGTGATTTAAGCATGGGCTTTTTTTATTTCCGGTTTTTTCTTAAATTTTGACTCGAAACCTCGTATTATGAGCGAATCTATTTTAAATGCACTGATCCATTTGTTTGCTATTGTGGCAAACATTAATCCTGGCGGGGTTACAGCCAAGGGGCGTAAAATTGTTGAGAGTTACTTGTCAAGAAATCTTACCCCCGAATTAATGAATGAGTACTTAAGGCTGTTCGACAATTACTACGATTTTTACCAACGCGAACTGGATAATGATGAAGTAAAAGATTTAAAAGACAGTGAATCGTTAATTTCTTTCCAGATTTTAAATGTTTGCCGTAAAATAAAACAGGGCCTTTTGCGCGAAGAACGGGTAAGTGTTTTTTTATACCTGCTTGAGTTTGTATACGAAGATCATCAAATTACTGATCAGGAATATAATTTTATTAAGGTTGTTTCAAAATCATTTAGTTTCTCAGACAAAGAGTTTAATAACCTGACACACTTTATTTTTGAAGGCACACCCGAAAAGCTCGATGGTGAAAGGGTTCTGGTAATCGATAACAGGTTAAGGGAATGGTCCGACAGCCTGGCCTGGATAATGAAAAAAAGCACAAGCCAATCGGAACGGCCTCCATATAAGCATTTATTTAAGCAGAACCTGTACGGACAGATTGTTATTTTTTATATCCGTTCCATTCAATCTTTTATTCTAAAATACCTTGGCGAGCAGAGTTTGTTTATTGATGGACAGCGAATTAAACCAGGGAAAACATATTTCTTAAACCGGGGGGCTGTTATTAAAGGTCCTCACATCGAGCCAATTTATTATTACGATATAGTATCAAAATTTATTGCCATACCCGAAAATGAGCGTATTGTGTTTTCGGCAAGCGAACTGAGTTTTAAATTCAGAAATAGCAAAAACGGAATACAGAAATTCAATTTTTCCGAGAAATCAGGGCAAATGATTGCTGTTATGGGAGGTAGTGGTGTTGGTAAATCGACCCTGTTTAATCTCCTAAGTGGCAAAATAAAACCTAAGGAAGGGACGGTAAAAATTAATAACTATAATGTGCATTCATGGAGCGATTCATTAACCGGAGTAATAGGTTTTGTGCCTCAGGATGATTTGCTTTTTGAGGAACTGACTGTTTTTCAGAATTTGTACTACAATGCACGTTTGTGTTTTAGCGATTATAGCGAGCAGCAAATTATTGAAAAGGTAAATACGGTATTAATTGAACTGGATTTATACGATACGCGCGACTTACAGGTAGGTACTCCCTTAAATAAATTTATTAGTGGCGGACAGCGTAAACGCTTGAATATTGCGCTTGAGCTTATGCGTGAGCCTTCAATCCTTTTTGTAGATGAACCTACATCGGGCCTTTCATCGATGGATTCGGATAAAATAATGAATCTGCTGAAACAACAAGCCCTGAGTGGCAAATTGATTATAGCCAATATTCATCAGCCTTCGTCGGATATTTTTAAAATGTTCGACAAGTTATGGATTTTAGACAAAGGAGGTTATCCTATTTACCAGGGAAACCCTGTTGATGCTATCGTATATTTTAAAACGGTTACGTCGGTGGTAAATGCAGCAGAAAGTCAATGCAGCTGTTGTGGGAATATAAATCCCGATGAAATTTTACGAATTGTAGAAGACCGCGAGATTGATGAATATGGCAAACAAACCCGCAAAAGGAAAACATCGCCGGAAACCTGGTATTACAGATACATTGAAAATATCGAGAAAAGGATTCAACCTGCACAAGCTAACGAGAATATTCCCGCAACTGATTTCAGAGTACCAAATTTTTTGAAACAGTTTAAGGTTTTCTTTATGCGAAGTGTACTTTCTAAACTTACCAATAAACAGTATTTGCTGATCAATACTCTGGAGGCACCTTTGCTGGCATTGATTTTAGGTTATTTCTCTAAATATGTTACAAATACGGGATATGTTTTTGGTGAAAACAAAAATTTTCCGGTGTTCCTTTTCATGTCGGTGGTTGTAGCATTATTCCTGGGTCTTATTGTGAGTGCCGAGGAAATTATAAAGGATCGAAAAATCCTGGAAAGAGAATCCTTTTTACGTTTAAGCTGGTTTAGTTATATAAACTCCAAAATAGTGATACTGTTTGCCATTTCTGCTCTACAGACTTTACTATATGTGGCTATAGGAAATACCATACTTGAGGTAGAAGGGATGCTTTTCCCATTTTGGCTAATTCTTTTCTCAGCCGCTTGTGTGGGTAACCTTGTTGGGTTAAATATTTCGTCGGGATTAGATTCTGTTATAGCAATTTACATTATTATTCCTTTAATCCTGGTCCCACAGTTACTTTTGGGAGGGGCAATGATCCATTTTGATGATTTAAATCCTAAAATAACGAATAAAACCTATGTTCCGTTAATTGGAAACATGATGACAACCCGTTGGGCATATGAAGCATTGGCGGTTCAACAATTTAAAAAGAATAAATTCGAAAAGTTATTTTTTGACCAGGAGCAAATTATTAGTAATGCCGAATATAAAACATCTTTTTTAATTCCTGAATTACAATCAAGGCTTCAGTTATGTATGCGCCGAAAAAGTTCGGATGTTGATTCTTCAAGTTTAGTAAGGGATCTTAAGTTGATATACAACGAGCTGGAGTTAATTAGTGAAGGTAACGATATTCCTCCTTTTGAATATCTTCATTTGCTAAATTATAACGATTTTGACGAATCGGTTTTTGACCATACCTATGGATACTTGTTTTATCTGGATCTTACTTTTAGCGATCTGGCAAAGAAAGCGAATGAATTAAAAGAAGGATTATATCAAAAAATAGTTGATGAAACAGGAAATGCAAAGTTTGTAGCATTTAAGCAACAACATTATAATAAAAAACTTGCAGATATTGTACTCAACCGGAATGAGATAACAAAAATTCTTGATACAGATAAAAAACTGGTGCAAAAAAAGGATCCGATTTTTATGGAACCTACATCGAGGGTTGGCCGAGCTCATTTTTATGCCCCGGTTAAAATAATTCATAAAACTAAAATTGATACACTTTGGTATAATTTTTTAATTATGTGGCTAACGTGCGGGATTTTGTATATTTTATTGTATTTTGATGTTTTAAGAAGAATAATTAAATACCTGGTTTCATTAAACCTAAAGGAAAAATTTAAGAAAGTACCAGAGTTGATATAAATACATGGTAATCAAATTTTTGTGATTTGTTTTTTAGGAAAGGTAACCTAAAAAAAATTATTTCGTACAGAGTAACGTAACTTAAATCATAGCCTTCTGATGTGTTTAATTTTTGAAAAAACAATTGATACTCCTTACATTAAATTAGAAAGTGGTCATATTGAAATTAAAGGCCGCTCAATGCCTGAAAATGTCTTAAAATTTTATAAGCCCATTAAAGAATGGATTGAGAATTATATAAATAAGCCTGCCGAATTTACAAAAATTGAATTCTATCTGCCTTATGCAAACAGTTCATCAATTAAACAAATTAACGACTTTTTAAAGGTACTGAATGTAAAATATAAGCAAGGGGCAGACATGAAAGTATTCTGGACTTTCGAGGAAGGCGACGAAAATGCTGAAGAAATTGGGAACGATCTGGAATCGTTAATTGAGATTCCTTTTGAGTATATTGTAACTGATGTTCAGAAAAAACAACAAAGGCGGTTAAAAGTTAAGAATTTGAAAACCGGCAAAATCGGAGAGATCTCGCAGCGATATTGGGAAACAATTATCCGTAACGGGCACGAAAAAGATTTTGAAGTGTTCGAATAGTATTAGGAAATAGATACAATACTTAGGGGCTTTATTAGTCCCTTTTTTATATAAGGTAACCTCCTTTTTCGCCTCCCTCGGGCCCTAATTTTACCAGAAAATCGGCAAGATCATAAAACCAGGGATGATGTTCGATGATATACAAGGCATGCCCTTGTTCGCGCAGTTTAAATAATACATTTAGGAGTTTTTCTATATCATAAAAATGCAATCCTGTTGTAGGTTCGTCGAGAAGGTATAAGCACCTGTTTTTTTGTTTTTTTTGTAATTCCCTTGCCAGTTTTAGACGTTGCGATTCCCCTCCCGAAAGTGTTGTGGCCGATTGGCCTAATTTAATATGCCCCAGGCCTAAATCGGTAAGCAGGAGAAACGCATCCAATAAATTTTTATTTTCATCAAAAGCTTTTGATGCTTCGTTAGCAGTAAGTTCAAGAACATCGTAAATGGATAAGTTGTTCCACTTAACTTGCAGTATCTCGCTGGTGAAACGTTTTCCGTTACATTCGGGGCAATTAACCCAAACATCCGATAGAAAATCTAAAGAAACTTTAGTTTGCCCTTGGCCTTTGCACGTTTCGCACCTTCCTCCTTTGGTGTTATACGAAAAGTCTGATTTTTTTAGATTTTTTGCTGAGGCTTCAGTGGTACTTGCAAATAAATCGCGAATATCATCATAAATCCCTAAAAAAGTTATGGGCGTACTTAACGGATTATTGCCAATAGGTGATTGATCCATGGAAATAATTGAGCCGAAACTCTCCAGTCCCTTTATATTACTACAATTAACCGGATGTTTTGCCAGAGCCGAAGCGCCAATAACATCAAACAATAAACTTGATTTTCCGCTGCCAGATACACCGGAGAATATGGTTATTCCATTGGCTGGGAGCTCCAGGTTTATATTTTTTAAATTATTTGCCTGCGCATCTTGAATGTGTATCTCCAATTTTAAGTCTATTGATTCTCTTTTTAATTTTGGAGAATAAGATGTATTTAAATACTTAGATGTTACAGAATCAATATTTTGCAGAAACACATTTTTATTGCCTGCAGCAACAACTTCGCCTCCTTTATCTCCGGCTCCAGGCCCCAGTTCGATAATATAATCCGCTGATTGAATAACTTCCTCATCATGCTCAACAACTACAACTGTATTGTCTTTGGCTAATTCCTGAATAAGTCCGATAAGCTTTTTTGTATCCTTCGAATGCAGCCCAACGGTTGGCTCGTCAAGAACATAGCATATGCCGGTTAATGTGCCTCCCAATTGCGATACTAAACGGATACGGCGCGACTCTCCTCCCGAAAGTGTTTTGGTGCTCCTATGCATACTTAAATACCCTAAACCTATTTTACAGATTGCATCCAGTTTTTCAATTACTAATCGTTGTATTTCTGCACTTATTTTATTTTCGTTTTCGGTAAGATTTTTTTTAAGATTGTAAAAAAAGGATAATGCTTCTGTCGATTCAATAGATGAAAGCTCAGCAATGTTTTTTCCGGCAATTATATACTCCAGAGCTTGTGTATTTAGCCTTGTGCCCTGGCAGGCTTTACAATCAACCTCTTTCATTAATGCCAGGATCTGTTCTCCACCTTGTTTGTCATGTTTTCGGTGGTATTCGTCGTTAATATAATGTACAAGTCCTATCCATCTGCTTTTAAATTGATGTGTCCCTTCGCGGTTTTTACGTTTGTATTTCCACTGTACCCCGTATTCTTTTTCTCCTGTACCAAATAATGCTATTTCTTTGGCAAAATCGTCAAGTTCGTTCCATGGTTTCTCGAAGTTAATTTTTAGTGATTCGCCTACAGCATGTAATATCCACATATATTGTCCATAAGGGTCTCCATAAAACTGTCCGGGTTTGCTGCCTTTCATGGCACCCTGGTTTAATGCTAATTCGGGGTTTGTAATTAATTTATCGGGGTCGCAGGTTAGTTCTATCCCTAAACCATTACAAACAGGGCAAGCCCCCGACTGATGATTAAAAGAAAAATGGCTGGATAGAAGATTACATTTGTCGTCTTGCTTGTTTTTTGAGATACGCGAATACAGCAGGCGATACAAATCATAAATCCCGGTAACGGTTCCAACGGTTGCCCTTGAGGTTTTTGCCACCGACTTGTTATCTATTGCAATGGTTGGCATTAATCCGGATGTTTCCAGAATGTCGGGCTTCGGTTTTTGCTGAATCAGGCTTCGTGCATAGGTCGAGAAACTTTCAGTAAACCGGTATTGCCCTTCGGCAAACAAGGTATCAAATGCCAGCGATGATTTGCCGCTTCCGCTAACTCCCGTAATTACAGTAAGTTTATTTCGTGGTATCTCAATATCAATATTTTTTAAATTGTGTGTTGTAACTCCCCTTAGTTTGATAGGGGCTTCGATTATTTCTTTAAGATTCCTATTTTCCCTTTTTGTTTGTTTGTTAGGATTAACAATTGAATGTGCGGTTAATGAGTTATTATTTTTTAACAATTCACTTAATGTCCCTGAAAATATAAGCTCTCCTCCCGAATCTCCTCCCAGGGGCCCTAAATCAATAATTTGATCGGCTTGTTTTAGTATAGTCTGGTCGTGCTCAATAATAATTACTGTATGCCCTTTTTCGGTTAAGCCGCTAATCGCTTTTAGCAAAATAGAAATGTCGTAAGGGTGTAATCCGGTAGTTGGCTCGTCGAACAAATAGAGTGTATGTTCATTTACGGGTTTTACCAGTTCTGTAGCCAGTTTTAAGCGTTGTGCCTCGCCTCCCGAGAGAGTTGTTGCCGACTGCCCTAGCGATAAATAACCTAAACCAAGATTCTTCATAATCTCCAGATAATGGTGGATTTTTTCATCATCCCTGAAAAAATCAACGGCATCGGATATTTCCATTTCGAGTACTTCGGATATATCTTTACCATTATATCTTATGCTAAGTATATCTTCGTGATAGCGTTTTCCACCACATACTTCGCAAACAGTTTCAACCTGACCTAAAAAATGCATTCCTGTTTGGATGCTACCTGCTCCTTCGCAAGCTTCGCATCGCCCGCCAGCTGTGTTAAACGAAAAGTGGCTTTGTGTTAATTTTTTCTTTTTCGATTCGGGTAAATTACCATATAGTTTACGTATATGATCAAAAACTTTGGTATAAGTTGCTGCATTACTCCGCGGTGTTCTTCCTATAGGAGTTTGATCTATGGTTATTATTTTTCGAACAGGAATATCTGAGCTTATTTCCTGAAAACCTAACGTTTTGGTGCTTTCTCCAGCAAGTTTCTTTTCATAATAATTTCCAAGAATATCAAATACCAGTGTTGATTTTCCGGCACCCGAAACTCCCGTTACCACATTTAATGCTTGTAGCCTAAAATCAACATTAATATTTTTAAGGTTGTGCATGCAAGCTCCTTTTATCCTGATCCACTGGTCCTTATGATGTTTTTCAGGCAAAGGGATTGTTTCAGTTTTTGTTAAGTATTTTAATGTTTCGCTTTGTGGGACTGCGATTTTTTGCAGGTTTTGATTTTTTTCGTTAAAAAGGATTTCACCTCCATTTTTTCCTGCCAGGGGGCCTATGTCAATAATCTGATCGGCGTTTTCAATGGTTTCTCTATCGTGTTCAACAACCAGAATGGTATTCCCTTGATCGCGCAGTTGTTTCATAACGTTAATCATACGCTGGTTGTCATGTGGGTGCAGGCCAATGGAAGGTTCATCCAGGACATAAAGTATTCCGCGCAAACCATTCCCTATTTGAGTAGCCAGCCGTATACGCTGCGCTTCTCCTCCCGAAAGGCTTGTTGATTCGCGCATTAAGCTTAAATAACCTAAACCCAGTTCTTCCAGTTTTTCGCAACGCTCAATTATTTTATCGCGAATTGGATTAAAAACCACTTCGTGTCCTTTTGAAACTTCTATGTTTTTAAATTCTTGTTTTAGTTGGGATATGCTCATTTCAGCATAATCGATGATGGATTTATGATCGAATTTTACCGATAAAGCATTATGGTTTAAACGCATACCACTACAACGGCTGCAGTTAACAGTCCTTGCAAACCGCAATATGTTTGGGTTTCTGTCGACACGAAGTATATTTTCCATTACTGGTAATATGCCTTTATAAAACCCTTCTTCGCGTGGTTTGGCTGTAATTCCGCTCCATTTCATCCGCGATTCGAGTGTGTGTTTCCCGTAAGGGATTTTAATTTTATTGCTGCCGTACAGAATAATATTTTTTTGCTCAGGAGTTAAATTTTTCCACGGAATATCTACATTAAACCCTTCAGAGCGGCAAACCTGGTCCATTACATCAATGGTAACCTGCGAATAAATGGTGTACCCCGTTGGAGTAGTAATTTTTAAGGCTCCCTGTCGTAAACTTTTGTTCGGGTCTTTAATTAGTAATTCAGGGTCAATCTGGTCTTCTACTCCAAGTCCTTTACATTTGGGGCAATAACCTTCGGGGCTGTTAAAGGAAAATAAACTTCTTGATATTTTTATATCGGAATTTTGATTCGTTTTTTCTCCCAGGCGGGCGAATAGCAAACGCAGAAAATCGTATAATTCGCTCATAATACCTACTGTCGATCGGGGATTGCGGCTTATTGTTTTCTGGTCGACAGATATTGCTGGCATCAACCCTTCGATATGTTCCACCTCAGGCCTGCCTATCTTACCTAAAAACTGCCGCGCATAGGATGAAAATGATTCGAAATACCTTCTTTGGCTTTCTTTACATATTATATCGTAAACCAACGACGATTTTCCTGAGCCGGAAACTCCTGTAAAACAGGTGATCTGGTAATGGGGGATTTTTAAATCTATAAATTTAAGATTATGTTCCGAAGCTTTTTCGATGGAGATATATGTGGGTTCTTTTTTAATCATAAAGTAAATAGTTTAACAAACAAATATAAAGAAATAGAATTTTAGTAGTTAATTATTAATTTTACTGATTATCATAAACCTCTTTTTTTAAGATGAAAAAAATCCTGGTCCTTGTAGCTTTATTCAGCAGCTTATCGTGTAAAACCAATAAGATAGAAACGATCGGTATAAAAATCGAAACAGGATTAGGAGATATAAAAATCGAATTATATCCGGATAAAGCCCCGGTCACTTGTGCAAACTTTATCCGTTACATAGAAAATAATAAGTTTGTAGGAGCAAATTTTTA
>ERZ795053.6738-NODE-6738-length-11331-cov-5.393668_pt1 | contig 11331 bp, 5 predicted proteins | sample MGYA00375137_ERZ795053 | MGnify/ENA primary metagenome ERZ795053 (study PRJEB30182, sample SAMN05720284) | activated sludge metagenome | isolation source: Anaerobic digester | place: Hong Kong | collected 2014-12-17 ... | reverse complement strand
CGAGGGCGGCCAGTGCTCTTGAGCGAGATCCTTCATCTTGAATGGCGAGGGCGGCGTCAAGTCCGATTCGCAATAAATGATCCTGGAGGTTGGGGGCAAAGGCGGTCAGTGCTCTTACGCGGTGCCCAATAGATTGAATGGCAAGGGCGGCGTCCAGTCCTGCTCGCAACAATTCGCCACGGAGGTTGGGGGCGAGGGCGACCAACGTATCAGTTCGCTCGCGTTCAGAATGTATTGCGAGGGCGGCGTTCATCCCAGCCTTCAAGGTATTCTTCTTCGTCTCCCCTTGGAGGTAACAAGCTACGGCCGCCAGCGCTATTGAGGAACCCCACTCATCATTTATCGTTAGGGCGGTTTCTAGCACGATTCGCAGCGTCTCCCCCTGTAGGTTGGGGGCGAGAGCTGCGAGCGCCCGCGACCTAAGCTGTACATGTTGAATGGCGAGGGCGGCGTCCAGCCCAGTGCGTAGCAGTGTTCCACGTAGATTAGATGAGAGGGCGACCAACGCATCTGTTCGCTCCCCTGCAGATTGAATAGCGAGCGTAGCGTCCAGTCCGATTTGCAGCAATTCGCCTTGGAGGTAGGGAGCGATGGAGGCCAATGCCAATGAGCGACCCCGCTCATCGTCAATAGCGAGTGCAGCGTCCAGTCCAGCGCGCACGGCATTATCCTTCATCTTGCCGTGAAGATTAGGGGCGAGTGCAGCCAACGCATAAGTGCGATGACGGTCGCTAAGATTAGTCATGGCGGCGTTCAGTCCTTCCCGCAACATATACTCCTTGATGTCCCCCTGGAGGTTGGGGGCGAGTGCAGCCAGAGAACATATGCGTTCCCATTCATCTCGAATGACGAGAGCGGCGTTCAGCCCATTTCGCAAGGCATTCTCCTTTGTCTCGCCGTGGAGGCTGGGGGCGAGGGCGGCCAGTGCTCTTGAGCGAGATCCTTCATCTTGAATGGCGAGGGCGGCATCCAGTCCAGCCCGCAGCAGTTCGCCGTAGAGGTTGGGGGCGAGGGCGACCAGCGCTCTTGACTGATCGCCTTCAAATTGAATGGCGAGTGCGGCGTCGAGTCCGGCCCGTAGGGCACGCTCCTTGGTCTCGCCTTCGAGGTTGTGGGCGACTGCGGCTAGCCCGCTTGCGCGCTGCTCTACATACTGTATGGCGCATGCCGCATCCAGACAAGCACGCATAGCGGATTCGGATTGCTCCCTGTCGCATAGCCCGGAACCAACTAGGGCCGCAAACAGGGTTGCTCGATGGCGCTCGTCTGATACTCTTGCTGCCACGCTCAGTCCGCGTGCAATCGACCACAGACCGGATGTTACGGCCTGAATTACCAATTCTGGTGCATAATTATTAGAGAGCGAGTAGATGGAACTTCGAATCAGGGCGTAACGCAAGCTTTGTCCAATGGCAAGTGTAGTACTGCCATTGGACAAAGCACTAGATAGACTCCGGTTCAACTCTGCCCACACACGGTCGAGGTCTGCCAGAAAACCATCATATCGGTAGTCGTCCACTACTATGCGCACGCGCATCCATTCGTCGTCAGCGAACAACTGCTCCAAATCAGCAGTCGCATCCAGATCACTTGCGGCAATCTTTTCCAGGTGATATGCCAGATGCCCGTACAGATACCCGTCATCCGGCGCCGTATGCCATCCCTTGCCCGTCTGTGTCTGCCGATAAGCTGCCAGCAGCGCAGCATGCGTTGCGATGGCGCCGGCTTCGCCTAGTTTCAGCGCCATCATGTCGCGCAGCAGGTCATGCAGCGAGATCGCCGCATCCCCGCCTTCGCCTGCGGCTGCCATCTGCACGAGCGCCCGGTCGGCCAGATCACGTAACAGTCGGCGCACTTGCCGGGTGGGAAGTTCGCCTAGCTCGCCCCATAGCCTCTCGATGGCCACCTTTGGGATTGGTTCGTCTTCCGGGAAGATGGTCAACGCCGCATAGAGGTGGCGGTGTTGCTCAGGCAGCCTGTCGACGCTCAGCCCGAACGCCACCTCCAGGCTGCGGTGCGGCCCGTCGCCTCGGCGAGCCTCCAGGTTGCGCACGTCGAATTCCTGGAGCCATGTCGCAGGTTCGACTTCACGCAACTGTGGCCCGGCCAGCTTGATAGCCAATGGCAGCCGGCCCAGCCGCTCTACCACCGCTACAGCCTGTTCACCTGAAACTCCGTCCAGCCCGTTGCCAGCCCATGCTCGAAGCAACTCTACCGCTTCCTCAAGCGCCATCAGGGGTATTGGCTGTACAGCGGCGCCTATTTCCTCGGCAACCGCCGCATCGCGCGTCGTCATCACTACTCGGCAGCCTGGCGCCGGCACCGTGAAAACCTGCGCATCCTCCACGCGCCAGACGTCATCAACTATGAGCAGGCATGCTCGCTCGGTAAGCAGCTCAGCCAGCAGGTTCTTTAGGCTGGCAACAGTCGGCACATTCTCGCTGACGATGCCGCCCAGTTCCCGGATCCAGTCACGCAGTTGGGGAATCAGATCAGGCGTCTGGCCCACCGTTATCCACAGGATGCCGTTGGGATATGCGGCCTGTACATCCGGGTCGTCGCAGAGCACCCGCGCCGCGACCGTCTTGCCGATACCACCCATGCCGTGCAAGGCGTCGACGTGTGCTCGTATCGCTGAAGTCAGGGCAACCGGCTTGCCGGCGTCATGTTCGGCCAGAAGCGTCTGCTTTATCTCTGCCAGAAGCGACGGCCGGGGCACATAGTGGGGTGGCAGGTTGATATGCTTGTAGAAGTCTGCCCGCCGGCGCTTCGGCGCCGGTTGTTCTGCCGGCATTCGCACGAAGGCTACCGGCATCCACAAATCCAGCTGTTCTCGCACTGCCCAGCGCGCCGCTGCTACCGCGCGGTCAACGGCGCCATCCTTGCGCCACGCGCGCCAGAAGGCCGGCAGCCACTGTGCCACCGTATCCACGCGCACGCTGCCCTGCATGGCCACCACGGCCGGCACGCCGGCATCCACCAGCAGCGGCCCTGTGGCGGCCAGCACTTCGCCCTCGCCGGCGCCGGCGCTCTGGCAGGAGGCGAGCACGACGAGACTGGGTTTGCGCGGCAGGCGGCGCACGGCGGCAGCTAATCCCTTGCCAGAGACCAGGGCGGTCTGGCGGTCGGGTCCCTCCAGCACAAGCAGCGGAGTATCCTGGTCAAAGAGGCCGTGGCAGGCGAGATAGAGCACGTCGGCGCCGTCAGCAAGCGCCTGGCCGATGTCGTCGAAGGTAGCATGGTCGTCGATCAGTTCGGTGATGGCCAGGTCGCCCAGGCTCGACCGCAGCCGCTCCAGCTCGCCGGCAACGTCGATGGGGTCGGCAAGATCCACAGGACTGGCGATGGCGGCAACGATTTTGGGGCTCGCATTGTGGGCTGGAGCGGCGACCAGGTCCTGCCCGCCCAGGCAGCGGGAGAAGATCACGCGTTCGTCCATGGCCAGCGGCATGTCGTCGCCAGGCACAACGAGCGTCTCCCACGCCAGACGGTGCAGTTCGCTCACATCGGGCGGGATGACTAGGCGCAGCCGCAGGCCATGGCCGGGAATAGCGAATGCGCTGCCCTTGGCCTGACCAAAGGCGTCGGCGAGGCTAGGCACGGCAAAGAGTATCTCGCCCAGGCGGCGGCCGTAGTGGGCAGGGTCGTCGCGTAGTGCAGTAATGCCGTCGATATCCAGAGAGATGGGCAACGGCGTGCGGTCCATGCCAAGGCCGCGCAGGCGCACGCGGAAGAGCCCGTGGTCGGCCCGGTCCAGACTCAATTCCAGGTCACGATAGGTTAACGCCGGTATGTCGGCAGCCATGGTGGGGCACCCTGCGGAAGCACTTCGGTTGGTGATTGGTTTCCAGTCTACAACGAAAGGGGTGGGTAATCAATCATATAGACGAGGACAAAGTTGGCGGAAACGCAGCGAAGTGTCGACTCTTTCTTTCACCTCGCATCTCATCACGGTGACAGCGGTTGCACCGCAATGCGGGAAGGCGATCTTTGCCCGCTGCGCTCGCCAATTTCTCCCATGGAGCGCCGGACCTGCCCCATACCCGCGGCTGTCTTGACGCCGACGCCGCTGTAGAGGCTGAAGTCGGCAAGGATCTCCAGTGCGGTGCGCCAGTACTGCGAGCCGCCCAACACCGCATAGGTCACGTTCCCCGTGCACCCCATGTGCAGCGCGTCGTTCTTCTGTCTGACCGCATGACTGTCCAGGCTGAAGCGGCTGATGGCCACCATCTGCTCTGCGAACTGGCGAAACTCCTCATTGAAGACCGTGCTGCTGAAGGTGTTCCAGCGGTCGACCAGGCTGCCGAAGACGAGATTCGGCAGCGGGAGGGGCATGTTCTTGTTGTTGCTGCGGAAGCTGGTCGGGCTGGCGAACTCCAGCGTCAGATGTGTGGCGGCGGCCCTGGTGCTGTACAGGTGGGAGGCGAGCACGGCATAGGTTGTCTGTCCGGTCCATGCGTGCTGGTCGGCGTCGCAGACGACGCCCGTCACAGTGAATCTGACGCCCGCAAACGTCATGGCCGCGGGCGGAGCGTGGCCAAATGTGCCGAGCAGGCAGGCTGTCGCCGGTTCGTTGAGCCCGGTGATGCGAATGGCGCACGGTTCGCCTTTGAGTACCTGGACGCCCTCCTCGATTGCCGTTCCGCCGATCAGGCCGGAGCAGGTGACGGGTTTGGGGCCCTTGCGGTCATGGAGCGCATGGACCAGATCCGCGTCGCGCCGCTCCATTGTCCTGAGCGTCTCGGCATAGCAGGCGCGGCCCAGGTGCTCGCGGAAGAGGGCATCCCGGTCGGCTGTGAGCTTGACGATGAGCGAGATGAGCATGGGTCAGCCCGCTTTCCGCACTTCCCAAAGGCCGAACGGCTTGACGGCAAAGGCTACATCACGGTCGACTTTGCTGCCGGGAGCATAGCAGACGCCGTGGTAGGAGACGTGCGCGCCCGCGTACCGGTACTCCTCTTCCTGGTACTCGCGGCCGACCACCGGCTCCAGCGATCCCGCTGCTGCGAATGCCGGCGACGGCCTGGCATGCGCCAGCACAGGGTTTCCGGCAACGACGGTCACGACGGGTTCCTTCTCGGATCCGGCAAAGGCGGCCGCACCGCCGAAGAGAACACCGTCATCGACCCTGGTCGGCGACGTCTCAACGTCAATCCAGCCCCAGCCGTATCCTCGTTCGGCGCCAAGCTGGAGGCGCGCCAGCGAGTCGCGCCAGGGCAGCGCCGGTTTGGCCAGCGACCGGTCGTCATTGGTGTGTTCGAAGAAATACCCCATGAGGTAGGTCGGCGCGGCCGCACTGCGCTGGGGGACAATCATCTCCGTTTCGTGCAGGCTGCCGGTGAGCGCAGACCCTGCCAGGCCGTGCAGCGCCGTGGAAGCGTAGCTGTTCAGGAAGGGCGCAACGGCTTGCTCGTTCCACGGCCAGACGACGCTGAATCCTTCGGGCGCGCTGCTGGGCTCGGCCAGGTAGAAATAGGTATAGGCCAGCCCCTTCTCAATCGATTCGCTCTGCGTCCGGTAGGCATGGAAGTTGACGGCCGCAAGCTGGAGGCGCGCCGCGTCGTCGCGCGTCATGCGCTCGGTCAGCGCCCCCCAGATTGAACGGCCGGTCACGTAGGCGCGCGCGTAGTGGACGTTGCCCAGTTTGGCGTAGCCGATGTGCAGCGGGCTGCGCAGCCGGAAGACGACGCGATATGCAGTCCAGGCCATGATCTCTCTATCCTCCTGCCGGTATCTACGCGGTCTCCGCCGACCAGGCCTTCGCACCGTAGCGTGCGTAGGTGAGCATCTGCTCGAGCGCTTCCTTGGCCAGCATCTGGCGCTCCAGGGCCTCCGGCGTGTCGCCGGCGGTGACTTTGCTCGTCACATAGGAGAGCACCTGCTCCGAAGATGCCGGCGCTCTCTCGCCGTCCCAGGCAAATCCCATCGCGCCCAGGAGTTGCAGCGCTTCGCCGCGCACAATCTCGGCGCGCGGTTTTTCCGTGTCGGTCCTGGAGAGCAGGAAGAGGAAGGCTGCGTAGACGCCGTTCTCCTGGAGGACGCCAAGGGTCTTGGTCACGGTGTTGTCCAGGGCGTCGGCCTCGGCGACGCCGCGCGCCCGGTGGACAACGGCCTGCGCTCGTTCGGCGGCCAGCCTATCAATGCTCATTGGACACCTCCATACGCTTCCTTGATTCCATCGCCGACCTGGGAAAGGCGCCCGAAGCCGCGCGTGCCCATGCCGCCCACGCCAAGCCACGCCAGCGCATGCAGCCCGGCCTCCATGACATCTGTAGGGCCCTGCCATGCCTTCCCGGGCAGAGGCTTCGCCGGATCCTTGCTCTGGCCCTGCGCTGCCCGCGCAAACGCCGCCTGCCTGTCCGCCGGCGTGCGGTAGTCGTCGACGGCGACGTCCATGGTCAGGAAGGTGCCGCGCGGCAGCGCCTCAAAGGTGAAGAGCGCGCCGGACGCAGCGGCGCCGGTCGTCGGGTCGATGCTGACCGAGGTGCGCACCTCCAGGTTGCTGTTGACGATCTGGGCGAACATGGAAGTGCTGACCACGACGATGCGGCCAGCGACGGCAGCCCACTCCGCTTTGCTCCAGCCCTCCGGAGCGGTGATGGAGAGATTGGCCGTGGCGACGTCCACCATCAGCCAGCCCAGGTTCAGGGGCGACGTGCGCGACAGGGTCATGTGCGCGCTGCCGGCAGGCGGTTCGCCGACGTCACCGCCGATTGCGCACTTCGCCGCCTTGAGCAGCGGCACGGTCGTCACCCAGACCGGGCCGGCCATGGAGTGCACGGGAAAGAGCAGGACCTGCGCATCGAAGATGCTGACGACACCTGAGAAGCCGCCGGCCTCGGAGGGTGACTGGCCTGGAGCGGGCTTCTTGATGTAGCCGAAGGTGTAGCAGACCGGGCAGTTGTCCGGATCTGCGTTGCTGTGGTCCTGTCCGGCCGCGGCGGGATTCTCGTAGATGCGTGCGGCATAGGCGCGGATCGCGCCGTGCAGGCTGGAACCGGGAATCTTGGGCAGCCGCGTCCCCGGTTCGCGGACGATGCTGTTGTCCACCCGGCCCAGCCGATAGCCGCCGGTGCCGATGTGGACGGGGTCTGTGGCAATGAGCAGGTAATGCAGTTGTACAAATGGCGCCATCGTGGATCCTCCTGGTTACTGCTGTTCCGAAACGGGCGCCTGGTTCGCAGCCGGCTCCCGCTCTTTGAGTATCTGCATATGGATTTCGACGACATCCGTCAGATCGCCGCGTATGCCCGCATCGACCAGGCGGCTGCGATCCGGCTTCGATAACTGATGCCACTTCTTGCCTTTGGGCCACGCAGCGCCGGCCAAGGTATCGGCGACAAACTGCCCAAAGACGCTGCTGGCCCCGCGCGCTGCGAAGTCCAGATTCCACTCGTCGCTCGTCGCCTCGATAGCCTGCACGACCTGGTAGCGCTGGGAACGGCTCAGGGTCTGGAAGTCATCCCACACCTTGTCGAGCGTTTCCAGGTGTTCGAGCGGATAGGGCCGCGTCGGTCGTGACAGGCGCCTGCCCGTGGCGGGATCGTAGGCGATGTCATAGGTGCGGCCGGTGGTGTCCAGGAATTCGTAGTCGAAGCGGCTGGGCCGCACAAAGACCTTGCTCCCAGCGGCGAGATCCGTCACATGGCAGAGATCCGTGAGTCCGATGGTCGCCGTCGGCGTGGCGGGCGCAGCGCTCAGGAAGTACGGATACCAGCGGTCGTCCGTCCCGTCCAGCGCTTTTGTCGGGACATCCCAGCACACGCCGTTGTCGAAGGTCACGCGCTGGACGCCGGACGGAGCCGCCGCGACGGAGTCGACCGTCCACGCCTGCCACAGCCACTCGCCCGCCATGCCGAGCATGCGCCGGCCGGCGTCGAGAACGGAGCGAATCGGCGTGCGGCGCGGGAAGAAGACCAGGCCCATGTGCATCGGCAGGCGGTCGCGCACGCGCCCCATCTGTTTCTCGTAGCGGCCCTTGACCCAGTTGGCCACCGCCATCGCCTTGTCGGCCGGCACCAGCGTCATGCAGAGCGACGGCTCGGTCATGAGATCGATGACCGGTGTAAAGGCTTCCAGCCGTTCGGTCTCCTGGACACGAAAGGCGGCGCGGGGCGTGCTGATTTCGTCATAGCCGGCCGGCTCCATGACCTCGAAGCGGCTGCCGTTCAGGCTGTTTCTCAAGAGGGGGAACGGGTCGTCGCCTTCGCCATCGGCGGCCTCGGGCTTCCAGCGGCTGACGAAGTAGGCCAGGTTCTCCGTGGTGACGAAGCGTTCGCCGTCCCACATGACTGCCAGCAGGACGCCATCCACATTGATTTCGTAGGCGTGGTATCGGAGCAGCCCGGCATCGTCATTCAGCGCGGCGACATCGGCCGGCGACGGTTGGATGGCGATGCGGTAGAGCGGCTGGCCAATGACGCCATCGAGGCCGGCGACGGTCTCGCTCCAGAAGGAGCGGGCGGTTTCGGCAATGCGGTAGATCCGCGCCGGCGACGGGTTCTTGGCTTCCTTGGGCCGCCCGTTTTCTTCGGACACCACCAGCGTGGAAATGAGGGACGCATCCAGCCACCCATCGAGATCCAGGGCGCCGACAAAGAGCGCCAGGCGGCCGTTGTCGTCGGCAACCTCGTCGGTCCAGACAGTGCGGCGCCTGTCGCGGTACCAGTCGCGCGCCGGCCGCCCTCGCCGGTCCAGACAGACGCGGCACAGATGGCGGTCCCTGGCCGTGTCGCCGTCCGCCCGGCCGGCAAGCGTCACCCCTGCTTCGAGCGCCGCGTCGTCGTCGGGATAGGCAACCGGGCGCAGGCCGCAGGCCGCGCAGCGCTCGGCGTTCTTGGGCCGTGCGCCGTGCGCTGTCCACGTGGCGTGCAACTGCTCGGCCGTGCCCGAGTCGGTGAAGACAGGGGGGGCGATCTCCTGTGCCCGCTTTCTCGGGATGGCCACCAGGCGGAGCAGCCGTTCGACCAGGTCCGCATGTGGTGTGTTTTCTTGATCCAGGTCGCGTGCCCTTATCCGGTCGCCAGGCTGCCCGAAGTCGATGTGCGGCAGCAGGTCGAGCGGGAAGCAGGAACGTATGCGGGCAATGTCCTCTTCGGTGAACGCGATGTCCGGCAGCAGGTAGTATGCACCCGTCTCGTCATGGTAGAAGCGGTTGCCCAGGCCGAATTCCTCTTCGAGGAGCACCTGCAGCTTCCGGTAGCTTTCGTCCAGTGCGTCGCGCAGCCCCAGCAAATCCGTGATCTTGTCCGTGTTGCGATAGATCTCCAGCCGGTCTATCGTCACGGACATGGTGCGGAAATAGATGTCGCCGGGTCCTCCGTCCGGCCAGCCGTTCTGGGCGATCCAGGCAAGCGCGGCCTTTGCCAGGGAGGCAACGGTGTAGCCCCAGTCCCAGAGCGTGACCTCGTTTGTGGGGCGCCGCGTGTCGGCAATCCCCAGTTCCAGCTTCTGGCGCATGACGGCAAGCCATGCCGCACGCTCCCAGGTTGCACCGTCACGCAGCGCAGCCACGGGCAGCGACGCGTATGCATCGTTCAGGGTAGTGGCGCCCGCTGTCTCATTGATGAATTGTTCGTCGCCAAAGGCCGAGGCGCGGCACATAGCCGCATAATTCGTCTGCTTTGTGCCGCCCTCTTTCTCGTAGTGGGCGATGCCGTGCATCGCTCCGACCACGAGCGCCGGCCGCATCGTCTTGCCCAACGCGCTCCGCCAGTCAGCATTCTGAATTCTCGGGCGAGGCCGAGCGAACATGGGCAGTTCGGCCAGAGAGTAGCTTTCCTCTCCCCAGCGAAAGGTCGCTTCCGCAAGCGTCTCTGCAATGGCAGGAAACGACGAATACGGCGTGACGGCGCTGCGCCACCTTGACCATTGTTGCCAGGTTTTGCTTGCGTAGTCGTCGAGGGCGCCGACCTGCGAATGCACTGCCTGCGGATCAGTGACAAGCTGATAGCTGAATGTTCCGCCGCCGCATTTGTCAAGCAGAAAATAGTCCGTCAATTTGCCGACGTCGTGCAGCAGACCGAGTGCCTCAACCAGCAGAATTGCCCGCCGCTCCTCTTCGGTCAACCGTGGCCAGCCCGTCATGCGCCGCCCTCCTTCCGCAAACTGTCAGCCAGCGCCGCTGCTGCGCGTGTCAGATCCTCAAACGAGGCGAACGACAACTCGGTGACGGGAGGCAGCTCGGCGACCGGTTCCTCGGCCGCCGGTTCGGGCGCGGCCAGCTCCTGTTGGCGCCGCTCATACCACTTGCGCGCCTTCTCGTAGAGCCAGCGGTCTTCTTTCTTGTACTTCTTCCCCTGGCCTTGTACGACGCGCTGGTACTCCTCCTCGGACTTCAAGCTTCCGTCCGGCGCTCGAAAGTCCGCACTGAGAAGATCCGGTGCTTCGAGGTAGCGCGGGAGATCCGCCGCCGGCTCGGCTTCTTGCGGAGCGGCGTTTCCGCCACTGTTCACGACCGGCAGGGAGGCCTTGACGGAGAGCTTGCCGTCCTTGAGATAGCTGCGCGCCGTGCCGCTGCCGCTGCTGGTCTTGGCGCCGAAGCCGTAGAGGGTGAACATGGCCTCGATGGCGGCGCTCACCCGGGTCAGCGCGGCGCAGACATGCTCGATGGTGGACCCATGCTTTGGCACATAGAGCAGGTTGAACGATGCCTCGCTGCCGGGGGGGACGACCTCGAAGAGAATCGGTCCCTTTGCGCCGATGCCGGTGGCGCGGTCGTGCGGGTTGATGACCATGACGCCCATGCGGTCAAAGAAGGTTGAGAAAAAGTGCAGCGCCCCCGCTTCGCCGGTGTCGTCGTCAAGCGCTGTGCCAAAGAGGCGGATTACGTCCGCCGCGGCGTCGTCCACGGCGTGGGTCTGGCGGTACGCCGAGCGCAGCGCGCCCTTCCACGACGTCGACGCGACCATGGGGAGCTTGAAGACGATCTCCTTGCGCACGGGGTTGTCGATGGCGTAGAGGCCGGCATCGTCCCGTGAGACATACTCGCTCTGCATCGTAAAGGTGAACGACCACAGGACGCTGTGCTGCGGCAGCATCTTCAGGTCGACAGCGGGCGACACGAGGTTGAGGGTGGCTGCCAGGTCACCAACCTGCCGGGGAATGGAGTACCCGTCGGCGAGCAGGCTCGTGTAGACACCCTTGACGCGATCTTTGACCTTGACCGTGCCTGTGCCTTCAGCGGCCTGAGTGTCCGACGCCTCAAAGTGTCTGTACAGGAGGGCAAGCCGCTCGAAGAGGCGGTGGAAGGCGAGGGCATCGGCGTCGCGCTTGAGCTGGGAGCCGATCTGCGCCGCCCGAAAGTCGCGCCGGTCATGCAGGTTGGCGGCG
>ERZ795053.6737-NODE-6737-length-11332-cov-22.330230_pt1 | contig 11332 bp, 11 predicted proteins | sample MGYA00375137_ERZ795053 | MGnify/ENA primary metagenome ERZ795053 (study PRJEB30182, sample SAMN05720284) | activated sludge metagenome | isolation source: Anaerobic digester | place: Hong Kong | collected 2014-12-17 ... | reverse complement strand
CCGGGCTGCAGCAGCTCCGGCAGATCGCGGAACTGGCGGTCGTGAAATTGCCGGGACGGCACGTCGAGGTGCAGCAGGCGCGACGCACTGCGTTCGGCCAGCGGGCGCTGCGCGATCAGCTCGGGCGGCAGCGCGAAGTCGAAATCGGATTTCTTCAAGGCGGATATCTTGAGGGGCTTGAAAAGTGAAGGCCGTCACAGGACGCGGGAATGGTCACGGCGACGCCAGTAGCCGCTCATTATCGCCCAATTCCACCCCCGGCCGGGACCGGGATTGGGTCGCGACAGGGCCGCGTGGTAGACTGGCCGTCTTCGCAAGCCCTTATTTTCGCTTGGAAACAGTGCACGCGGCCCCGGAAACGGTGCATGGCCGCGCCGGCGCTGTTTCCGGCATCCGGAGGACAGAAATGACGCTGATCGACAAACTCAATGACCTGCGCAACTACGGTGGCGCCATCCGCACCCGCGGTCTGGACGACGCCACCATCGAGCGTTTCGCCAAGGACCACCCCGACCTGACCGCCGCAGTGGACAGCGCGCACGACCGCTTCCTCGAACTGCGCAGCGAGATGGACGACCTGCTGAAGCTCGATGAAGAAGCGCAGATGGCGCGCATCCAGGCCGACTACGTCAATTTCTACGCCGATGACGCGGTGAACCCCTACGTGGCGCTGGCCGCTCAGGGCCCGTGGATCGTCACTCTCAAGGGTGCAGTGATCCACGACAACGGCGGCTACGGCATGCTGGGCTTTGGCCATAATCCGGAGCACATCAGCGAGGCGCTGGCGCGCCCGCAGGTGATGGCCAACATCATGACCCCGAGCACCAGCCAGCTGCGCCTGTCCGAAGCGCTGAAGAAAGAGCTGGGCCGTACGCGCGGCGGCAATCCATACAGCAAGTTCCTGTGCCTGAACTCCGGCTCCGAGGCAGTAACGCTGGCCAGCCGACTGGCCGACGTCAATGCCAAGACCATGACCGAACCCGGCGCGCGCCATGCCGGCCGCGAGATCAAGCGCATTGCCGTCAAGGGCGCGTTCCACGGCCGTACCGATCGCCCGGCGCGTTTCTCGGATTCCACCCGCAAGGCCTACGAGGCGAACCTCGCCAGCTACCGCGACAACAGCGCGCTGATCACCGTCGAGCCTTACAACGTCGAACAGCTGCGGCAGGCTTTCGCCGATGCCGACGCCAAGGGCTGGTTCATCGAGGCGGTGTTCCTGGAGCCGGTGATGGGTGAAGGCGATCCGGGCCGCGGCCTGACGCCGGAGTTCTACGCCGCTGCGCGTGAGCTGACCAAGGCCCACGGCACGCTGCTGCTGGTCGATTCCATCCAGGCAGGCCTGCGCGCCCATGGCGTGCTGTCGGTGGTCGACTATCCTGGCTTCGAGGGCCTGGAAGCCCCGGACATGGAGACCTACTCCAAGGCGCTCAACGCTGGGCAGTACCCGCTGTCCGTGCTGGCCGTCACCGAGGCCACCGCCGAGCTGTACCGCAAGGGCATCTACGGCAACACGATGACCACCAACCCGCGCGCCATGGACGTCGCCGTTGCCACCATGCAGCAGCTGACCGATGACGTCCGCGCGAATATCGTTGGCCGCGGCCGTGAATTCGTCGACAAGCTGAACAAGCTGAAGGACGAGCTGGGCGGCCTGATCACCAAGGTGCAGGGAACAGGCCTGCTGTTCAGCTGCGAACTGGACCCGAGCTTCAAGTGCTACGGCGCCGGCTCCACCGAGGAATTCATGCGCGAGAACGGCATCGGCGTGATCCACGGCGGCGCCAACTCGCTGCGTTTCACCCCGCACTTCAACATCCGCGAGGATGAAGTGGACCTGGTGATCGACAGCATCCGCGTGGCGCTGACCAAGGGCCCGCGCAAGTCGCAGGCCGAAGCCGCCTGAGACGCTGAGCGGAGCCGTATCGCCGGACCGATCCCGGCGCGACAGCAGTACCGACGGCAGGCGCGCCATCCCGCGCCTGCCGTCATCGTGTCGGAAGGCCGTTCCTGGCCAGCCGTCACGCCGCCGGACCAGGCACGTCCGGGATCAATCCGAAAAAGCTTAACCAATCGCTAATTCGCCGTAGAGGCGGTCGTGCGATAATCCGCCGTCCGGCAGGCATGCCGGGCGAAAGAACCATGGAGACAGGAATGTCCATTCTCATCCGCGACGTGCAGGAGCACGAGCTGGATTCCGTCCTTGCCCTGAACAACGCCGCCGGCCCCGGCATCCTGCCGATGGACGCCGCGCGCATCCGTTTCTTCTTCGACCACGCCGATTACTTCCGCGTTGGCGAGGTGGACGGTCACCTGGCCGGCTTCCTGATCGCGCTGGGCCAGCGCGCGCCGTATGACAGTCCCAACTTCCGCTGGTTCAAGGAACGCTACGACGCGTTCATGTACATCGACCGCATCGTCATCGCCAGCGCCCGCCGCGGCGCCGGTCTGGGTCGCGCCTTCTACGCCGACATCACCAGCTACTCCGAAGTCCGCGTGCCGCGCCTGTGCTGCGAGGTGTTTCTGGAGCCGCGCAACGACGTCGCCGTGCTCTTCCACGGCACCTATGGTTTCCACGAGGACGGCCAGCAGGTGATGCCGGGCCTGGATCGCCGCGTCTCGCTGCTGGTCAAGGAACTGCCGAGCTACGCGTGGGTGCGTGAAACCTATCTGGACAACGCCAAGGGCCTGCCCGACCTGCCATGGCTGCACAGTCGCGAACTGGCGGGGGATCGTCCGCAGCTCGCGACGGGAACCGGCGCGTGACGGCCACACCCGCCGGAGAGCTCGCCGGCGAACTGAAATTCGGCCAGGTCAGCATCGCCAACCTGCGCGTGCTTCGACTTGATCGCGAGGCGCTAGTCGCCGAAATGGCTGACCGGGTGACCAAGGCGCCGGGCCTGTTCGACCGCGCCGCGGTGATCGTCGACTTCGGCTCACTCAGCAGCACGCCCAGTGCCGACGAGGCCCGCGCCCTGCTCGATGGCCTGCGGGACGCCGGCGTTTGCCCGGTGGGCATCGCCTTCGGCAGCAGCAGCAACGAAGCATTGGCACGCCAACTCGGCCTGCCGTCGCTGGCAAAATTCCGCGCCCAGTACGAACGCAGCGGCGAAGTCGCCGCGCCGACGCCGGAACCGGCCAGGCCGAAGGCAGCCGCCGAAGCGCCGCGATCCGCCCCGACCGCCGCCGTGGAAGCCATTGGCCGCACCGAGCGCCAGCCGATCCGCTCCGGCCAGCAGATCTACGCGCAGGGCCGCGACCTCGTGGTCACCGCCACCGTGGGTGCTGGTGCGGAAGTCATCGCCGACGGCAACATCCACGTCTACGGTGCCCTGCGCGGGCGCGCGCTGGCTGGCGCCGGTGGCGCCACCGATGCTCGCATCTATTGCCGCGAATTCCACGCCGAACTGGTCGCCATCGCCGGCAACTATCGCGTGCTGGAAGACATCGACCCTTCGCTGAAAGGAAAGGCCGTGCAGGTCTGGCTGGATGGTGAAACACTGCGCATCGAGGCCATGGACGCATGACACGCATGTTCCACGCCGGCGGCTCGAACAGCCGCAGCATCGAAACGCGAAATCAAATCAGGGCAATGAATGGGCCAGATCGCCCATCGAGCAAGACTGGAGGATGCAAACTTGGCTGAGAAAATCGTCGTCACATCGGGCAAGGGCGGTGTCGGCAAGACCACGACCAGCGCCAGCCTCGCCTGCGGCCTGGCCAGGCAGGGCAAGAAAGTCGCGGTCATCGATTTCGACGTCGGCCTGCGCAACCTCGACCTGATCATGGGCTGCGAGCGCCGCGTGGTGTATGACTTCGTCAACGTAATCAACGGCGAGTGCACGCTCAAGCAGGCGCTGATCCGCGACAAGCGCTTCGAAAACCTCCACGTGCTAGCCGCCTCGCAGACCCGCGACAAGGACGCCCTGACGCTGGAAGGCGTACAGAAGGTGCTCGACGAACTCGATGCCGACGGCTTCGACTTCATCGTCTGCGACTCGCCGGCCGGCATCGAGAAAGGCGCCTACCTCGCCATGTACTTCGCCGATCAGGCAGTGGTGGTGGTCAACCCGGAAGTCTCCAGCGTGCGCGACTCCGACCGCATCCTGGGCCTGCTATCCAGCAAGACCAAGCGCGCCGAGAGCGGCGAGCGCGTCAAGGAACACCTGCTGCTGACCCGCTACAGCCCGGCCCGTGTCGCCACCGGCGACATGCTGTCGATCGCCGACGTGCAGGAAATCCTTGGTCTTGAAGTGCTGGGGGTGATCCCGGAAGCGCAGGAAGTGTTGCAGTCTTCCAATGCCGGTGTTCCGGTGATCCTCGACGAGCAGTCCGCCGCCGGCCAGGCCTATGGCGATGCCGTGGCGCGCCTGCTGGGCGAGGAACGCCCGATGCGCTTCACCCAGGTCGAGAAGAAGGGCCTGCTCTCCAAACTCTTCGGGAGCTGAGATGGGTATTTTCGACTTCCTGCGCCAGCGCCAGCCCAATTCCGCCTCGGTTGCCAAGGAGCGCCTGCGCATCATCGTCGCGCAGGAGCGCAGCGCACGCGGCGGACCGGACTACCTGCCGATGCTGCGTCGCGAAATCCTCGAGGTGATCCGCAAGTACGTCCACGTCGATCCGGACGCGGTGCAGATCAACGTCGACAAGGACGGCGGCCACGACGTGCTGGAGCTGACCGTCTCGCTGCCCGATGACGACGCCAGCGCCTGATGCGGCAACGGCTTCCGCTGTGGAAGCCGTGCTGACGCTGGGCGACATCGACGCCAGCCAGGTAGCCGCCCTGCTCGCCGGCTACGACCTCAAGCTCGAACTGCTGCCCCACGATGCCGAGATTCCCGGTAGTTACTGGGGCGCGCCCGAAGCCGGACTGATCGGCAGCACCGTCTACGCCCGCGCCGACACGCCGGTGCACTCGCTGCTGCACGAGACCTGCCACCTGATCGTGCTGCCACCCGAGCGCCGCGCCGCCATCCACACCGACGCCACCGACAGCATCGAAGAGGAAAACGCCGTCTGCGTGCTTCAGGCACTGCTCGGCGACCAGCTAGCCGGCGTCGGCCGCCATCGTGTCCTCGACGACATGGACCGCTGGGGCTACACCTTCCGACTCGGCTCGGCCCGCGCCTATTTCGAGCAGGACGCTGACGACGCCTTCGACTGGCTACGCCAGCGCAACCTGCTGCCGGCGCACGCCGCCTGAGCAGTTGCAAAGGGTCAGCGGGGCGATTCCCGTGACCTGATACCGCATCCGGGCTAACCTTCAAGGTTCGCCGCGCCCTGTCGGCGCGATCCGCAAAACCCCGAGGTGTCCCGTGAAGTTCCAGATTTCGCTGCTTTCGCTGGCTGTGTCGTCAGCCCTGCTCCTGTCCGCCTGCCAGAACGACTCCAACGCCAAGGCCGTTGATGCGAAAGCCGCCACCGCGGCCGATGCCCAGGCCTTCATCAAGCAGGTCAACCAGGACCTTCGCGACAACTATCCCGAAGAAGCCGCCGCGCAGTGGGTCGCCTCCACCTACATCAACGGTGACACCCAGCTGCTCGCCGCCAAGGCGAACGAGCGCTCGCTGGCACGGCTCAAGGAAAACACCGAAACGGCCGCGACGTTCAGCGGCGTTGAAGGCATCGATCCCGCCACCGGCCGCGCGCTGAAACTGCTGGAACGCTCCACCTCGATGCCGGCGCCGAAGGACAAGGCCAAGCTGGCCGAGTTGACCCGCATTGCCTCCAAGCTGGAAGGCGAATACGGCGCCGGCAAGTACTGCACCGGCGAAGGCGACGCAAAGCAGTGCCGCGAACTGGGCGAGCTGGAAGACGTGCTGCGCGAAAGCCGCGATTACGACAAGCAGCTCGACGCATGGCAGGGCTGGCGCACCATCAGCCCGCCAATGCGCGCGGACTACCAGAAGCTGGCCGAACTGCTCAACGAAGGCTCGCAGGAACTGGGCTACGCCAACGCCGGCGAATTCTGGCGCAGCAGCTACGACATGAGCCCGGCCGAATTCGAGGCCGAAACCGACCGTCTCTGGGACCAGGTCAAGCCGCTGTACCAGAACCTGCAGTGCTACGTGCGCGGCAAGCTGGAAGAGAAGTACGGCGAGCGTGGCAGCATCAACGGCATGATTCCGGCCCACCTCACCGGCAACATGTGGTCGCAGCAGTGGGGCAACATCTGGGATCTGGTCGAACCCTATCCGGGCACCGGCAAGCTGGACATCACCGCCGGCCTCGCCAAGCAGCATTACGACGACCAGGCCATGGTCAAGCGCGCCGAGGACTTCTACACCTCGCTGGGCATGCCCTCGCTGCCGGAAAGTTTCTTCCAGAAATCGCAGTTCCTGAAGCCGCGTGATCGCGACGTGGTCTGCCACGCCAGCGCCTGGGACATGAACTACCGCGGCGACGTGCGCATCAAGATGTGCATCCAGCCCAACGAGGACAGCTTCACCACCATCTACCACGAACTCGGCCACATCTATTACTACCTGGCCTACAACGACCTGCCGCCGCTGTTCCAGAGCGGCGCGCATGACGGCTTCCACGAAGCCATCGGCGACACCATGGTGCTGGGCATGACGCCGGAATACCTGGCTTCGATCGGCCTGGTCGATGCACCCAAGGTGTCCGAGAAAGCCACCATCAACGCGCAGATGAAGATGGCGCTGGACAAGATTGCCTTCCTGCCCTTCGGCAAGCTGATTGATCAATGGCGCTGGGGCGTATTCGACGGCCGCATCACGCCGGACCACTACAACCAGGCCTGGTGGAAACTGCGCGAGAAGTACCAGGGCGTGACCTCGGTGGGCGACCGCGGCGAGGACTTCTTCGATCCGGGTGCCAAGTACCATGTGCCGGCCAACGTGCCCTACACGCGCTACTTCCTGTCCTACATCCTGCAGTTCCAGTTCTACCGTTCGCTGTGCGATGCCGCCGGCCACACCGGCCCGCTGCACACCTGCACCTTCTACGGCAACAAGGAAGCCGGCCAGCGCTTCTGGGCCATGCTGCAGAAGGGCCAGAGCCAGCCCTGGCAGAAGACGCTGAAGGAACTGACCGGCAAGGAAGAAATGGACGCCAGCGCCATCCTCGACTACTTCGCCCCGCTCAACGCCTGGCTGGAAGAGCAGAACAAGGGCAAGCAGTGCGGTTGGGATGAGCCTTCGTTGGCGGCGAAATGATGTAACGAAGGGCGTGGCGTGCCTGCACGCCGCGCCCTTTTCGCTTCCCTGCACGTGAAAAATCGCCTAACAGCTGCCAACACGAACGAAGCGGAAAACCAATGTTCTACCTTCTAGCGCTTGCAATTGCGATTTCCCCCGCGAAAGCGGATAGCGAGCCTTTCTGCCCACCCAGCATCGAAGTGAAGCAGGAGCTGGTCGACACACCTCCCGGGTGGCAGACCATCAACTTCCCGAATCAACGCTCGTTTCAGGACGCTGACGTGTTTCTGGGCTATCCCGACCATTTCGGGAAGCCAAAACCATCATCCGAGATTCGCGGCGACAACTGGTCCGTTCCGGGAACCGAGTCCTGGGATGTCTCAGGTGTCGACCTTTGGGTTGTCTGCTACTACTCGTCAACCACCATCAGCTTGACGAAGCGTTTGCCCGAAGAACATCGCTGCACCAATCACTTCAGCAATCCGCGCGAAGGCATCAAAGCCGATTTCGTTTGCGAACCTCTCAAGCCATCGTCCCAAACTGACGAGTCGGAAAGCTAGGCACGCTTCAAGGGCACAACTCCCTCGCATTGACGATTTCCTACCATGACGACCTCCCTCAACCGCTTCTGCCCCCGATCCGGTGAACCGGTCAGCGACGATTCGCTGACGCGCCATCGTGGGCGCACGGTGGGTTTCTGCAATCCCGGCTGCCGGGATGACTTCGACAATGGCGGACCGCGTGCGGTGGAGGATCGTCGCTATTTCGACGTGCTGATCCGCGAGTCCACGGGATTGCTTCCTGGCGGCCGTGCGGGCAAGGCGCTGGAAGCCGTGCTGCCGACCTTGAACTCGGAGCGCCTGCGCCTGCGCGCGCCGCGTGAGACCGATGTCGAAGCATTGTTCGCCGTGTTCTCCGACCCCAAGGTGACGCGCTACTGGAGCCACCCGCCGTGGACGGATCGCGCGCAGGCAACCGAGCTGATCGACCATATCTGCCAGCATGCGCTGAATGGTCAGCTCTTCCAGTGGGCGATCGCCGAAGGTAGCAATGACCGCCTGATCGGCACCGTCACGCTATTCTTCGTGAATCGCAGCCATCGTCGCTGCGAGGTCGGTTTTGCCCTGCGCAGCGACCGCTGGGGCGAGGGCCTGGCCAACGAAGCGCTGTCGCGGGCAATGCGCTACGGCCAGGCCAAACTCGACCTGCGCCGCTTCGAAGCGGATGTCGACCCTGACAATTCGGCATCGCTAGGTTTGCTGAAACGACTGGGCTTCGAGGAAGAGGGGCGCGCCCGCGCGCGCTGGCGTGTTGGCGACGGCGTGCAGGACTCGATCCTGCTCGGTCGGGTCGTTTCTGACTGAATCGTCCAGATGAACCTTGTGAATCCGCGGTCAGAGACCGCGCGCGGCCATGGCCTCGGAGAGCGGCTGGGAACCGGCCTGTTCGCCACCCGGTCGCGACTTGCCTTCCAGCAGATCCTTGTACTGCGACTTGGTCACCGGCGCGATGCGGTTGATCGAACAGGGCGTGGAATGGCCGGTGCTCGCCAGCGGCACCACGTTGTCGCCGGGATCGCCACAGATGCGGCCACCGGAGTCAGCCACCTTGCTGTCGAAGCGGATGCCAGTGGCAAAGTCGAGATCCGCGCAGGCCGTATCCAGCGTGATGTGGTAGCGGCTGCGACCGGCATCGACCAGCAACTCGTCGGCATCAATGCGCGTCCAGCCGCGGACCTGCGCAGGATCCATGCAGGCCACGTAAGGACGCAGCGGCTCGCCCTTGACGCCTTCGTCGGCCAGGGCGGCAATCGAACCGACCAGGGCCAGGCCCAGGAAGGTGAGAATCAGGGTTTTCGCGGACATCATCGACACTCCTTTGACGACGGGCTTCGCGTGAATGGTCTCGACGGTCACCCACAGGGGTGACGATCGTCTCTGGTTCCCGCACGGCAATGTGCGTACAACGCCCACATCGCCTTGTTCGACAAGAAAACCCGAACGCGGTTCCAGAATGGGCACCAGATTGCCAAGGCCGCACTGAACCGCGGCGCAACACAGACATGACGACCGACGCAACACGAATCGCATACAGGCGCGCTATCCTTTGCCCATGAGTTCGAAACCTTCCCGCCATGAACCGCCGCCACCCGGCGCCTGGACCTTCTTCCGCCAGTGGCTGCGGCATCCGCTGTCGATCGCTGCGATCTCGCCATCCAGCCGCCAGCTGGCGCGACTGATGGTGAAAGAGCTGCCACCCAACTGCGAACGCGTGATCGAACTCGGTGGCGGCACCGGCGTGTTCACCCGCGCCCTGCTCGACCACGGCATCGCGGATGACAATCTGATGGTGGTCGAACTCAACGAGGAGTTGCACCACCACCTGAGCCGCCGCTTCCCCGACGTACACGTGGCATTGGGCGATGCTCGCGAATTGCCGACAGTGGCGAAGAAGGCCGGCTATGCGGACGCAGGCCAGGTCGACGCGGTGATTTCCGGACTCGGCCTGCTGTCGATGAGCCATGAACTGCAACAGCAGATCCTCGAGTCGGCGTTCTCGATGCTGCGACCCGGCGGTCGCTTCATCCAGTTCACCTATGGCCCGGTCTGTCCGGTCGCCAAGGACGTCCAGCAGGCGCTGAAACTACGCAATCGCCGCGGCGGCTTTGCCGTGTGGAACATGCCGCCCGCCACCGTCTTCGTCCTGACCCAGGCCCGCTCCAAGGCCGTGGAAGCACGCCCGATGGGCACGCCACGAAAGCGACGTTCCGGATCTGGAAAAAGCGACATCCAGGCGTCACGCTGAGCAACTCAACGGTGGCGGATCGCCCATAGCTGGTGGATACGCGGGTTGCGGGAGAAGTCGGGCGGGATGGAAGCCGGGCTGAGGGATTCCACCGCGTAGTCCGTTTCGATGGACGGGTCGAGCTTGAAGCGGCGGAAGTTGTTGGAGAACAGCAGCAGGCCATCGCGCGACAGGCGCGCCATGATCAGCCGGACCAGTTCGACATGCTCGCGCTGCACGTCGAAATCACCGGCACGCGCGGAGTTGGAGAAGGTCGGCGGATCGCAGAACACCAGGTCGTACTCGCCACGCTCGGCGGCCAGCCAGCGCATGACGTCGGCCTGTGCCAGACGATGACCTGCACCACGGATGCCGTTCTCGGCGAGATTCGCTGCAGCCCATTCCAGGTAGGTTGCCGAAAGGTCGACGCTGGTGGTGGTGGACGCACCGCCGAGTGCGGCGTGAACGCTGGCGGCGCCGGTGTAGCAGAACAGGTTGAGGAAGCGCTTGCCCTTTGCCAGTTCGCCGATGCGAAGGCGCGTGGGGCGGTGGTCGAGGAAGAGGCCGCTGTCGAGGTAGTCGTAAAGATTCACTCGCAGTCGCGCGTCGCCTTCACGGACGACGAAGAACTCATCGCGCTTCGCCATGCGACCGTACTTGCTGCCGCCCTTGCCGGTGCGTCGCGTTTTCACGGCGACGCGCTCGCGCGGCAGTTCGAACACATTGCGGGCCGCAGCCAGCAGGTCCTGTAGCCGGCGTTTCGTATCGGCCTCGGGAATGCTGGCCGGCGCCTGGTACTCCTGCACCATCAGCCATTCCGCACCACTGTCGGCATCGCGATAGACGTCGATGGCGGCGGCGTATTCCGGCAGGTCGGCATCATAGGCACGGAAGCAGCTGACACCTTCCTGCTCCCGCCACTTGCGCAGCTGTTTGAGGTTCTTGCGCAGGCGGTTGGCGACCATCAGCGCGCCTTCACCGAGCGGCGCTTCCTCGCGCGGCTCGCGCACAGGTCGCCGCAGCGGGTCGACGATCAGCAGGCACACCGGCAGCGCGCCGTTGTAAAGCGCGTAACGCTTCTTGCCTCGAAGCCCGGTAGCAAAGGCCAGTTCCTCGGTGCCGCAAAGCAGTGCGGCACGCCAGTCGGGAACGCTGTCGGCCAGTCGATCACCGAGCAGGCGATAGAGCGCCGCATCGGCGGCCAGGCGTTCGTCGTAGGGCGGATTGCAGACGACAAGACCGGCGCGACCAGCGAAATCAGCGGGCTGCGCCAACGATTCAGCCGACAACGCCGCCAGATCGCGACGCTCGAAGCGGATGGCGTCCGCAACACCGGCGGCTTCGGCGTTCTCCCGCGCCTGCGCGATGGCCTGCGGATCGATGTCGAAACC
>ERZ795053.6736-NODE-6736-length-11333-cov-9.787994_pt1 | contig 11333 bp, 6 predicted proteins | sample MGYA00375137_ERZ795053 | MGnify/ENA primary metagenome ERZ795053 (study PRJEB30182, sample SAMN05720284) | activated sludge metagenome | isolation source: Anaerobic digester | place: Hong Kong | collected 2014-12-17 ... | reverse complement strand
CATGACACCATAAAACCATACCACCCGAACACCTTTACACCAAACACCAAACACCAAACACCTAACATCAAACATCATGACTCCCCGACACCGTTACACCAAACACCCTACCTCCCCCATTAACTTTTAATCTTCGGAAGACGTTATTATTGTGCCAAGATCAGTCTGGCATCTAAAATCTAGCATCTAACGTCTAAATCTGTATCTTTACACCCTCAAAATTGAAACATGAATCAAGAGAGCAAGAGTCTAAAACCGATTTACAACGAAAAAGGAGAAGCTTTAAGCCCCATCTTGCCCCCGGAAATAAAGAATTTCTTAATTGATATCGACGGGACCATCTGTGATGATGTACCAAACGAAGAACCGGAACGCATGAGAACGGTACCTCCATACCCAGATGCACTGGAGGTTATCAATCGCTGGTTTGATGAAGGCCACATCATTACATTTTTCACTTCGAGGACCGAAGAACACCGGGCCATCACCCAGGATTGGCTGCAGGAATATGGATTCAAATACCACCACCTTTTGATGAATAAGCCACGCGGGGGTAACTATCACTGGATCGACAATCACATCGTTCGCGCCACACGATTCAAAGGTAAATTTACCGACCTCGTGACCAAGGTGGCGGAAATTGAAGTTTTTGACCACGATTAATCCCCGGTAGACCCGTAATAACTTTGCACACTGGCGATGCAGATTCAGCCTGCCGTGTTGTTCAGCACGGGACTGATTTAGCGGGCTAATGGCGTTAAGTTGACCGCTTATACAGGTCATCTAATGCCTGCTTCCATTCCGGCCAGTTGAAAGTAAATCCGGCTGCCTGAATTTTTTGTGCAGATACCCTTCCACCTTTAAGGAGCAATTGAGCGAAATCACCCAGTAAAAGTTTTAATAGCCAGGCTGGTAAGGGTAGGGTAAACCAGGTTTTATGAAATTCAGCCAATACCTCCATCCATGACTTCATCGTTAACGGATGTGGGGATACCCCATTATAAACGCCCTGACAAGTCTTATTTTCAAGTAAAAAGACAAACATCCTGGCCAGATCCTCCAGGTGAATCCAGGAATAATACATATTCCCTGATCCAAGTTTCACACCCATTTTGAAATAGGTCCCCAACCGAAATTTAGGATATATACCTCCACGGGTACTCATAACCAATCCAATCCGGACAATACACACCCGGCAATTTCCGGGGGCGTTTTGGTGGACGGCAGATTCCCACCGGTGGCACGTAGTGCCTAAAAAATCATTATCCGGTGCATGATCTTCCAGCAGCCAGTCTTGATCTTCATCGGGGTAAAAGCCGGTCGCCGAAGCGTTGATATATACTTCCGGCGGGTGAGGTGCGGTCCGGATTTGTTCCATCAAAAAGGTAGTGGATTCAATACGGCTGGAAGCGATTTCCTGTTTCCTGGCCTTAGTCCACGGCCATTGGCCAATGTTTGTCCCCGCCAGATTAATGACGCCAAAACACTGATCAAGTGCTTTCGGATCGATTGTTTTTTTTACTGGATCCCAGTGGTAGATGTTTTTTTCCGGAAGGCTGTCACCTCGGGTAAGGATAGCCGGTAAATAACCTTTTGACTTCAGAATAGTCTGGATTTGGCGTCCAATCATCCCGGTTCCTCCTGCCAGTAAAACTTTTTTTTGCATATAAATTAATATGGATTCGTGAATAAAGCCGCTGGATACGCGTTACCTTTGGTAAGGTTGACGCTTGATAAACTTGATCCGATGAATAAAAGGCATTCTCTACTGATTTGTTCTCTACTCTGCTTATTCTTTGTGCTCTTTTCTTGTGGCAAATCAGAAAATGCTTCCGTACCGGAATCTTTCCGCGTGACTATCCGTGTACAGGATGAACCGCTGAGCCTGATCCCCATGATGTCATCGACGATCGTTGGCTCTCAGATCATCCGCCATATTTATTGGCCTGCCGCAGAATACGATCCTTTTGATCTGACGTACCAGGCTTTACTGTTGACGGATTTGCCCGAATCCGTGACGGAAGCGGAAGGACCCTGGAAAGGATCTCAGCGGTTCGACCTCAGGTTGCGTGAAGAAGCGAGCTGGTCCGATGGCGAGCCAATTACCGCGGCAGACTACGCATTTTCGGTTAAAGCTGCCTTCTTACCTGCCTGTGCCGTCAGTGGATTCGCCAGTTTTTTCTCCAACTTGCAGGATATCCGGATAAATCCCGCTGATCCAAAACAAATCACGGTCTGGGTATCTCCTGGTTATATGCTTGCTAAAGAGTTGGTTTCCAATTTCAACCTGATCCCACGGCATATCTATGATCGGGAAGATGTATTGGCAAAATATAGTCTGGCCCAGTTAAAAGACCCGCAATCTACCGGTGTTGACCTTGGTCAGGATACAGCTTATCAGGCATTGGATCAGTATTTCCAACTGATGGATATGACACCAGATAACATCGTAGGAAGTGGTCCGTACACGCTGGGAGACTGGCAGAGTAAGCAGTACCTGGCACTGAAGCGGGTCGATGACTGGTGGGGTGATCAATTAAAAATCCGTAAACCTTTGTTTGAAGCTTATCCGGAAGAGATCGTCTATCAGATCATTTCGGATGAACAAGTGGCTTTGACGGCTTTGAAGGACGGGAGTGTGGATGTGGCTATGATCGCCAGGCCGGATAACTACATCGCCACCCAGCAAGAGCCGGGAGCAACCGATAAATTCACTTTCGGCCATGCTTCAAACAGTATTTACATGTACATCGGGATGAACAATCAACATCCCATTCTGCGGGATGCGGAGGTTCGTATAGCTTTAGCCTACTCCATGGATGTGGACCGGGTGATCTCTACCTTGATGAATGGTCTGGCCCAGCGTACCGTGGGACCGTTTATGCCGGGAAGCCCCAATTACAATAACGATCTGAAGCCCATTCCACTAAATATCGAGGAAGCCTTAAAACATTTGAATGCAGCAGGCTGGACCGACAGCAATCGCGACGGAACAGTAGATAAAATGATTGACGGGCGGCGCATCGAATGTGTCTTGCCGGTCATGGTTAGTGCAAATTCATCTTTAGGACAGAATGTGGCGCTGATCCTGCAGGAAAATGCAGCAAAAATTGGAATACGCATCGAACTGGACCCTATCGCAGATAATGCAACCTTAAGGCAGCGGCTCGGTACGGGTGATTTTGTGATGGCGACCATGTCAAATAGCCCGTCAGTGGGTATTTATGATCCTTACCAGTCCTGGCATTCACAAAGTTTCAAAGACAATACCGGTAATGTAATAGGATTTGTAGATCCGGAGTCGGATGCAATCATCGACTCGCTACGTCATGAAGAAGATCCACAGCAACTGATAGATGAATATCGGCAATTTCAGGCCGAACTCTACAAAGAGCAGCCGGTGATCTTCCTGGTTATCCCTGAAGTGCTTTTCATTCATCGCAAAGATTATGAAGTTCGCCCATCCGTCGTGAAGCCTGGCATCTGGGAGCCGGCGATTATTCCGCAACAACAATAAATTGCTGGGATGATCCGGTTCATGGTCATCCGGTTGTTGGGTATGCTGACCACCTTATTGGTTTTAGCGTGCGCTTTATTTGCTTTGTACCAATATTTGCCCGGCGACCCTATTGATGAATTGGCAGGAGGGGCCCGTCGGGACCAGGAAAGCGGCTTTAATCCCAGACTGTACGCAGAACGTTATGCCAGTTTGGCCAATCGGTATGGTATGGACCAACCGTATTTTTACTTTTCGGTTACTCCGAAAGGTTTGCCATTATCATTTTTAAGTATCCCGGATCATCGCAAAAGAGCACTTTGGAAATCCTGGTACCGGCAGTTAGGTGATGCGGACTTGGTTCAATCCTGGTGGGAAAGCCTAGAAGGACTGGCACAATCCGGAGCGGATCCCGGCTTGATCTCCGCAGCCCGCACGGCGCTCCGGGAAAGGGATCTGAACCTTGTCCTGCGCGCTTTTGAAATCCTTCCGGCCTCAGCAGATATTCCGCCTTCCATAGCAGAACAAATGGTGCGCATTCAAAATGCCCTTCAGCAATCAGGCCGGTGGCTGGGAATTGCCTTTTACTGGCATGGTCCTGACAACCAGTTTCACCATTGGGTACGGGGTCTGTGGACGGGTGACTTTGGACGATCTATGCACGATGGACGACCTGTAACCCGTAAAATTACCGAGGCATTGCGGTGGACGGTATCCATCAATGGATTGGCTATCGTTCTGGCTTTGCTTATTGCTGTTCCGTTAGGTGTTTTCTTGGCGGCTTTTGCGAGCAAGCGTGTTGCCCGTGTCATTCGATTCCTGCTCTATGCAGGTTATGCCATGCCCGTCTATTGGCTGGCAACCTTGCTGGTTGTTTTATTTACATCCGACACCTACAGCATGGATTGGTTGCCCTCGATTGGCGTTCAGTACGGGTATGCATCGGCTTCATTTGCAGACCGGTTTATCCATAGTCTTGGGCAATTAGTCATTCCGGTATTCACGTTGGTCTTGACCTCGCTGGCTTATCTGACCCGGCAGATGGAGAAATCGGTTGAACAACAGCTCGCAGCGCCTTATCTGGTTACTGCTCAGGTTTGGGGAATGCCCAGAGGAAAACGTATCTGGAAATACGTATTGCCTAATGCGTTGTTTCCCATCATTACACTGATCGGCACCTTGCTTCCCGTCGCCATTGCAGGTTCTGTAACCCTGGAATTTATCTGCAACATTCCCGGCATGGGAAGGCTATTACTGGATAGCATCCTTACAAAAGATTGGCCGGTTATGTTCTATGTCACTCTACTGATCGGTATGGTCACGCTTTTAGGCATCCTATTGGCAGATATGATTTATGCGCTTGTGGATCCGCGGATCCGCCAAAATGGATTTGCCTGATGCGCAGGGGTAAGGACCGGTGGTACAGAGCCTATCCGGGATGGATCCGGTGGGTATTGATCGGATGGTTCGCCCTGGCCATATTAGCCCCTTTCGTCGCTAATGAGCGGGGGTTGGTGATCCGCTACCGGGAGGAGATCCATTTCCCTGTCTTTCATCAGTGGGGAGTCGATGCAGGGATCATCCCACACCAGGATTACCTGCGATTCCGATTGCATGAACATCCGCAGGACTATCAGATCCTGATTGGTCCACTGATCCCGTATCGCGCTGAAACCCTGGATGCCTCCAACAGCAATTACCGATCTCCTTTGGGGCATCAGGAAATTTCGTCCTGGTATTACCGGCATTGGCTGGGTACGGATCAGCTCGGTCGGGATACTCTGGCCGGTTTGGTGTACGGAGCCCGTACGGCCTGGTGGGTTGGTATGCTGGCTACGGCGCTGTCGATTATCGTCGGGTTATTTTTTGGGTTGATTTCAGGGTATTACGGCAATGACCGGGCTTTCATCTCCCGTGGATCGGTATTGGCTGGCTGCGTAGTTTTATTGGTGGTTTTATCTGAGGACATTGGGTGGTCGCACCAGTCTACCCAAACCCTCGAGGTTCTCTTGAAATGGGGGCTACTTATTGGACTTTTTCTACTGTTATTGTTTGGTTTTCATCGGGTGCCTTCCTTAAAAAAAAGAATTGGAGTACCCATCGACCGCATGTTTCTGGCCGTAATCGGCTGGTTTAAGTCATTACCTGGCCTGGTCGTTGTTATGGCGCTGCTGCCCCTTTTCAAACATACCGGCATCTGGTCTTTAGCCCTCTTAATCGGGCTTTTTCGATGGCCATTAATAGGTCAGTATGTACGGGCGGAGATGCTTCGTATCCGGCATTTGCCGTTTATGGAATCGGTACGATTGCTGGGACTTTCCGATCGCAGGATACTGATCAAACACGCTTTGCCAAATGTATGGCCACCTGTCATAGTCAATGCAGCGTTTGGGGTCGGAGCGGCGGTAGCGGTGGAAAGTGCATTATCTTTTCTGGGATTAGGGCTTGGATTGGACCAGGTGACATGGGGAACGCTGATGAATGCGGGAAGAAATTATTTTCCGGCCTGGTGGTTGACGGTCTTCCCCGGCATTGCTCTCTTTATTGTAGTATACGTGTGTAATGTGTTGGGGGATCGGTGGTTAGCACAATACAACTCGTGAAATAATCGATGATTGAAGATCGTTAAATTGATGAACAAAGCGCTGAAACCCTTGATTTTGCTGGTTTTTTAACGCTTTTTTGCAAGATGATAGTTGTGAAAATTTGAATAGCCGATTAACTTTGCGGCCGTTTTAACATTTAATCATTAAAATCCTAAGATCATGAACAAAGGAGATTTGATCGATCACATTGCAGAAGCTGCAGGAATTACCAAAGCTCAAGCATCTGATGCTTTGAATGCAGTTATTGGTGGTGTTGAATCCACACTGAAAGCTGGTGGAAAGGTTTCTTTGGTTGGCTTCGGAACATTTTCTGTTTCCGAACGTGGTGCCCGTGAAGGTAGAAATCCGCAAACTGGTAAAGTGATCAAAATTGCTGCTAAGAAGAATGTTCGCTTCAAAGCAGGTAAAGCATTAGCTGATTCTTTGAATTAATTGGCCCGAGAAACCGATTTTTAAAAAGATATAGCAAAGCAGCCATCCCGTAACGGGTTGGCTGCTTTTTTTTTGTCGAAATTGAATAGGTGATCCGGTTTGGCAGGGAATAATCCGTCACTGTTTGCAGGTCAAAAAGCCAGTGATCAGCTCAGATCCCGAGAGATCGTTTTTCAGTTAGGTACGGATGGCGAAGGTGGATTAACTATGACTTTAGATGCAATCTTGTTGTGATTATTTTTGATTACAAAGCAAAGAGATGCACGGAACCGTTTCTCTTTTTTTGTGTTCCTGCCAGGTTAGAGGCTAGAATGAAACAATTCGAAAATATTAGAGAAAGCTATTTCCACTCTATATGAAAGTTAGCGAACGAATTGCAATGATGGACTGGAATTCCATTGGTTAGTCTTTAGATGATAATGATGACTTTATGGAGGAAGGAGTACTGGGCATTAAATGGACTGTATTTAAACCCCAAAAGGCGTACTGAACAGACGCCTGGTAAAGGTGAATTAATAGGGATGCTGACCGGTGCACTAGCATTGGTCAGTAGGATGGTGAAGGTGAATTAAACGATGCTGACAACGCGTCAGTAGGCGTAAATGTCAACCAGGATATAAGACAAGGCAGTCATCTCAATTTGGGATGGCTGCTTTGTTTTTAAGCGATACCTAGGAGTGATTTTGAAATGATCTTTTGCACCGGTGGGGCGGTGAACAACTGCAAACCAGGCAGCAGGTCATCCGGGACTGGGATATCCGGAGACCAGTAACAACGACCGCGAGGCGATCAGGGTGACTTACAGTGATGTGACTATGATTTGATGGAAGTGTGTGCAAGATATTGGGGTGTGGTACCGGAACTTTTAAGGTTACTAGCTACAAAAGGATGGACTTTCATACCCTTTCTAAATCTACTCATATATATAAATTTTATATGTAGAAAGTAATTTTTGGGCATCAAATTAGTGATTAGCAACATTTTGTGTAATTTCAATTACTGGTAACAGTTACACAAAGCCAAAACTACATCGATGAACCATCTGTACAAGAATTCCCAAGTTGGGTTGTTGTTAAGTGCAATTTTTGTTTTAATAACTGCATTTAACAAGAACAGTGAAGAAAATTTCAACAATACTTCCCGAGCTGCATTTGACGCGCCACCCTTAATAACTGTTGATTCGCAGGTTTTCAATTACTCTGGAACGATAGATAATTTCGTTGTTCCAGATGGGGTCACAAGTTTAACGATAAAAGTTAGAGGAGCTCAGGGAGGATCTGTTTCGACTACTTGTAGTGCTACTGGTGGCCTTGGAGCTGAAATGATCGGGGATTTTGCAGTTACTCCAGGTGAATCTCTGATGGTTTTGGTAGGTCAGCAAGGACTTTCAAACGGTTCCGATGCCGGTGGTGGTGGTGGTTCATTTGTAGTGGGCTCAGGCAATACACCATTGATCATTGCGGGCGGTGGTGGTGGAGCCACCAATAATATTAGGAATTGCGGTTCCAATCTCAATGGTATCGATGCATCCATCACTACAAGCGGAACGGCCAGTGCGAATGGACTGGTGGCCGGAGGAACAGGTGGAAATGGTGGTGGTGCAAGTTCAGGATCTGGCGGCGGTGGTGGCGGATTTTTTACCGATGGAACAGCCGGAACAGGGCTTGCAAACAATAATGGAAAATCATTCTTACATGGTGGCATAGGCGGTACTGGGAATAACAACGATTTTGGCGGATTTGGTGGTGGTGGTGCCGGATGGTTTACCGGTGGGAATGGCGGCGGCGGCGGAGGATATTCCGGTGGTGGTACCAGTGGTTCTCAACCCTATAGCGGCGGTGGCGGCGGTGGCTCTTTTAATGCTGGAACAAACCAGGTGAATATTGCAGGTGTTCAAAGCGGTAATGGAAAAGTGGTCATTTGTTGGGTCATTGCGGATTGCGACACACCAAGCATTACATGCCCATCAAATATTACGATTATGGCCAATCCGTTTGCCTGTGAGGTGCCAGTGAGTTATGCTGACCCAACGGTGGAAAGTGATTGTATACCAACCATAACACGCATAGCAGGACCGGCTTCAGGAAGCCTTCTGGATCTTGGAACTTCTGTTGTGACGTTTGTGGCCAGCAATCCGCCTGCAAATAACGATACTTGCTCCTTTACGATCACCGTTTTGGAGAACGGTCAGGGCCAACCCCTCCAATCCACGGCTAAACGAGCTGCAGCAGGATTGGCCTGCCACGATCATGTCAACATCAGCCTGGGCAGCGACTGCCTGCGGACGATTACCGCAAGGGATGTGCTGGTAAACGGTAGCGCTGGCTGCATCGATCGCTACAATTGCAATGTATTTTTGCCGAATGGATTAACCCCGATTCCTGGAGCTACCCTGACATACGAGAACGTCGGTCAGACCTTGACCTATGTGGTCGAAGACATTCAATCGGGTGGCAAATGCTGGGGTACATTGAAACTGGAAGACAAACTGGGCCCGCAAATTTATTGTCAGAATGATACGATCAGCTGCTTGCAGATGGGCGAGCGTGAAGACCTGGTAGTGATCACGGATCTCTGCCAGCCGTTCCCGACAACGACGAATATTCTGGAGAAGCAATGGACGGACCTGGGTTGCGATGACCGCGAGTTCATCGGTTTCCTGGCACGGAAAGTACGTGCAACGGATGTTTGGGGCAACTACGCCGAATGCCGGGATACGCTCTTCGTCCGTAAAGAGACCATCGATAGTCTGGTCTGTGGTCCGGATACCCTGATCGAATGCACCACGGAGGTGGTCCGCAATGGCAAGACCGTAGAGTTATTATGGAATGCTGGTAAAGATGGCGATACCTACCTGGATGCTCAAGGGTATGCGCATCCGTGGCCGACGAAAGGAGATGGTTATTTCCCGGCTCCCTATCTGAAGAGTACGCAACCAGGACAAGATCCCGGATATTTATTGCCTCTTCATACCGATAGTGGTCCGGATTTCACGAATACCGGCAAATGCCAGATTGTCTTTGACTATGAAGATCACATTGTTCCTACCTGTGGCAAATCCTATAAAATCCGCCGGACCTGGCATGTTTACGACTGGTGCGGTCACAGCGATACGACTTGTGTGCAATGGTTCAAGATCACGGACACGCAGTCACCACAGATTGACCCGGGACATTTGAACATCTTCGATAACCTGGTGAGTTCAGCGGATCAGATCCACACATGTGACTTTGTTCCGGAGTCGGTGATCCAGGAAGCCAGAAGTAAGCAGGCCTGGTTGGCGTGTGAGGTGCTGGAAGCAGAAGTGGATCCGCACGATTGCAAAGCAACGGTTATCCTGCCTGATCCACGGGACTGGGTTCTCAAAGATTGTGATGATCAGTTGGATGTCTATTACGAGATCGAATATGTTGATCCGACCCATCCGGGGAAGGTGTTGCTGGAATCAGGAAACATCGCCGAAGGAAGTACGGCCCATGTTTACCTTCCTGCGGGCTGGCACAATGTGGTTTACCATATCCGTGACCGGTGCTGGAACGAAACCTTGTTGTTGCAAGGCATTAACGTGTACGACAATACCCCACCGGTACCGGTATGCGACGAGATCACGCAGGTGACCCTGGATCCGGAAAAATGCTGGGCCCGTGTTTATGCGAAAGACCTGGATGATGGGAGCCACGACAACTGTTGCGACCAGCTGCATTTTGCTGTTGCCAGCATGGACTCGATCACCTACTGGCGTCAATACTGGGAGGATTATTATGCTTCCTGCCTGGATCCCTACGATTATCATCATTACAATGATCTCATTCAACAGACCATTGAAGAATGGATTAATGTCTTTGTGTTTGACGATTACATTGATGTGACGGAATGTGGGAGCGAGCAATTGGTGTTGCGGGTGTATGAAGCTTGCGATGTACCGGTGTATGATCCGCATATCTTCTATGGTGGAGAACACGAATGGTATTGGTGGCATCTTTCAAACAATTTTGCCCGCTGGTATTACTGGCGACTTAATGACTATATTCATTATGGAGATCCGCGCGCTGCATTGACTTGTACGGCTGAAGTCCTAATGCCGGCTTTGCCTGCTGCTGCGGATCCAGTTGCTTACAACATCAGCGAATGGGATATACCGCTAAACATTGGATTATGTGCCTATCCCATCAGTTATCTGGAACAACATGGCAGCTTCCCATCGGGAATCTGTGCTTACTTTATTCCGGATGATGCGGCAAGGAAGGAATGGGAGTCAAGAGTGCGTAACCCATATCCAACTGATGTCAGCGTGTTGGAAAGTCTGTCGGCAAGTAAACGGCATCACTTCCCGCACCTGTACAACGACTGCATGATCGAAGTACGTAAGGACGACAAAACACCACCGGTGGTGGTAGCCCCTGAAGATGTGACGGTGTACTGTGATGGCGTACCTTACTGGTGGGAGCTGACGAAGTCCTATGCCGGCGGCACCAAAACCGCCACGGTGAAAGGCCATGGCGCCTCCTTTACGCATGATGTATGTGAAGGAGAAGATGCACTGGCTACCTATTGCGCAGATCCTTACATTTACCCAATAGGAAGAAACACTTCAGATGCACCGGTTGAAGTGACGCAGGTATGCTGTGTGGAGATCCCCTGGGATGGCGGAGACTTCGGCTATTACGGTGGCTCGGTATGTGGGGAATACAGCTATGCAGGCGGCGTGAACTGCGATGAATACAATTATTGGTATGAGTCGCATAACTGGCAGCCGATCTACTGCCGGCTGTGGCTGATGCTGGATAAATACGACAACC
>ERZ795053.6735-NODE-6735-length-11334-cov-3.988829_pt1 | contig 11334 bp, 7 predicted proteins | sample MGYA00375137_ERZ795053 | MGnify/ENA primary metagenome ERZ795053 (study PRJEB30182, sample SAMN05720284) | activated sludge metagenome | isolation source: Anaerobic digester | place: Hong Kong | collected 2014-12-17 ... | reverse complement strand
AGCACCAGATGATGCGGCTGGCGCGGATGCTGGGGTTCCAGCAGTCTGACCTCGACCGAGTGCCACAACCGATCCGGCGCGGGCGGCTGCTTGGGCGTGAGCGTCACTTCAAAAAAACCTTCGTGATCGGTTTTGGCCTGCGTCGAAGCGCCCAAGAAATCGATCTGCACCACCGCCCCCGGAATCTCATCGCTGGCAAAGCGGCGGGCCATCTGCTTGAAGTTACGCCACAGCGAGTCGTCCTCGGCCGCGCCGGTCATGCCCTTACGCTCCAACACCCGACCCCGCACATAAACCTGCCGGGCCGTCCCAAACCCGAAATAGACCAGCACCTCCAAAAAGTCCAGCCGGCCCAACCGCCGCTTGGCTTTGAACTTGAGGCGACTCCAGCCGCCATCAACTTTTTTGAACAACTCTCCCAGACTTGACCCGCTCAAGCTTGTTTCCCTTTGAGGTAAAGGGCTGGAGCGACACAGCTTACTTTGTCATACCAATGACCTGAGACACATCGATCTCCAAACCCAGATTAATACAGTAAAGCGTAGATTACGGCCAAAGTCAACCCTTCTTCATTTTGTCGGCTCAAGCCTCGACCTCCGCCTGGGGGATTTTTCCCTTAATCCCTGCTCCCTGCCCCCTACCCCCGCTTTGCCCCCACAACCGGCGCCTCAAGCCAACCAGAACCTCACCTTAAAACTCAAAATTAGGGGGTTGACATTTACTCAAAAGTTATGATATCCTAGGTCTTGCAAAAATACTTAAGAAAGGAACCGCAGACATGCTACGAATGATGTATATCATCGCCTTCCCGAACCGAACCCGTGGCGGAGACTACCGCCATCCTAATCGTAGTGCGTCTGCAGACTCTACGCTTAAGCATTAATTCTCTAAACTAAAACTTAAGCCGCAGACCACTATCGTCTGCGGCTTTTTTGTTGCCTGGCAACCTTGGGGGCGCGCGCCCCCGGCCGCAGATGAGATATCTGCGGCTTTTTTGTTGTCAAATCAAGAAAGGAGACAGGCACAATGGTTAGAACAAGACTCAACGGTCCCGCTAGGGACAACACCCGGAATGAAATTGTAGAGGGACGGCTAGTTGGCGAATAACCAACAAACCAACTAACCATCCGGCAAACCAACACACTAACTAACCCACTTTTAGAGGAGACATCCTATGTTATCGCCCGAAATGCGGTATCTGGTTAGCCAAGAAATCCATAAAGATCGACTGCGGCAGTTTGAACGAGAGCAGCAGCTTGAGGCCATTGAGTCGGAGCAGACGATTGTCTATCCCACCTCGTATCAAAAAGCGACCAACTGGCTCGGCGACCAGATGATTAAATGGGGAACCCGGCTACAAAGCCTGTAGCGCTGTCACACACCGGTTGGTGTGGGCCATGTAGCAACGCGGTGACAACAAAGGCCGAGGCTAAGGCTGAGGCCAAGGAACAAATTAGAATAGAAGTTATGCAGTTAGAGATTAGCTCTCCCTAAATCCCTCCCACAGGGAGGGACTGGCCTGGTCCTCCCCCCTTTGGAGGGAGTTAGAGGGGGGCTTAAACAGGCCAACTGCGTAAGTCATATAGAAATCAGAAAATAGGCAGAAAGCTGACTTTCTATTCTCACAAGGAATATACTATGCAAAACTCAACTATCTATCCCAACCTAGATCTCAAGCAGGCGCTGTCTAGCAACCGGCTGGTGGGACTATGGCGCTTTATGGGCGGCTTTCACTGGCTCTACCTGGGCGCGATTGTCAGCCTGGCGGTGGCCACCGCCGCCAAGACGTTGTCATACTTCCTGCTCCAGTACTTTGTCGATGACGTGCTCATCCAGCAGCAGGCGACGACGCCGTTCTACCTTATTGCCGCCGGGTTTGTTGGACTGGCTCTAATGCAAGGGCTGTTCACCTTTTGGAGCGGGCGGCTGGCCGCCCACTCGGCCGAGGGAGCAATCCTGCGGCTGCGCAACTACCTGTTCGACCATCTCCAGCGCCTGAACTTCAGCTACCACGACCGCAACCAGACCGGCGAACTGGTGCAGCGCTGCAGCTCCGACGTCGATACCATCCGCCGTCTCTTTGCCGTCCAGGTCATCGAGGTCGGGCGCATTGTGCTGCTCTTCACCCTTAATCTGGCGGCGCTGATGAGCCTCAACCTCAAGTTGGGGCTGCTGTCGATGATCTCGATGCCGGTGGTGGTGGTCATATCGCTCTTTTTCTTCCGCAAAATCCACGTCGCTTACGAAGCGCACCAGGAGCAAGAGGGCCACCTTTCGACCGCCTTACAGGAGAACCTGAGCGGGGTGCGGGTAGTTAAAGCCTTCGCCCGGCAGCCGTTCGAGATCGACAAGTTTGAAGAGACCAACTACGAGCAACTGCGGCGCGGCCAGCGTCTGGTCAGGCTGCACTCGTCCTTCTGGCCGGTGGCCGAAACCATCTCCGGGGCGCAGACCGTCTTCATCATGTTTGTGGGCGCGTTGATGACCCTTAACGGCGAAATCACCATCGGCACCTACCTGGCCGTCATCGGTCTGATCATCTGGATTGTCTGGCCCATGCAGAACCTGGGCCGGCTGATTGTCCAGACGTCGATGGGCATGGTCTCCTACAACCGGGTGGCCGAGATTCTCAGCGAGAACCGCGAGCAGATCGACGACGACACGCCGGCGCCGGCCCAGCCCATCCAGGGCGCGGTCGAGTTCCGCGACGTGTCGTTTGAGTACAACCGCGACGCGCCGGTGCTGCACCACATCTCGTTCAGCGTCGAGCCGGGCCAGACGGTGGCCTTGCTGGGGCCGACCGGCTCCGGCAAGAGCAGCCTGGTCAACCTGCTGCCCCGCTTCTACGACTACCAGGGCAGTATCTTGCTCGACGGCCGAGAGCTAACGGATTACCCGAAGCACGCTCTACGCCAACAGATTGGCATCGTCGAGCAGGAGCCGTTTCTCTTCTCGCGCAGTATCCGCGAGAACATCGCCTACGGTGTACGCCGGCCGGTGACCGATGAGGAAGTCATCGCCGCGGCCCAGGCGGCGGCCATCCACGACGTCATCATGACCTTCCCCGACGGCTACAACACCGTCGTCGGCGAGAAGGGGGTGACGCTGTCGGGCGGCCAGAAGCAGCGAGTGGCTATCGCCCGGACGCTGCTCAAAGATCCGCACATCCTGATCTTTGACGACGCCGTTTCGGCGGTCGATACGGAAACCGAAGCGCACATCCACGCCGCCCTGGAACGGCTGCGGCAGGGGCGCACCACCTTTATGATCGCCCACCGCATCCAAACCGTGATGCGGGCCGACAAAATTCTGGTGCTGGAACACGGACGCATCATCCAGCAGGGCAGCCACCGCGAACTGCTAGCCCAAGACGGCATCTACCGCCGGATCTACGACGTGCAGGCGCGGGTGGGAAATGATGAATAATGACTAATGAATGATGAGTAACGAATGATGAACGATGAACGATGAACGATGAATAAGAAAGAATTCATCAATCATCATTCATCAATCATCATTCAGGGACTTCATCGTTCATCGTTTGGAGAACCAACATGGATCATTACTTTGAGGAAGAAGAATTTAATACGCAGTTTAACGGCCACACGCTCAGGCGGATTGCCGCGCAAGCGAAACCGCACTGGCGCGGGGTGGCCGGCTTTGTGGTGCTAATAGCACTGGTCTCGCTTAACGACTCGGTCTTTACCTACCTCAGCAAGCTCATCATCGATGAGGGCATTCTGGCCGGCGACCGGGCGCGGCTGAACCAACTGTTCATCATCTACGGTTCGTTAGCGCTGGTGCAGGCGGCGGCCATCTTTGGCTTTATCTACCTGGCCGGCCAGTTGGGCGAGCGCATCCAGTACGAGCTGCGGCGCAAGATGTTCAACCACTTGCAGTCGCTATCGCTGTCATACTACAGCAAAACGCCCATCGGTTGGATCATGTCCCGCGTCACCTCCGACTCGGCCCGCATCTCCGAGCTGATTACCTGGGGGCTAATCGACAGTTCGTGGGCTGTGTTCAACCTGTCCACGGCGCTGATCTTTATGATTTGGATCAACTGGCAGTTGGCGCTGATTATGGCGGTGGTCATGCCGGCCATCGTCATCATCGCTTCGATCTTTAAGCGGCAAATTTTGGTGCAGTTTCGACGCGCCCGCAAGCTGAACTCCAAACTGACCGGCGCCTATAACGAGAACATCACCGGCGTGCGAGTGGTCAAGGCGCTAACCCGTGAGGAGAAAAATCTGGAGGAGTTCGACGGCCAGGCCACCAGTCTCTATCACGCCGCTTTCCGGGCGGCCTGGCTGTCGGCCCTGTTCCTGCCGATTGTGCAGTTGGTCGGCGCGGTGGGCCTGGGCGCGATTGTCTGGTACGGCGGCTGGCAAATCGAGATCGGCGCGATGTCGATTGGTTCGCTACAAGCCTTTATGGGCTACCTGACCTTCATGCTCTTCCCGATTCAGGAGCTGGCCCGCGTTTACGCCGAGATGCAGAACTCTATCGCCTCGGCCGAGCGCATCTTCTCGCTGATCGACGCCGAGCCGGAGGTGGTGGACCGCTCCTACGCCTTCGATCCGCAGACGGTCAAAGGCGACATCCATTTCGACCACGTTGACTTCTTCTACGATGAGAAGAAGCCGGTGCTGCTCGATTTCAACCTGCGCGTCAAGCAAGGCGAGACGATTGCCCTGGTCGGGCCGACCGGCGGGGGGAAATCGACCATCGTCAACCTGATCTGCCGTTTCTACGAACCCCAGCGCGGCGTCATCCGCATCGGCGGCACCGATTACACCTCGTTCACCCTGGAGTCGATCCAGTCGCGCATCGGTATGGTCTTGCAATCGCCGCACCTGTTCTCCGGCGCCATCCGCGATAACATCCGCTACGGCCGGCTGGACGCCACCGACGCGGAGATTGAAGCGGCGGCCCAACTGGCCCACGCCCACGAGTTCATTACGGCCATGCCTAAGGGCTACGACGAGGAAGTCGGCGAGGGCGGCAACCTGCTCTCGGTCGGGCAGAAGCAGCTCATCAGCCTGGCCCGGGCCGTGCTGTCCCGGCCGGAAATCTTCATAATGGACGAGGCCACCAGTTCGGTCGATACGCTGACCGAGGCCCTGATCCAGCAGGGGATGGAGACGCTAATGCACGGGCGCACCAGCTTTATCATCGCCCACCGGCTGTCGACCATCAAGAAAGCCGACCGGATTCTGGTCATCGAAGGCGGCCGCATCACCGAGAGCGGCTCGCATCAGGAACTAATCCGGCAGCAGGGCCACTACTACTCGCTCTACACCAAGCAGTTCCAGGCTGAGGCCCAGCACGAGATCGATCAGTTGTTCGAGGCTAAGCCGCAGCCGACGGCGGAGGTAAGGTAGGCTATTGCTGGGTTCCCACGCTCTACGTGGGAACCCGGCAAAAATTCACGACTGGACGAACTACTTCACCACGACCGGCAAATAAGTCCGAGCAATCCAGATGGGATTACCGTTAAGGGCAAAGTAAACCCAGGCTGTCGGCGAAACCCCGGACATGGTGGTGGTCCACGGGCTTAACTGACCCCCATACCAATGATCTTTACCGCCGGGAAAAGCCCCGGCGTCACCACCTGACGTGATTTGCAGCTTGAAAAGTTCCGTCAGCACGGCGTCGGCCCCATACAGACCGGATGCCGCCCCCTGGGCCGAAAATTCAACCGCCACCGTCCACGGCCCGGCAATGTCCCCATAGCCAACAATACTATTGTCAAACGAACGGGTTGGCATGATGGAGGCGGTGTACCCCTGAGAAGCTAGCGCCTTCTCAGGCTGGCCGATGGCGCGTAAGAAGGTAGCGCCCCAACTGCCGCTAACATCGAGCGCCGTCGCATAATCGGCCGGACCTACGCCCGGTCGCAACCGCTGTAATTTATCATCCCACCCAAATTTAAAGATAGCGGCCCCCAGCTTTTCGGCCGCCTGAGTGTGGTTAGCCGCCACTAGGCCAAAATAGGCTGAAACATTGCCTTCGATGCCCAGCGAAATCAGATCGGGATACGTGGCCTGCATCTGGCGATAGGCTGATTGGCCGGCAATCCATTCAGCGCCCTGGTGGATGGCGGATTGCAGGTTCGCCGGCTCCGGATAGATGCCGCTGCGCTGCAAGCTGCCCAGCGCGATCAGCGCCCAGCCCACATTGCCGACCCACTGGCAGCTATCAATATTACTGGCCACCAGCTTCATGGTGTCCGGGTCCGGGACCATCGTTTCGTCCCCATTGCACCGTTCCGTAGCATCCTTAGGCACAGCCCGATCGGGCGGACGCAGGTCATTGCCGTCAATCGTATAGGCTGAAAACCAGGCCCCGGCCTGCGCTTGGCCGCTGTCGATTTGCAACTCAATGAGCTTGTCAGCCAAGGTGATGGCCGCAGTCCGATAGGCGCCGGCGCCGGTATTTTTATATTCGGCCACAAAGACGAGCAGCGCCTCAGCTTGAGCAAAGGTATTGTAATTGGGGTTGTTTTCGGGGAACCAGGCCGGAATAAGACCGGCGCCCGGACCGGAAGCAGACACCTGGTTGAGCAGCGCGGCGGCAGCGGCGGCGCGGACCGTGGCGTTGGGCGTTACGGCAGCCAAGGCCGATTGCGTCATCCGATGGGTCGCGCCCGGGGCTAAATTGACCGCCGCCAGTTCATCGACTAAGAGGCTCCCGGTATGCTCGTCCGGCGGAAGGGGATTATTAGGATTGTCGGCCACTTCACAGTTATCACAGCGGACAATGCCGATTTCAACATGGGTAATACGGTGTTGATTGAGGCTGCCGATGTCGCTCAACTCCCGTAGGTCGATATAAACAGGCCGCCAGTACAAAAGATCGGTCAGGCTGGGCAGGCTAATCACCGCCAACTGGCCGTCACTGTCGCCCAGCTTGATCTCCACCGTCTCGTGGCTATTCTCATTACCGCCCCGCAGCGCCACCCGTAAATGGGTAGCCGCACTGATATCGACCTCGGTGGGCAGCGCTTGCCGCCAGACCACCCAGCTCTGGCCTTCATTGGCCGAGCCGGGCGGGGCCACGTTGGACAAATCATAGGCAATGCTAACGGCCGTACCATGACAGCCCATCGTTGTCGTTACCACAGGATCGGGTATGATAGGATGAGGCGTGTAGCGGTCACCTGTAGCGATGTCGAAGTCATCAAGCATCATATCGTAACGACCGTCGCCGCAGACAATGGGCGTGATTGTTTGGGCGCGGGCGAGCCGGGGGCTAACCAGGCCGGCCAATAGAACCACCATAACGAGCATACGCACTAATTTCATAGGGCGTTTACCTCCAATTATATTGGTTTGTGGTTTGACTCGACGAAGGTGGGGAACCGGTTAAGTTGAGGATTAAGTGAAGCAATGACATCGAAGAGGAGCTATCAGGTTGAAGTCAAGCATCATATTATAACCAAAGGGGTCATAAGTTGACAAGGAACTGTGGTTGATTTGGGTGGGGAAATATCGATAGGGGAGATGACGTTCGCAGAGCGGCGCTGCCATGAAGGTAAACGGTGAAAGCAGCCCGCGTATCGAGGGGGGCGGCGATGGCAACGATGCGGGGCTAACCGCCCCCCTCGATATGGTCTCGCCAGCTCAACCTACGCGGGCTGCTCTAAATGGCAATAACGCCAAGCGTGAGAATGAATCAAAAAGACCCTAAAGGTTTTTACAAACCCTTAGGGTCTTTTTAGGGTCTACTCCCAATCGTTGGCCAGCATATCGGGAATTAAATTCCCATCCTCAGACGGCGAGCCGTTGGTATACGCGCCGTTGGTCGGGGGGGCTTCCGATGTGGAGGCGGCGGGGGCCGGTTCCGATGCGGTTCCAGTCTCGGCCGATGCGTCGGCTACGGCTTCGGCTTCCTCCTCGGCCGAGGCGGTGCGGCGCGGGCTGACATCATAACCCCATTTTTGCAGTTCGACCGTGAGCTTAAATTTAAATTTGAAGGTCAGCAGATCGGTCGCGGCCGATTGCAAGAAGTTGTACAGATCCGCCGCAATCTGATTGCAGGTGACCACGGCCTCTTCGCGTTGGTTCTGACCGGCGGCTCGGATATCAAGCTGCTGGCGCAAGTCGTCGCGAACCCGAATGACGTCGGCCAGGTTAGGGCTGGTAAACCGCTCTTCTTCCGGCCGGCTCTGTTCTTTGGCGATATATTTGTCTAAGAGGTTGAGATGCTCTTTGCGGGTTTGGGGCAACAAAATATTCTTGGTGGATTTCTTGGCTTCAAAGCCCCAGGCCTTGGCCCGAGAGGGGTTGGTGGGGAAAGCGGCATCAATTATTTTACGTATGGTGCGAACAACTTCAATCATCTCGCGATCAAGTCGCTCGATGGCTTCGGCGGCTTCGGCGCGTTGTACCTCGCCGTCCAGGCGCTTGGCGTCGGCCGCATCCCAGTCCGTCACCAAGGCCGCCATATAGGGCGTATGCCTTAGCTGCTCTTCCGAGGGGAGGCTTTGCTCATACTTGATCAGGGCGCGGGACGAGTTGACCGTATCGGCGGGACGGTCCCTATCGGGGAAATTGAGATGCAGTTTACTGGTGGTGTCATACTTGGTCGTAACCATGTTCTAGCTCCTGTAGATAATTGTATTTGATTAGAAGGGTACTCTGGTACGGCGTTGCCTTAAACAGACGTATTTTCCAGTATATCTAACTCTTTCTAACTTGTCGAGTCGGGGAAAAAATTTTTGGCGCACGGCCAAAGAGGCGCAAAGCGCTCCTGGCGCGAATAGAAACCCGCGATTGGCGGCCAATCGCCTCTCCCGACTAGTAGGATGCCTTCATTGGCCGCCAATCGCCTCTTCCGACTAGTAGGATGCCTTCATTGGCCGCCAATCACCTCTCCCGACTAGTAGGATGCCTTCATTGGCCGCTAATCACCTCTCCCGACTAGTAGGATGCCTTCATTGGCAAGAAAAGGTTGTCACCGAAATGAGACTATGATAGAATGAAATGAATATAACAAAAGACTTCGCCTGGGGGAGGCCGGGTATAGGTTTAGTTCTTTAACCCATTGACCCGGCTGCACCGTTGTGGCGATCTTATTAGGAGAGGAAACGCTGTCCGGGCATGGGCGGCGTTTTTTTTGTTGGTTCGTCAGTGGGTTGGTTGGGTAGTTGGTTGTTGGGATGGTCGGTTCTAAAGGTGACAGTCACTTGAGCAGTTAAACCGGCCGGTCTGAGCTACCTGACGGCTTGATCTACCATCATCAAGTGACTGTCACCTGATTTGCAACTCCTCCAATTTTATAAATCCGGCCAGATTACCTAGCCTTGCTGCCGTTACGGCAACAAGGGGGCGATAGGCTGTAGACATCTTAACCCTGGAGGTGTCTACAGTGGGACGCAAAATCAATCCATTGCGACGAACGGAAGTTATCAAGACCGTGGGCGAGCATCACGAACAGCTTACAGCCGGAGGTATTGCAAAAAAGTTGGGCCTGCACCCGCAGGAAGTGGCGCGGGTGTTGACCGCGCTGGAGGATGAGCCGGAGAAGGTGGTGCATGAAGACGATGGGGGCTTTTTGGGCCTATTCAAATTTTGGTAGCCCGGCGATCACGGTATGGGGCAACAAGGTGTGGTACGCTGTTGCCGTACTCAATTATAAGCGGCGCGATGGTCTTGGTTGAGATAACCAAGACCATCCACGCGATTTTTACCCTCACCCCGTCGCTAACGCGACTCCCCTCTCCCTCAGGGAGAGGGGTTGAATAAGGCCCCAAGCTTTCGAGGCCGGCGAGCATTCTACCCCCTCCCAGCCTCCCCCTGCTAGGGGGAGGAGCCAATACTTCCCCCCCAGCGGGGGGGACCGAGGGGGGGAGAATGTTCGCTAACCCAAACTATCCGCCCCTGAACCCTGAGGGAGAGGGGTTGAGGGTGAGGGCTAACTTCCCAGGAGCAGGATCATGACTCGTTCTATTCACGATGATGATTTAGTTGAAATGTACACCCGCCAGGGCCGGGGCTATTCCGACCAGGAACTGGCCGACCATTTTGAGGTGGGCCGCGACGCTATCTTCAAGCGGCGGCGAAAGTTGGAAAGCCGCTACCCGTTCAAAGAAACGGAGCGGGGCAAATATCGCATCGATACCAACGCGCTGGTCTCTAATATTCCGATCAAACCGGCGGAGGCGCTGGTGCTGTACGCCTTTCTACGGCGATCCGGGCGCAGCACCCCTTTCCCCAAAAAACACGTCAAAGAGGCGCTCAGCAAGCTGGCCCCGGCCCTATACAAGCCCATGACCGAAAAATTAGGACAAGCCGCGGCCAAAACGTTGGAACACCCTGATGACGCCGCCCGCGAAGCGATTTTGGACAAAATTCTGGTGGCCTGGACCGAAAAACGGGCCATCCGCCTCAAGTACCAGGCCCTGGAACGCCGGGGCGACCCGATTTGGCATACCGTCAGCCCCTATCTGATCGAGCCGTCGCCCTGGAGCGACAGCGTTTATCTAGTGGGTTATAGCACCACCAACCGGAGTATCGTCCCTTTTAGCCTGGAGCGTATTGCCAAGGCGGTGGAAACTTCGGAACCCTTCCAGGAGTGCGACCCGCAGACCGAACAGCAAATCCTAAACCATGCTTGGGGCATCTGGCACAGTGACCAAAAACCGGAGCGGGTGCGGCTTAAATTTAGCGGCTACCGGGCCGTCCGCCGCCTGCGCGAGAGCGTGTGGCATCCTGAGGAGTCGGTGGCAGGGCCGGATGACTACAGCACCGCCATCTGGCAAGCCGACATCGCCGAACCGCAGGAGATGCTGCCCTGGATACGGGGGTGGGGTGACGCGGTGATCGTGTTGGAACCGGAGGAACTGCGGGAGGAAATTAAAGGGCAAATATGGAAATCGGCCCGAAATTACGAACTGGCAATCCAGGCCACCGACCTTGACTCACGCCTGTTAAGGCTGTGGGGCAAAACGACGGCAGACCCCGACCGGTTTCATCCGGCGCTTTATCATCTGTTTGACGTGGCCCACGTGGCCTGGCAGCTTCTCAGCGCCCGCGCTTCCTCGCGGTGGCGGCGGGTGCTGGCCGAAGCGCTTAATACCGAGGCGGAAACCTTAGCGGAATGGCTGCCTTACCTGATTGCGCTGCACGATATCGGCAAACTGTCGGTACCTTTCCAAATCTTAAATACCCGGCAGCACGCCCGCTTAATGGCCGAAGGCTTTGTGTTTGGTAAGGCCGGCCAAAATGACGGACGCAAGCTCCACCATTCGATTGTAGGGCGCATCGTGCTGAAGGAAATGATCGCCGATTGGCCGGATAATCTGGCGGCGGCGTTTATCGAGATGGTCAG
>ERZ795053.6734-NODE-6734-length-11334-cov-4.144162_pt1 | contig 11334 bp, 10 predicted proteins | sample MGYA00375137_ERZ795053 | MGnify/ENA primary metagenome ERZ795053 (study PRJEB30182, sample SAMN05720284) | activated sludge metagenome | isolation source: Anaerobic digester | place: Hong Kong | collected 2014-12-17 ... | reverse complement strand
TAACCACCTGATGATAACATCTGCTCTCAAGACAAGGTAAGTATAATTGGGTTACAGCGAGCGGTCAATAGGTGAAGCATGGAAGATGAAACAAAAAGAGAGAGGGTTTCCCCTCTCTCTTTTGCAACTAAACCGTTCTGAGTATAGTCTGCAAGCTACTCTTTTGCTTCCGTCTTGGTTTCGAGTACTTTTCGGCCTCTATAAAATCCGCATTCTCCGCAAGCCGTGTAGTTCATTACCACTTCTCCGCAGTGCGGACATGTGGTCAGCTCAGGGCCGGACAAGGACCGGATCCACTCCGACTTTCTTTTATGTGTACGGGCGTGGGATACCCTGCTTTTCGGCGTCGCCATTCTGCATTCCCCTCCTTTTCACTCTGTATCCTGATCGAATTGTATTGCAAGAAGCTTTTCAAACCGCGGGTCCTTTGTTTCGGAAGAGCAAATACATTCTCCCGAGTTCAGAGACTTTCCGCACGTCGGACATATGCCGCGGCAATCCCTAGAGCAGAGCACCTGCATCGGAAGAGTAAGAATCAAGCTTTCCCAGACCTGGTCCGAAATGTCCAGACGATTTTTCCAGGAAGCGACTGGTACTACTTGATACTCATCATCCGTTTCCTCCGTAGCGTTACGGTTTGCGGCAGTCTTCTTCCGCAAAGAATAAAGATACATGAAATCATCCAGAATTTCAATATCTGTCGGCTCAAGACATCGAGAACATTGCGTTGTAAAAAAAGCTTTTACGGCAATTGTAACGCACAAACTATCGTCTGCCCAACGCGCTTCCGCTTCTATCTTCAGCGGGGAAGCAAAACGGAAAAGAAGCCCGTCGTAAAGAATTTCCGCCCGGGCTGAATCGGGTGCGGAACCAAGTCCGGGCCGGGACAGAACTTCCTGCTCCCAAAGGGCCGTGGTAACCGCATCCTCATTCCCAAGCTCCGGGGTATCAATTTCAAAACGCCATGAGTCCGGTTTTTCCGTTATTGGCACGTCCTTCCCCTCCTAGGGCTCTAGCGACTAGTTTTTAATCGCGATCTTCTTAGTATCCCGAGCTATAACGAGCTCTTCGTCCGTCGGTATTACGATTACTTTTACACGGCTGTCGTCGGTGCTGACAATGCGTTCTTTACCACGGACGTTATTTTTCTCTTTGTCCAATTTGATTCCCATAAATTCAAGGCCGGCGCAGATGCTCTCGCGGGCGCGGGCGCTGTTTTCCCCTATGCCGGCGGTGAAGACAAGCACATCAATGCCTCCCATGGCGGCAGCATACGACGCAACGTATTTCTTGACGCCGTAATAGAGCATGTCCTCGGCAAGTTTGGCCCGCTGGTTTCCGGAATCGGCCGCTTCTTCTATATCACGGAGATCGCTGCTGACGCCGGAAATACCAAGAAGCCCGCTTTCCTTGTTCAGGACGTGACTCATCGCCTTGTTGTCGATTCCTTCCTGGTCTGAAAGGTAAGAGATGAGCAGCGGGTCAACGTCGCCGGATCGAGTCCCCATAATGACGCCTGGAAGGGGGCTGAATCCCATGCTTGTATCGACCGACTTCCCGCCTTTTACCGCGGCAAGAGAGCTGCCGTTCCCCATGTGGCATGTGACAATATTGAGCGACTCGACAGGTTTGCCAAGAATTTCAGCGGCTCTGTGGGAAACATAGTAGTGGCTGGTACCGTGAAAGCCGTAGCGTCGCACTTTGTACTTCTCGTAGTAATGATAGGGGACGCCGTACATATAGGCATATCCGGGCATGGTCTGGTGGAACGCCGTGTCGAATACGCCTACCTGGGGGATATTTGGAAGGGCTTCTGTAACAGCGTAAATGCCCATGAGGTTGGCGGGGTTATGAAGAGGAGCAAGAGGGACGCACTCTTCCAGAGCATCGATGACGTCATGGGTGATAAGGACCGAGCCTGCGTACCGCTCTCCGGCGTGAACAACCCTGTGCCCGACGGCGGCGAGTTCATCGAGGCTCTTCAATACGCCATGTTCCGGGTCAAGGAGGGCCTCGACGACGACTTTGAAGGCAACTTTGTGATTGGGGATTTCTCTGTTTTTGATTACGGCGTCCATTCCGGTCTTCGTGTGCTTGATTCGGGCTCCTTCAATGCCTATTCTCTCAATAAGCCCCTTTGCCAGCACAGATTCGTCGGTCATATCGAAAAGCTGATACTTGAGAGATGAACTACCGCAGTTTACAACAAGAATCTTCATGAATACTACCCCTTCCTCTCATCTTGACCGGACGCTTTCGCAGGTTGTATTGTAATAAACAAAAGGAGGCCGGTCGCCATATATGGAAATTATGTTGGTATTGTAGCCGAGTATAATCCATTGCATAACGGCCATCAGCATCACATACGCCGAACGCGGGAAAAAGTAAATCCCGACGGCATTGTTGTTGTGCTCTCATCCTATTTCACACAAAGAGGAGAGCCCGCGCTTCTAAGTAAGTGGGATCGTGCGGAAAGCGCGCTTCATGCCGGAGCTAACCTTGTTCTGGAACTGCCTGTTTTCTTTTCCAGTCATAATGCAGGCGTCTTTGCATCGGGAGCGGTCGATGTTCTTGCAGCCACCGGCCTGGTTCAAACCATTTCTTTCGGGATGGAAGAACCTGATTTTGATGTTGCTCCACTGGTTGATATTCTAGTCCAGGAACCGATTACTTTCAAGGATTCTCTGAAAAAACATCTGAATTCGGGATTTTCCTATGTAAAAGCGCGAGCGGAAGCTCTTGCTTCAATCAATGCTGAATATGGCGTTTTCGTCTCTTCCCCTAATAATTCACTCGCATTGGCGTACATGGAGCATATTGCGAGAAAAGGGCTGAACATTCAGTGCATGCCAATTCAGCGGACCGGCGCCGGTTATCACAATACTTCCGTTACCGCATCCGGCGAAGAATCCTGTTTTGCCAGCGCCTCCGCTATACGTCGCGAACTACTTGAAAGTGGACTCGATGCTGTGGCGCACACGCTTCCGGTCCCAAGCTTTGAAATTCTGCGGCGGTCTATGGAAACCGGGTATTACGTTCTCTCGACCGATTTGCTCTGGAGAATGATACGTATGGTTCTGCTGCGCACAACGAAGAAAAATTTGAGCCATTCATCGGAGATGACGGAAGGGATGGAAAACAGGTTGCTTCGTTATGCCTCAGAATGCGGCTCATGGGATGAATTTTTGAGGAAATGCGTGACTCATCGATACCCGCGAGCCAGAATCCAACGGCAGCTCATTCATCTTCTGCTGGGTATTGATCACACCGAAAACCGGACTTTTCAGGAAAACGGTCCTGCGTATATTCACCCGCTTGCAGCGGATAAAAAGGGAGTGGAGATGCTTCGGGCAATGCGGAAGAAAGCATCGCTTCCCATACGAGGGAAGCTGCCCCTTCACGCGCAGGGAGCCGAAGGAAAGTTGGCTTCTATTGAATGTTTGGCCGCAGAAATCTGGGAAAGTCTCACCCCTGCCTTCATTCCCGGGACTGAAAAAAAAAGGCATCTCATCAGGGGGCAAGAGTATGCGGAAGAGGGAAACGCTCCCTGAGACGCCGGAAGACCCCCGGCGGAACCATTTCGTGGACGGCTCCTCCGAACTGATATATCTCCTTTACAGCATGGCTTGAAAGATATGAGTACCTTGCGTCGGTTACGATGAACAACGTTTCTATATCGGGGGCTAATTGTCTGTTCATCAGAGCCAGCTGAAACTCGTACTCGAAATCCGAGAGCGCCCGGAGCCCCCTGATGATGATACGGCTCCGTTCCTGTCGCAGAAAATCAACGAGAAGACCGGAGAAGGAACCGACTTTGACGTTGGTCAGATGGCTCAACGCCTCTCTGGCCATGGCTTTCCTTTCGTCGACGGTAAACGCCGCCTTTTTCTGAGGATTCAAGAGAACGCTTACAATGACTTCATCGAAGAGCGCCGCTGCTCTCTCCGCGATGTAGATGTGTCCGTTGGTGATAGGATCGAACGACCCGGGGTAGACTGCGCTTATACATCTCTTCATACTTTTTCTCCTCTCTCTCCGGAAGTATCTGTGGGCAAAACGGCCGATGCAAGAAAAGAAAGGACCGTCTCTCCGTACTCGCGGCGATCGATGATCCTGTAGTTTTCGCCGGAAGGGATGGGCTCCCGGAGCGAATGCTCTATAACTGTAACCCCGTTCGGAACGAGAATACCTCCTGATTTCGGAAAAAGCAGTTCCCCGAGGATGCCGGGCCACCCCGCACCATACGGCGGGTCGGCAAAGATTACTTCAAAACGATGACCTTTCCGTTCCAGGAAAGAAAGCGCTCTTCGAATATCCATCGCGAGGAGAAGAAAAGAGGGGGCGGCGGGGAATAGAGAACGAATATCCCGGGCACGAACGGGCAATATCTCCACCGCTGCAACAAAAGAAGCTCCCTGTTGGGCTGCTCGATATGCAACCCTGCCGGTTCCGGAGAAAAGGTCGAGGAAAGAACGACCTTGCAAGGGACCGAGGATACTAAAGAGCGCCCCTAGAACCTTTCCGGAAGTAGGGCGGACCTCCTTGGGCGGCGCCCCCTTCTTTCCTCTGGTCACTGCGAAAACGCCTTTCCAGCAGGTTGCTCAAGTGAAGCGGCGCAGGAGGAGGCGATCGATAGATAGTGCGTCTCAATCAAGTGAGCCATACCTTCGAGAGCCCCGCGTACTGAATCAGTCAAAAACGGGCTCGAATACGGCGCTATTTTTATGAGGGCGTCCTCTTCGCGCTCTACGATCTGGATGAAAAATTTTTGTTCGAAGGAGCCGTCGCCGGCCACTGTTTCGATAATATAAGCGTTTCCTTCCGCAGATTCGTAATACCTTTTATACACCCAGAGAGCGTCGCCCTTTTCTCCTCCCATGTTATGTATATCGTTCACGAATTTTTTTAAAGATCCCTTTCCCGGAACTCGAATATGCACGTCCTCCGTCCTCCCTAGACAGCGGTATCCGACAGATGATTCCGCTTCTTTTTTCTGCAGTCTGGAAAGAAAAATACGTTTCCCCATCTCCATCCATTTGCGTTCGTATTTTGTTGTAACCGGCCTGGGCGGATTTATCTTCCACTCCGTAAGTTCAAGCAAAGGATGAGCGGCCAGCACATTTCGCACTTCCATACCGTACCATTCCTCGTCGGTTACAAGTTCAAAGAACGCCCCCTTCTTGAGAACGCTCGCAATCTCCGAGGGAAAATCTCCGCTGGAAACTCTTCTTTTAGTGTGTTTTTTCTTAGGCCAAGGACAGGGAAAATTCATGTAAATGCCGTCGAGAGATTCTTTTGGAAGGCATTCTTTCAGAATGAAACGCGCATCGCCGCACAGGAGGAAGATGTTTCGCAGTTCTTCTCTGCGAATTCTTTTCAGAGCGCGCAGAACGCACGACCGGGACATCTCGACGCCCCAAAAAACGGCATCCGGGTTTTGCCGTGCAAGATGAACGAGAAATTCACCGTTTCCGAAACCTATTTCAAGAAATACGCGCGTTTCCCCTCTCGCTCTCAGTATATTCAGAGGAAGCTGTTGCTTTTCAGGCATGATAATAATTTCTCGTATGTCGATCACAATTCCAACCTCTCCTTGAGCAAACTCGTACCGGAATGCATACGATTATAGCAGCCTTCGGAACGAAATCGGCAAAAGTGAAGCGTTTGGAGTGAAATGAACGAATTGACCCGTAGAAGGTTTATGGTAATATCAATACGTGAAAAAAATACTTTTTGGTTGTCGTTTTTTTCCAGAAGTGCGGATTATACAGAATGCAAAATCCCGATCTTGTTGTAAAATAGAAGGGTGTTAACCGGAAGTCGAATTCCCATCTGACCTTCGGCGTATTTGTGCGGACATTACAAGAGCCCGCTGGAAAGATCACAATGGGGCTTATTGCGTCTATGGATCAAGAATAATAAAACAGGAGCGGGTTGCGACAACGCTGCCCCTCCTGTAATTCAAGAGGGGGTACATCAATGAAGAGAAATTGGAAAACGATGGACGGCAACACTGCTGCAGCGCATGTTTCATATGCGTTCACCGAGGTTGCTGCAATTTACCCGATTACGCCGTCCTCCAATATGCCCGAAGTTGTCGATGAATGGGCTGCCCACGGCAGGAAGAATATTTTCGGCAAGACTGTCAGGGTCACGGAACTTCAGTCTGAAGCGGGAGCCGCAGGCGCCGTGCACGGTTCTCTTTCAGCCGGATCGCTTTCGACCACCTTCACAGCATCTCAGGGTTTGTTGCTTATGATGCCGAATATGTACAAAATCGCCGGCGAACTACTTCCCGGTGTCTTTGACGTGACTGCCCGCTCAGTCGCCGCGCATGCCCTTTCCATCTTCGGCGACCACAGCGACGTCATGGCTTGCCGCGGAACGGGTTTTGCATTTCTCGCATCCGGCAGCGTCCAGGAAGTAATGGATCTGACCGCTGTCTCCCACCTCTCCGCAATCAAGGGGAGTCTTCCTTTTGTCAACTTCTTCGACGGCTTCAGAACCTCTCACGAAATTCAGAAGATCGACGTGCTTGAGTACGACGATCTTGCCAAACTTGTCGACTATGACGCGCTTGCAAAATTCAAGGCGCGCGCAATGAATCCGGAACACCCCTACCAGAAGGGAACCGCGCAGAACCCCGACATCTTCTTCCAGGCGAAAGAAGCGGTCAACAGATTCTATACTGTTATCCCGGACATCGTCGAGTCGTACATGCAGGAGATCAAGAAGCTCACAGGCAGAGAGTATCACCCGTTCAACTACTACGGCGACCCGAACGCTGAAAACATCATCATCGCAATGGGTTCTGTCTGTCAGGCGATTGAGGAAACGGTCGACTACCTCAACGCGCGCGGCGAGAAGACAGGCGTTGTAGAAGTGCATCTGTATCGCCCCTTCTCCGAGAAATACTTCTTCGACGTGCTTCCCGCATCCGTAAGGCGCATTGCTGTGCTCGACAGATGCAAGGAGCCCGGCGCTCTCGGCGAGCCCCTCTTTGAGGATATTTGCGCTATTTTCAAGGACAAAGCGGAAAAACCGATCGTTGTCGGCGGACGCTACGGCCTCGGTTCCAAGGACACCACACCGACACATATCAAATCCGTTTTCGACAATCTGAAGCTTTATCAGCCCAGGGATCGTTTCACCATCAGCATCGTCGACGACGTTACCGGCACGTCACTCCCGGTAAACGAGCAAATTGTCGCAGCCCCTGAAGGAACAATCAGATGCAAATTCTGGGGCCTTGGGTCCGATGGAACTGTGGGCGCCAACAAGAACTCGATTAAAATCATCGGCGACGAAACAGACCTTTACGCACAAGGGTATTTTGCGTACGATTCCAAAAAATCCGGCGGGATTACCGTTTCCCACCTTCGTTTTGGCAAAAAACCGATCAAGTCCACCTATCTCATTGATACTGCCGACTTCATCGCTTGCCACAAGCAGGAGTATGTCAATCTCTACGATGTTCTCGGCGGCCTGAAAAAAGGCGGTTCGTTCCTTCTGAACACCCAGTGGGACACTATCGAAAAGCTTGAGAAGCATCTTCCTTCAAGGATGAGACGCGCCCTTGCAAACAACGATATTCAGTTTTATATCCTCAATGGAACGGACATCGGCGAGGAGCTCGGTCTTGGCAACAGGATCAACATGATCATGCAGGCCGCATTCTTCAAGCTGACCAATGTCATTCCTATAAACGACGCCGTGAAATATATGAAGGACGCCATCGACCACACCTACAGCAGGAAGGGCGAGGCCATTCTCGAGATGAACTACAAGGCAGTGGATGCAGGCATCAATGCGATCAAGAAGATCGACGTGCCTGCTGAGTGGGCGAACGCGACGTCCGAACCGGTGCTTCTTTCCGGTCTGCCGTCGGATATTCCCGATTTTGTCAAGGATGTCTGCATGCCCATCAATGCACAGCAGGGCGATTCTCTTCCTGTCAGCGCATTCCTCGGACGCGAAGACGGCAAATTCCCTTCGGGAACCGCCGCTTTCGAGAAACGTGGCGTTGCGGTAAATGTTCCGGAATGGAAAAGCGACAAGTGCATCCAGTGCAACCAGTGCTCGATGGTCTGTCCGCACGCTGCCATTCGCCCGTTTATTCTGAACGAGCAGGAACTCGCGGCCGCGCCTCAAGGCTTCGGCGCAGTCGAAGTCAAAGGAAAAGAGTTCCCCGGCTGCAAGTACAAGATGCAGGTTGACACGCTCGACTGCATGGGCTGCGGCAACTGCGCCGATATCTGCCCAGTGGGCGCGCTCGAAATGAAACCGATCGTTTCTCAGGAAAAAGAGATACCGAACTGGCTCTATGCCGTAGAAGAGGTTTCCGACAAGTCTGCGGAGACGAACAAGTTTACGGTCAAGGGAAGCCAGTTTTCCCAGCCGCTCCTCGAGTTCTCAGGAGCGTGCGCCGGGTGCGGCGAGACGCCGTACATTAAGCTCGTTACACAGCTCTTCGGCGACCGGATGATTGTTGCGAACGCCACGGGCTGCTCTTCGATCTGGGGCGGATCGGCTCCCAACATGCCCTATACGAAGAACTCCAAGGGGCAGGGACCTGCATGGGCCAACTCCCTCTTTGAGGACAACGCGGAATACGGCTATGGCATGAAGCTCTCTGTCAACGCCACAATGCAATATGTCATCGATGCAATGAACGGTCTTCTGGCGCTCGACATCCCCGAGGATGTAAAAGCCGTGGTTTCAGAGTGGCTTGAGTCGAAGGATGACGGAGACAAATCCAAAGCTGCCGCAGAAAAGGTGCTTGCTATTCTTGATCGCGACATCGGCGAAGAAGGGAACAAGCTGCTCTGCGAAATCGCCTGCCACAAGGATTATCTTGTTAAAAAGTCCGTCTGGATTTTCGGCGGCGACGGCTGGGCATACGATATCGGTTTCGGCGGCCTCGACCACGTGCTTGCGTCGGGTGAAGACATCAATGTCTTCGTACTCGACACCGAAGTGTACTCCAACACCGGCGGCCAGTCCTCGAAATCCACGCAGACGGCGGCAATCGCAAAATTCGCGGCCTCCGGCAAACGGGTAAAGAAAAAGGACCTCGGCCGGATCGCGATGACCTACGGATATGTTTACGTTGCTCAGGTCGCAATGGGCGCCGACAAGAACCAGCTGATGAAAGCCATTAAAGAAGCGGAAGCCTACAACGGGCCCTCTCTGGTCATTGCGTACGCTCCCTGCATTGCGCATGGCATCAGCGCCGGAATGGGCAAGACGCAGGATCAGACGAAAAAAGCCGTGGAGGCAGGATACTGGCATCTCTACCGCTATAACCCCGAACTCGCCGAGGCAGGGAGCAACCCGTTTGTACTCGACTCCAAGGAGCCCAAAGCAGACTTTAAGGACTTCCTGATGAGCGAAGTTCGTTATGCTTCCTTGAAAAAGGAGTTCCCGGATACCGCGGACGAGCTCTTCGAAAAGGCGGCAAAGGATGCCCGGGAGCGTTACGAAATCTATAAGCAGCTTGCCGAGATGGGCAAACAGCCTGTAAAGGCTGAAGCGTAAAACCGTTGAGAGGGGGGAGGCGACTTCCTCCTCTTTTTTTGTACATCTTGGGGCGAACTGTTTTGAGCATGGGCTGATGTTCGCAACATGGAATATTTCCACTTTAATTTGGATCATTGACCGCAAGCGCGTTTCAATGTAGAATACCAAGGTCGAAACGGGACGTAGCGCAGCCTGGTTAGCGTACCTGCATGGGGTGCAGGTGGTCGGAGGTTCGAATCCTCTCGTCCCGACCAGAATATTAAAGCGGGGGCATACCCCCGCTTTTTTTGTATTTGTCGAGGAGCGAAAAGACAGAATGGGAAGAGAACAAAAGGGTTTTAAGAATAAAAAAAGCCTCGGGCAGAACTTTCTTGTCGACCGGAATATACTTCGACATATTCTGGAACAGGCCGATCTTTCCGTGGACGATACCGTTCTGGAAATAGGAGCCGGCCAAGGAGTGCTGACAAGGGAACTTGCGGCCTCTCCGTGCTCGTTCGTTTTCTCTGTAGAAATCGATGAAGGGCTTTCGGAGTATCTGCGGGACATCACTCTGCTCTATCCAAACACGTTTTCTCTTCTGTGGGGAGATGCGCTTGCCGTGGACTATTCTTCCCTTTCTCCCGTTCCAACGAAGGTTGTAGCAAACATCCCATACAACATTACCACTCCCCTGCTCTGGAGGCTCCTGGAGCAACTCCCGGAGGCCGGGACGGGCTATTTCCTCCTTATGGTACAGAAAGAGGCGGCAGAGAGGATTACAGCCCCTCCAGGAACAAAGGAACGCTACCCCCTTGGGATAACGCTCGAGCTTATGGGAAAGGCGCGAAGTGTTCGGACCGTCCATCCTCAGTCTTTCCGTCCGGTTCCTGCTGTTGAATCATCGCTTCTTGAAATCCGTCTTTCCGGAATGCATGCGACTCTCCCGAAGGATAGCCTCTGGAGGAATCTCCTCCGTTCCAGTTTTGCTCAAAGGCGTAAGAAGCTCTCGAACAATCTGCGCGGTTTTTATCCTTCAGTTAGCTGGAGCGAGGCTTTTGAACGTACGGAGATACATGAAAATGCACGGGCCGAGGAACTGACGGGAGAACAGTGGTTGGCGTTATGGTTTTTTTTAAAGACCTTTGAAAAAAAGAGCCTCTCCCCGGAGTGAGCGGGAAGAGGCAAAAAAGGAAGGAAAGAGGCCTACTCTACCTTGTCCTTCAAAGCTTTGCCGGGCCGGAAAACAGGAATCTTCTTCGCGGGGATCTTGATAACTTTCTTCGGATCCTGGGGATTACGTCCTTCACGAGCCGCTCTTTCCCGGACCTCAAACGTACCGAAACCAACGAGCTGAATCTTCTCGCCCTTTTCAAGAGCGGCTTCGATCGCCTCAAAAACCGCTCCTACCGCCGCGCCGGACTCCTTTTTGTTCAAGCCGGTCGCCTTCGCTACTTCTGTGATGAGTTCTGCCTTGGTCACCGTATACAGCCTCCTCCAAATATGATATGAATCTGAAACTGACTCCGAACCTGGTTCGTTTTGATAAAGCCTTGCGGTATCCGAACCTATCAGTTCTTTATTATTACCAGCAACTGCAATTCCGGTCAAGCGGAATCTTCATTTTTCCTCTTTTCCACGCCAAAAAATGCGAATTGGTGTGCCAGAAAAGTCCTCCAGACCTCTCAAGGCCTTCTCCATATGGTTCTCAAAGGCCGGAGAGGCTAGGTCCGGATGGTTAACGAAGAAGATAAATGTAGGAGGTTCTACGCCGGATTGCGTGCAGTAATAAATCTTGAACGGCCGTCCTTTTTGGTCGGTGGGAAGCGTATCGAA
>ERZ795053.6733-NODE-6733-length-11334-cov-4.464226_pt1 | contig 11334 bp, 3 predicted proteins | sample MGYA00375137_ERZ795053 | MGnify/ENA primary metagenome ERZ795053 (study PRJEB30182, sample SAMN05720284) | activated sludge metagenome | isolation source: Anaerobic digester | place: Hong Kong | collected 2014-12-17 ... | reverse complement strand
CGCTGTTGTCATTCATCGATGCAACCACCTCGTCCCTGCGGTTATCCTCGTTTGCCATCAAGGGTGCAATACGGAAAGGCCCATCATGCCCGGAGCAACGACACGCAAAGTCACGCTTGTGAACGCTTCCGACAACGCGCTGCCCACGATCGATTTTCAGCACAGCATGGCGGTCATCATCGGCATCAACGACTATGGCAACGGTATTCCGCCGCTGCGCACGGCTCAGGCCGATGCCCAACGGCTCGCCCAGATTCTCTATGAGCACCACGGTTATGAAACGGTACTGCTGACCGACAACGTTTCCGGTAATCGCCTCTCTGCCTTATTGCAAGACGAGCTGCCCCAACTGGTTGGCAAAGAGGATCGTTTGCTCTTCTACTTTGCCGGCCACGGCATTGCGCTCGACGGTAACGACGGCCCCGCCGGGTATTTGGTCCCCCAGGACGCCCAGATCAATGAGCGTGATAGCTTTCTCCCGATGCAGATCGTTCACGATGCGCTGACCGCGCTCGACTGCCGCCACTGCCTGGTGATCCTCGACTGCTGTTTCTCCGGTGCCTTTCGTTGGGCCACCATGCGCAACATCACCGAGCCCCCGAAGACGCTCTATCGCGAACGCTACGAACGCTTTCTGCGCAGCCCGGCGTGGCAAGTCCTCACCTCCGCCGCCTATGACCAGGAAGCGCTCGACGTAATTGTTGGCGGTGGCTTTGGGACGCGCAGTGCGCAAGTTGCACAGAGCGCAGCGCGTGATCATTCGCCCTTCGCCCTCGCCCTCTTTGACGCCCTCACCGGCAGTGGTCCAACCAGCAGCGATGCCAACGGCGACGGCGTGGTCGCGGCTACCGAACTTTACCTCCACCTGCGCGACGTCGTCGAGACTCGCGCCAAAGCCGAAGCGCGCCACTGGCAGACACCCGGCCTCTGGCCGCTGCAAAAGCACGACAAGGGCGAGTACATTTTTCTGCTCGGCGAACCCGATTTGCCCCCGGCCCCCACGTTAACGGCAGAGAACACCCCCTACCGCGGTCTCAAATCCTACAATGCCGACGACGCCGAACTCTTCTTTGGCCGCACGGCGCTAATTCATCAGTTGGCCGCGCTTGTTGAAGCCAACCCCCTCACCGTGGTCCTCGGCGCCTCGGGCACCGGCAAGTCGAGCGTCGTCAAAGCGGGGGTCGCGCCCTATCTGACCGGTGCTGTCCATCACACAAATGGGCAAGAAGCTTCCCCAGAGAATGAGTCAACGAGCTGGTATGCGCTCCCACCTTTGCGCCCCACCGAAACGCCACTCCAAGCATTTGCCGAGTTAATTGCCGAGCACCTATCAGGAAGCGCAGAGCTGCCAGACAGGTCAGAAATTACCTCTTCTATCGAAGAGAGCATCGCCAACTGGATCGCCACCCACCCTGGCCAGAAACTGCTCCTCATCGTCGACCAATTTGAGGAACTGGTCACCCTCTGCCGCGATAGTGAAGCACGGGAGGCGTTTCAGCAGCTTTTGCAGAAATTACTAGACCAACACCAAGACCATTTGCGCATCGTCCTTACCCTGCGCACCGACTTCGAGCCCCAATTCGCCCAGTCGCCCTTGGCCGAACGCTGGCAGCAGGGTCGCTTTGTCGTGCCGCCGATGACGCAGGCCGATCTGCGTGAAGTGATCGAGGGGCCGGCCGGGGTCCGCGTCCTCTTCTTCGAGCCGCCGGAGTTGGTTGACACGCTGATCAACGAGGTGATCCAGACGCCGGGTGCGCTGCCGCTGCTCTCCTTCACGCTGGAGCAGCTCTATCTCAAATACCTCAAGCGCCAGGAAGCGGCCCAGGCCGTCGGTGATACCATCGAGCGCGCCCTCACCCGGCCCGACTACGACGAGTTGGGCGGCGTCATCGGCTCGCTGCGCACCCGCGCCGACGAAGAGTACGGTGCCCTCCCCGATGACGCCCACCGCGCCACCATGGAACGGGTGATGCTGCGCATGGTCGCCGTGGAAGGGGGCGAATTGGCGCGGCGGCGTGTGCCGATGACAGAGTTGGTCTACCCGAGCGCCGAAGAAAATGCACGGGTTGCCACCGTGATCGAGCGGTTGGTGGAGGCCCGTCTACTGGTGATGGACGGCACCGACACCAACGGGGACAGCGTGACCGATGCCCACGTCGAGCCGGCCCATGACGCGCTCGTGCGAGCGTGGGATCGGTTATTGCGGTGGAAGCAGGGCTTTGAGGAATATCTATCACTGCAGCGCACATTGGCGGCAGCGGCCAATGAGTGGGTAACAACCGGGAGCAATCCTAAGTCTGGTCTACTTTGGAACAACAATCCACGGTTGCCGCAGTTGCAGGAAACTCTGTTGCCGGAGGTGCATAAGAACAACAGCAATATTCTGTGGACGGCAAAGGAAGTGCTTTGGCCATCGACCAACGTGACGGCAGAATCGACCTGGTTAAATGCCCAAGAGATGGAATTTGTGCGGAAGAGTATTACGCTGCGCTCACATGTGTTGAAGCGAATAATAGGAATTACTCTGGGTGTGATCGTAACATTAAGCGCGTTGACAATATTTGCGCTGTACCAACAAGCAGAGGCAACAGCAAATGCCATCACCGCAGAGAATAATGCCGTAGCGGCTCGCCAAAATGCAGAAACAGCTCAGCGTAATGAGCGATTGGCGGAACAAAATGAGGCACAAGCTGTTGCGGCCGAAGCAACGGCGATTGTTGAACGAGATAATGCAACATCTGCATTGGCCGTTCAGGCAGCCGCACAATCTCGAGCGGTTGGACAATTAGATCACCCAGTGCTTAGCCTGCTGCTAGGCATCGAATCAGCACATATTCGAGAACTTGATGGTCAAGAGCCACTCCCTGCAACCATAAACGCATTAAAAATTGCGGCAAACGGCACAGCAGGATATGGGTTAAGTGGTCATGAAGGCCCAGTAAACGATGTAACATTCAGTCATGATGGAAAGCTTCTTGCTACCTACGGTAGCGATGGAACAGCTCGAATTTGGAATGCAGATGTGCCACAACAGTCACCAAGAATCTTATTAGTTGATGAGAGCTCTGTGGAAAAAATAGCATTCACCCATGATAACCAAAGACTTGTTTTCGCAGGCACAAGGGGCATTTTAGGAGTCTGGACTATCGGTACATCAGACGCTGAACCGGTAACTCTCTATAAAGACACTAGCCAGCTTATTCTCGATATCGCAGTTAGCCCCAATGATCACTGGCTTGCTTCCGCACACAGTGACACCGTTCGCCTTTGGGATCTGACGGACATTGGTAGCGAGCCGTTTGCGTTAATGAATGACAGTGGTTCAACTTTTAGCTTAGAGTTTAGTTCAGATGGGCAATGGCTTGCGACAGGTGGAGAAGGTTCATCCGTTAGCCTCTGGCAGATGGCTGATTTGACGAAGCCTTTCCGCAGCCTGACTGGACACACGGGCAACGTCAACTCCATTCGTTTTGATCCATTGGGACAGCGTCTGTTGACAGCTGATGATAACGGTAGGCTATTGATTTTAAATTTGCAGAGCCCGTGGAGTCAACCCACCATTATCCAAAGTCCGGACAATAGCAATGCAGCGGTCCCAAATAGTATCACAGGTTTGACCGTAAGTGCCGATGGTCGTTGGTTAGCCGGATTTCCATATCGCGCCAATTACTTTTTCTTGTGGGATTTGCAAACCCCCTATGCACCCCCCCAATCCTTTACACAGCATATGGATGAAGTCACTAGCGTTTCCTTTAGCCCAGATAACCGTTGGATTGCTTCCTCAAGCCTCGATAAAACTGTACACGTGTGGCAAATGGCCAATTTGGATGGTCCACCTCTTGTTCTAAAAGGACATGAGGATGGGGCGACATTGGTACAATTTAGCCCAGCCGGAGACTATTTTGTTTCGGCAAGCCGCGACCGAACAGCCCGTCTGTGGAATCTCAATGAGCTTGGCATCTTGCTAAGCCACAAAGCTCCAGTACGAACGATATCAGTGAGTCCAGATGAGCGATGGCTCGTATCGGGAAGTGAAGATGGCTCCGTCCAACTACATGATCTAAGAAATCCCACCCAGGTCCCTCAGGTTTTAGATCAACACAATAGTGCCGTAAAGCAAGTTGCTTTTAGTACAGAGGGAAAGTGGCTTGCTTCGGCAAACGACGATGGTACAGTTCTTCTCTGGCAGATCGATAAGCTTGGTGACCCACCACAAACGCTACGCGGTCATACAGCAAGTATCACAGAGTTACTTTTTAGCGCCGATGGACATTGGTTAGCTTCAGCTAGCTGGTACAACGACCGCACGGTACGCCTGTGGGATCTGAGGGACTTGAGCGCCGCTCCCAAAATATTCGGCGGACATGGCTGGGGCGTCACCGCCGCTGTTTTTAATGCAGATAGCCAATGGCTAGCATCTGGAGATAATGCAGGAGCCATACGGATTTGGAGTGTGCACCAAACCGACGATATTCCCTATCTTATCGATGGGCACAACAGGGGAGCTATCACTTCTCTTAGCATTAGCCGGGACAACAGATGGCTAATATCAGCGGAAAATTACCGCGTAGTAACTGCGTGGGCGCTTAATCTAGAAAGCGCCACCATGTTTGAAAGTTCACCGATTCATTCCCGAGAACGCGAAGCTTTAGAGGCCACACTGAGTCCTGACGAGAAATGGCTTGCTTCCGCTTGGGAAGACGGCATTGTGACACTCCGACCAACGGCTGACTTCATGGCAGATCCAAACATGACTAGTTTTACGGCATCAAACACCTTATTAACGGGACATCAAGGCGATGTGATGCAAGTTCGCTTTAGCCCAGATAGTAAATGGCTTGCTTCCGCCGGAGAGGATAGCGTCTTACGACTTTGGAACGTTGGCACGCAGGCCACTGAACCGGTATCACTACGCGGCCATAACGGCACTGTTTATGATATTTCTTTTAGCCATGATGGTCGCCGGCTTGTCTCTGCGGGGAAAGATAATACCATTCGTCTATGGGATCTGTCAGGGGAGAATATAGTACAAAGGGCTTGCGAGATTGCTGGACGCAACTTTACACTTGTGGAATGGGAACAGTACTTTGGTGAAAAGCCGTATCGCAAAGTCTGTCCCGATTATCCAACGCTGGGTGATGCCGAAGAAACTATACAGACGCAAAACTGGCTGGCCGTAAAAGCCCGTGCAGTAGCAGAGGTAAGTTCACAGTTCGTCGCAGCGTTACAGATCAATCCCAAACTTGAAATCAACTTCGATGACAATTCTGAGTGGGTACATGTGCATGGGCAAATGCAAGAAGCAATGGCCTTTGCGCAGGCCGGCAACATGCAAGCAGTCCAAGACATTTTACGCAATATTCGAGAACAAAATCCAGAGTATGAACTCTTGGCAAACGAACTCCATGCGTTATGCCTGTACGGGGTACTGGCTGACCACGCAACATCTGTGATTGGAATATGTCAGCAAGCAGTCATGAAAAGTGAGGATGTGGCAATGTTGTCCGGTCGTGGCATGGACCGCGCTATGATTGGAAACGATTTGATCGGGGCGGTAGAGGATTTTGCCCGGTATCAAGCAGAAGTACGGCAACAAGGTGGTGACCCCGAAGTCATTAGCATGTTGGAACGATGGATTCTATTGCTTCAATCGAACGTAAACCCCGTACAAGCCTTTGTGTATTTGCGTAATGGTAAAGTTAACGAAGCTTTGGCGATCTATGAACAGCTTGATTGGGCGACACTGTCAACCTTTGAACTGGCCAATCTCTGCTATTACGGTGCGGTTAGTGGGTATGCGCGGCAAGTACAACATGGCTGCGAGTTGATACCTGAATATTATCTGGAGCAACCGGATGCGCGATTGGGCAGAGCTATCGTCCGTGCATTTTCCGGCAACATTGATGGATCAGTGACTGATTTTGGATTTTTAGTAGAGCAAAATTTTGAAAGCGAACTCCTACAGCCCTATCTTCAAAGATTGAAAGATGGTGAAGATCCATCATCTGTCTTAAACGAAGATGCACTATCTGCTCTGAATGCCAACTAAATCACAGACTAAAGAGTCTGGTACGCTACCACGCGAACCACATTGTGCAAAGCGCATATCAAGGATTATAAAAACAATGAACGGCAGTACCCAACCCACCGCCACCTACCTCAACTTCGACCTGCTCATCACGCGTGCGGGCGAGGGCTATCGCGCCTATGTGATCGATGCGCCGGGCGGCGATGCAGCGGTCTCCTTTGCGCTGCCACCGGACATGCTGACTGGGGAACGGTTGGTCCACGGCGGTGGCGCGCGGCGTGGCGCGCGCTTGCGGAATCCATCACCGCCGACGCCGCCCCCCGATCTGCGCACACGGGGCCGCACGCTCTTTGAAACCATCTTCCGCGACGAGGTGCGCAGCGTCCTCGTCGCCAGCCAGAGCGAAGCCCAAGCCGCGGGCCGTGACCTGCGCATCCGCCTGCGCTTTAGCGATGACGCCGTCGACCTGGCCACGTTGCCCTGGGAGATCCTCTTCGATACTGAACAGCAGCACTTCCTGGCGCTTTCCGAGGCGCGCCCTATCCTGCGTTACCTCTCGCTGCCCCGGCCTCGCCCGGCGCTGGTCGTGCAGCCGCCGCTCTCGATCCTTGCGGTGCTGGCCAGCCCAACGGATCACCAAACTCTCAACGTGGAAGAGGAGTGGCAGGCAATTGAGACAGCGCTAGCCGACCTGCGCGCCAACGACAAAATCAGGCTCGAGCGACTGGCCACGCCAACCTTTGACGCCCTGCGCGAACGGCTGCTCGGCGACCCGGTCCACGTGCTCCATTTCATCGGCCACGGTCTCTATGACAAAGAGGAGAGCGAGGGACAACTGCTCTTTGAGAACAGCCAACGCCAAGGACATGTCGTCCCCGCCAAAGCGGTGGCGCTCTTGCTCCACAACCACCCTTCGCTGCGCCTTGCCTATCTCAACGCCTGTGAAGGGGCCATCGCCGACCAGGGCAATGTCTTTGCCGGCGTGGCGCAGACGTTGGTCCAACAGGGTGTGCCCGCCGCCGTCGCCATGCAGGACGAGATCAGCGACGCCGCCGCGATTGAGATGGCGCGCACATTCTACACTGCGCTGGCGACCGGTCGCCCCGTCGACACGGCGCTGAGCCACGCCCGCGTCGCCCTTGCCACCCGCGACAACGACGAGTGGGCGATCCCTGTACTCTTCAGCCGCTCGCCCGACAACCGCCTGTTCGACCTGGTCGAAGTCTTACCAACGCCGACCTGCCCGTACCCCGGCATGCGGCCTTTCACCACCGAACAGGCCGATAAGTTCTTTGGCCGCGATCAGGAAATCGACGACGCGGTTCATCGGCTGGCCCAGCATCCGTTCCTCGCCGTCGTGGGACCATCGGGCAGCGGTAAGTCGTCGCTGATCTATGCCGGGATCATTCCTGCGTTACAACGCTCAGGCCGCTTTGGCGATGGCACGTGGACCATCAAGACCATGCGCCCCAGCGACAGCCGCACCGCCGACGGCAAAGCCGCACCGCTGGCAGCGTTGGCGACGCTACTTGATGTGACCGGCACCTCGGAGGTGTCGGTCACGTTGGAAAACAAAACCCTGCTCTTCATCGACCAGTTTGAAGAACTGTTCACCCTGGCCGCGGCCAATGAAGCCGAACGATTCATCAAAACGCTCCACGAGCTCATCGGCACACCAAAGCTCACCATCCTGCTCACGGTGCGTGCCGACTTTTATCCCGATCTCATGACAACGGGCGCGCTCTGGGAAGCGATCAAGGTCAACCGTCTCGAACTAACGCCTCTCGGCGACGACGAGCTTTGGCACGCCATTGTGCAACCCGCGGCCAAAGTCGGTGTAACCGTCGAAGATGCACTCGCCGTTGCGCTCATCGCCGATGCCGCCGGGGAGAGCGGTGCGCTCCCTCTCGTGCAGGAGACGCTGGTCTTGCTGTGGGAGAAGGTCGAGCGACAACTGCTCAAGCTCGACGCCTACCGCCAGATGGCCGACAGTGGACGCAGCGGGCTGCAAGTGGCGATCGACCGCTGGGCAGACAATGTCTACAACAATAAGCTGCCACCAGCAGCCCAACCCATTACCCGTCGCATCTTTCTGCGTTTAATTCAATTTGGCCAGGGCCGGGCCGATACACGGCGCCAGCAGACAGTGGAGAGTTGCGCTCAAGCAGCGACGATCCGACGACCTTTGACCAGACGCTAGCCATCCTGGCCGACAGCCGTTTGATCACGACGAGTGGCGAGGAAGGCGATAGCCAACGGCAAGTCGATATTTCGCACGAGGCGTTGATTGGTGGATGGGGAATGCTGCGGGAGTGGATTGACGAGCAGCGCGAGGCCGAAAGCACGCGACGACGGCTCGAAAATAAAGCCACAACATGGCTGGATTCGGAAAAGAAGGGCGGGTTACTTAATGCATTTGACTTGCAGGACGCTGAACAATGGCGAGATGGGCCGGATGCGACTGAATTAGGGGTATCGGATTCATTAGCGCAGTTGATGGAGACCAGTGCCGCGGCATTAACGGCACAAGCTGCAGCAAGGCGACGTAATCAGATGTTAGCCATAGCCGCAGTACTGCTAATTGTAGGCTTGATCATCGGAGCGCTGATGATCAACAACCGCGGGCAGCGCGACCGGATCGCCATCCAAAATGATGCCGCTACCCAACAGGCAAAAGACGCGGCAGAGTTGGCCGTTCGCGCCACGGCTGTCGCAAAAGCGGAAATTGTCGCGCAAGATGAGGCTACGGCTGCCTTGAAGGCGGAAGCGAATGCACTAGCCGAATCGCAACGTGCTGATAGTGAAGCAGATGTTGCGCGCAAAGAAGCCGCTATTGCGCGCGCACGCCAACTCGCCACGCAATCAGAAAGTGTTGCGGACAGCGAGTTGCGCTTATTGCTGGCGTTGGAGGCGACGGATGTGATGCATAGTGGAGGAACGCTCTTACCCGATGTTGACAGTGCATTGCGCCAGGCGCTAGCGATTGCGCCTTTGGCCTCTCTTCGTTATGAAGGCGACATGGATAGCACCGGCCGATATCGATTCCTCTATAATGCTGCTGGGGATCGACTCGTAGCGGCTATTCGTGCCTATGATGGCACTTGGAGAAGCCCCATCCGCCTTATCGATACACAGACCGGCCACGAACTTGCTGCTCGCAATAGCAATAGCAATAGCAATAGGTACATTCAAGCGGCAGAATTTAGTGACGATGGAACCTATTTAGCCGTAACCATCTCCAACACGGTACAGATCATTGATAGCACCAGTGGTCAAGAGCTTGCGAAATTGGCTCATCCCGAAGAAGTCGGCCATATCTATTTCGCACCAGCTTCTTCAAATCCGACAGTTGCAGTTCAGAGTTTGACTCAGCCCGTGGTCTACCTGTGGCAATCCCTCACGCAAGCTGATCCGACGATTTTGCACCACGATGAAGAGATCGTTGATGTTGACTTTACCAATTCGGGAAAAGAATTGCAAGTCATCACCCGTTCACCGCAGCCGTCAACCAATGTACCCACTCAGACCTTAACCATACACACATGGAATGTGCTTGAGGAACAGGAAGTCTCTAAATTGATGTTACCATACCTTAGCCAAATTAAGGGTACAGAGGTAATCCAAAACCGATCGCGCCTATTGGTATGGACAGCCGATCGAAAACATCATCTAATCGATACAAATAATGGTAAAACGCTTGCCACTCTGGATGTTGGCTGGGAAGTGCCGCCTAAGCAGGTAAGTCCAGACGAAACGCTTTGGGCAGTCGATGATGGCGCTCATATTCAGCTCGTTAATGTTTCTACCGGCATATCAACAACACTATCTCATGGCGCTTACGCAGGCGCTATTGCATTCAATTTTGATGGCACTCTATTGGCAGCCGGCGATCGTGAGGGGTATGTACACATTTGGGATAGCCGGCAAGGCGAATTACTTGGCGAAATGCACGTTGACTTCTCCATTGGCCGGATCGGCCTCAGCTCTCGGGGAACATACATGTATGTTGTCGGTGACAATGGGTACGAACTCTCGCTGTGGCGTCTACCGGCGGATTGGCAACGGGAAAGTCCTAAACAGCTCAATGCAACCCGTCTCAACAGTCTGCTATGGGAAGTGGAATTTAGCCCCGACGGTTCGCAACTGCTCTTTCATTATCGAACACCGGTGCTTTATCGTTGGGATACCAGCGACGGTCAAGAGTCAACGTGGGTTATCCATGACAGAAGTATCCAAACCTTGGCCTTTAGCCCGGAGGGTAGTCGCCTTGTAACCGGGGATAGGAATGGCATTGTACGACTTTGGCAAGGGCAAATATCGGGTATTGAGCCGGAGATTATCAGATTACCTGAAAAACCTATCTATAGCAACATGTGGCTGGCCCAAAACGATCAACTATTGAGTGAGACTGCGGATGGCAAGCTTGTATTGCGTTCGTTGCCGAGCGCGCAACAGATTGGTGTGTGGGATGAACAGATTGTTTGGGCCAATACCGATGCAAATTGGTCGAAACTCGTCCGACCCTGGATATATAGCCTGGCGTGACGGCAGATCAATGCAATATCTCAATGGCTTTTCCATTTCAGGTGTTTATCGGCCGCTTCATATCGAAGCAAGCCAAGATGGCAGTCGCACCTTGATGATTGTTGGTAGCCCTAATGCTTTTCTCTTTAATAATGACACCGGCGAGGTGTTGCGCAAAATAGGTTCAGGTTCGACAAGAGTAGAAGGAACATTTAGCCCAAACGGTAACTATGTGGTTGTTTATAACGGCTTTGGCATTGTCCATCTCTTGGACGCGGAGCAGGGAGAAACAATCTTTGTCGATGAACCACATGGCTATTTCCACGCTGACACTTCGGTGCTGAACGCCGTTTTCAGCCCTGACTCAACACTGCTCGCGGTGGCCAAAGGAAATAAGACCCTTCTATGGGACGTTGCCACCGGCGCTACCGTTCAGACCTTTGCCCATCAAGCTCGAACGTTAAAAATGCACTTTAGCCCCGATGGGACACTGCTCGCGGTTGCCACCGATGCGGCAACTGTCCACTTGTGGGATATCAAGCAAGCAAAGGAAATCGCCGTCTTACAACATAGTGATGTGATCGACTGGATGCAGTTCCATCCGAATGGCGCACAACTTGCCACCTTGAGCAACCAGCAAGTACGCTTTTGGTCCACAGCCGACGGTCGCGAACGTAGTGTGCTTGATGTACCGTTGATCGTGCCAACCAAATTGGGGTATACCGAAGACGGCGAGCGCTTTTTTACAGTCAGCCAGGATGGCACACTTCGTATCTGGGATG
>ERZ795053.6732-NODE-6732-length-11334-cov-6.511925_pt1 | contig 11334 bp, 8 predicted proteins | sample MGYA00375137_ERZ795053 | MGnify/ENA primary metagenome ERZ795053 (study PRJEB30182, sample SAMN05720284) | activated sludge metagenome | isolation source: Anaerobic digester | place: Hong Kong | collected 2014-12-17 ... | reverse complement strand
GACCTCCGGCAGCGGTGGGTCCGACGCCGCGCGCCCGGACGGCTCGTCGACCAGGCCGAGCAGCAGCCGGCACAGCGACTCGGTCGCCCGGGCGCGCGCCTCGGCCAGGCGGGCCCGCTCCGCCTCGACGAGGTCGTCCGAGACGCCGGCATAGGCGACGTCGGAGCGCCACAGCGCCAGAGCCGCACGGAAGGAGTCTCCGGCGGCCGCCCACTCCCCGGCGGCCGCCGCCCTTCGAGCCCGGGTGCAGCCGGCCTCGAAGTCGTCGGCGTCCAGCTCGACCTGTCCCAGCCGATAGCCGCCCGGCTCGGAGCGGATGCCCTCGGCCCCCATCGTGCGGCGCAGCCTCGCCACCACGGTGTGCACGGTGCCTGGCGTGATGCCGGTGGCCGCCTCGCCCCACACCCGGTCGAGGAGCACGTCGGCGGCGACCGGGGCGCCCCGCCGCTGCGCGAGCAGCGCGAGCAGGTCGGCGGGCCGCCGGCCGCGCACCGGTTGCAGGCCCGACGGCCCGGCGACGACCAGCGACCCGAGCACGAGCAGGCGCATCCGCCCATGCAACCACAGCCGGGTCGCGCCCGTCCGGTGTTATCGGAGCGAGCGAGCCGGCCCACAGAGGCCGGTCGGGACGCCGACTCGTGGAGCCCGAGCCGCCGTCAGCCCGAGCGAACCTCGTGCACGTGGCCGTCGGTGCCGACATAGCCGACCTGCACCCGGGTGCCGACCGCGGTGATCGTCGGTCGCCAGTCGCGCGCCGGCGGGGCGAGTGCCGCCAGCGTCAGGTCGGTCCAGCCGATCGGCCCGCCCGGCGCCCAGGCCAGGTCGTGGACGTGGCCGTCGACCCCGACGTAGACGACGTGCTTGATCCCTCCGAGGAAGGCCACCGCCGGGTCGCCGGCGGCCGCCGGAGACCCCGCCGCGGCGACGAGGTCCCACGCCTGGGCCGGTGCCGCGCCCACCCACCAGATCTCGTGCAGGTGGCCGTCCTCGCCCCGGTAGACGACCTGGTGGGCATCCTCCTCGGGCCGGTGGTAGCCCCGCGGCTCCCCCACCGCCAGCGGCGAGCCGCAATAGCCGGAGAGGTTGTCGTGGCCGGTCGGCCCGTCACTCCAATAGAGCGAGTGGATGTGCCCGTCGACCCCGCGGTAGAGCACGACGTTCTGGCCCGCCGTGGTCACCGGATAGGCCGACGGGTCACCGGCAGCGAGCGGCTCGCCGCAGTAGCCGGTGATCCGTCCGTGCGACACCGCTCCGTCGGTCCACCACAGCTCGTGCAGGTTGCCACCGTCGGCGCGGTAGATGACGTGCTTCGTGCCGCCGAGCTCGTATGCCGTGGGGTCGCCCTGCGCCGTCGGCGCACCCGCCGAGGCGCTGAGCGCGTCGTGGCCGGCGGGCTCGGTGCCCGCCCAGTAGAGCGAGTGCACGTGCTCGTCGGCGCCGCGATAGACGACGACCCGCATCCCCGAGCTCTCCAGGTATGCCGCGGGGTCGCCGATCGCGGCCGGCGCCAGCGCCGCATCGGCCAGCCGACCCGACCCGATCGCGCCGGGTGCCTCCCACAGCTCGACGAGCGCGCCCGAGGAGTCCCGGTGCACCAGCGAGTGCGACCCGGCGAGCGCGTCGGGCACGAGCACCACCGGCCCCGCTGCCGTTCCGGCCCCGGTCCGGCGAGTCCGTTCGAGGTGGCGGTGGGTGCGCAGTGGCGCGGGCGCCGCCGCATCGGCGAGCGAGAGCCGGAAGCCGGCCGCCTCGGCCCGGTCGATCGGCAGATGGTGCACCCGCTGGATCACCCCGCCCCGCACCGACAGCAGCCGGAACCCGGCGAAGCTCACCTGGTTGTTCTCGAAGAGCCCGAGGGCTCCGGTCTGCAGCAGCAGCGGTCGATGCTGCTCCCACCAGGCTCGGGGGTCTGCGCTGGTGGCGAGCGGGGCGGCATACGGAGGCACGTGGACGACCCACGAGTGCTTCGCCGCCCACGGCATCCGGTGCGGCACCGACGCCGCGATCGCCTCCGGCTCGACCTCGACATAGGCCGTCTCGCGCGGGATGTGCAGCCGCCCGTTGGCGCCGAGCGAGGGCTCGCCGACGACGACCTTGGTCGGATAGGTGGCCGTGGGGTTCGCGGTGAAGAAGTCCAGCCGATAGGCGATCTCGCCGTTGTCGAGCACCCGCACCGACACCTCGTCGTGATGGTGGGTGTGCCCCGCCAGCACGACGTCGGCGGGTCGGCGCACCCCGACGCCGGCGATGGCCCGCAGCGCGTCGTCGGCGCGGCCACGGGACACCCCGTAGTCGAGCAGGTCGAGGCTGGAGCCCCGGCTGAGGTAGTCCGGCTCCGGACCGTCCGACGGCGCGAACCAGCCCGGATGCTCGCGGCGCAGCTCCCTCTCGTCGAGTCCTCCGCTGTGGGCCGACAGCCACAGATGGGCCTGCTGGGAGAGCGCCGGGCGCTGGGTGGCACGCAGGAAGTAGGGGTACTCGCCCTGCCACGGGTTGACGAGCGGCGCGTGCAGCGCCAGCACGACCAGCCCGTCGTCCGGGGCGTCCTCGAGCGCGCCGACGAGCGCGGCATACTCCGCGTCGTCGATGCCCTCGCAGTTCGGCGAGCCGCCGGTGAGCGTCGCGAAGTCCTCGTCGCCCGAGCCCCACCACTGCTCGACGAGCTTGAGCAGGGCGCCGCCGAGCGAGTCGGCACCGCCGACGTCGTGCGCGCTGTCGACCATGACGATGCGGTGCGGGCCGAGGACGGCGACATGCGGCTCGGTGTCGCCGAAGGCCTCGCGATAGGCCCGCAGGGCGGTGTCGATGGCGATCATCGACTCGGCGCTGGACGGCGAGAGGTCGGCCACCTCGGTGGCTCCCGGGTTGTAGAGCGCATTGTCGAGATCGCGAGCCTCCTTCTCCAGCAACGCGATTCCGGAGAAGTTGCGCACCCGGTGCCAGTCCTTGTGCAACGCGCGCAGGTCGAAGACGAGCCGATAGGGATGCAGCCGGTAGTCGTGGTTGCCCGGTGTCATGAGGATCGGCACCCGCAGCTCCTCGACGTCCGGCACGTCCGGGCCGGGCGCTCGACCGAGGATCAGGTCGCGCAGGAAGCCGGCGTTGCCGAGCCCGTCGGGATCGTCGTCGGCCTCGAAGAGATAGTCGACGAGGTCGCCGGTCGCGACGACGACGTCGAGCTCGCCGTCGGCGTGCAGCCGATTGGCCAGCCGCACGAAGCCACGGAACCGGTCGTTGACGTTGACGACCCGGGCTGCGGCCTCGACGTGCCCCAGGTCGCGCAGGATCGAGCGGAAGGAGTCGGCCCGGCGGGCGACATGGGTGTCGGTGACGTGGGCGATGCCGAGGTCGGACCAGTCGGTCCGGGTGTAGACGGCATGCGGCGCGAGGGCGTCTGGGCCCACCCCCGCGCCGGCCGTCACGACGTCGTGGAGGCGCCGGTCCTCCGTGACGCCGAGCATCGGGACGTCCCACCGCGGACGGCCGTCCGCGGTGGGCTCGAGCGGCTGCGGTGACCCCGGCGTCAACGGGATCACCCCGCTCGCTGCGCCTCCCCCGACGGGGCGCAGTCCCAGTCCCCCTCCCCGCACCGAGGCGAGCGCCGCGGGCAGCAGCGCCGCGGCCTGAGCATCGGTGGTGCCCGGCGCGCCGACGGCCGTGACGGCGCCGACGGGCAGCATCCGCACCGGCTGGTCGCCGGCCAGCGTCACGAAGTGCGGCCGGCCCAGGCCCGGCAGGGCGAGCCCGATCTCGAGCGCGCTCATCGCGGCTCTCCCCAGGTCGGGACGACGTAGCGACCCGGCTCGCTCGGGTGCGGCTCGGCCCCCATCCGGTGCAGCCAGGCGCGCACCGGACGGTTGTCGGCGTGCACGTCGACGACAAGCCGGCGGATGCCGGCGCGGTGCGCCGACCGGGTCGCATGGCGGACGAGCTGTCGCCCGACCCCACGGCAGTGCTCGCTGTCGACGACCTCGACGGCGAGCTCGGCCTGGTCGTGACCGACCCGCGTCCAGCGCACGATGCCCAGCGCCCGGTGACCGTGCCACGCGGCATACGCCTCATGCTGGCCGGGGCGCAGATCGGTGAGCCGCCGCAGCATCGAGGCGGTCAGGCGCGGGGTCGGCGCGTGGTAGCGCAGCAGCCGCGACCGCGGCGAGAGGCCGGCGTGCACGGCGAGGAGGGGATGCGGCTCGCGGGGCCGCAAGGGCGTGACGACGATGGGGAGAGAGGTGTCCATGGCAGGAGCGTGCGCGGCTCGTCTGACACCGACCTGTCGGCCGCCTGACACCGGCCGATACCGGCTGACAGGGGCTGACGCAGCAGATAGGTTGCCCGGGTGACCACGACACCACCGTCGAGCGCTCCCCACGAGTCGAGCGCCACCCGCCAGCCCACCGCCGTCGACGAGATCGCCGAGCACTTCCTCACCGAGCACGTCGCGCTCAGCCCGATCGAGGCGACCTACCTCGGCATCCCGGGCTACGACGAGGAGCTCGACGACCTGTCCCCCGCCGGCTATGCCGCGCACTCGCAGCTGCGCCGGCGCACCCTCGACCGGCTCGCCGATGCCGAGCCCGCCGACGACATCGACCGGGTGACCATCGCCGCGATGCGCGACCGGCTCGGCCTCGCCGAGGAGATCTATGCCGCGGGCCTGGACGAGATGTCGCTCAACGTCATCGCCTCGCCGCTGCAGGGCGTCCGCGACTGCTTCGACCTGATGCCCCAGGACAGCGACGCCGCGTGGTCGACCTTCGCCACCCGGATGGCCAAGATCCCCACCGCGATGGAGCAGTATGCCGCGTCGCTGCGCGCGGCGAAGGAGCGCGGGCTCGTCGCGCCGCGCCGCCAGGTGCTCGCCTGCATCGAGCAGTGCGACGACCTGGTCGCCGAGGACGGCTACTTCGGCAAGCTCGCCGCCGGTGCGAAGGCCGGCGACGGGCCGCTCGACCCGGCCGTGCACGCGCGGGTGAGCGAGGCCGCGGACGCGGCGGCCGCGGCATACCGGACGATGCGCGGCGTGCTGCACGACGAGCTGCTGCCGGTGGCACCGGAGTCCGACGCGTGCGGGCGCGAGCGCTATGCGCTGATGTCCCGCTACTTCGTCGGCGCCCAGGTCGACCTCGAGGAGACCTACCGCTGGGGTCAGGAGGAGCTGGCCCGGATCACCGCGCAGATGCAGCAGATCGCCGACGAGCTCAAGCCGGGCGCGAGCATCCGCGAGGCCATCGAGATCCTCGACGCCGACGAGCGCTATGCCCTGCACGGCACCGACGCGCTGCAGGCCTGGATGCAGGGCAAGGCCGACGAGGTCATCGCCAACCTCGCCGACGTGCACTTCGACATCCCCGAGCCGGTGCGCACCATCGAGTGCTGCATCGCCCCGACCCAGACCGGCGGCATCTATTACACCGGCCCGAGCGAGGACTTCAGCCGGCCGGGCCGGATGTGGTGGTCGGTGCCCAAGGGCGAGACCGAGTTCCACACGTGGAACGAGCTGACCACCGTCTACCACGAGGGCGTGCCCGGGCATCACCTGCAGGTCGCCCAGACCGTCGTGCGCAGCGAGCTGCTCAACCGCTGGCGCCGGATGGCGTCGTGGACCTCGGGCCACGGCGAGGGCTGGGCGCTCTATGCCGAGCGGCTGATGGCCGAGCTGGGCTACATGGACGACCCGGGCAACCGGATGGGCTGGCTCAACGGTCAGTCGCTGCGCGCCGCGCGGGTGGTCATCGACATCGGCGTGCACTGCGGCTTCGAGGCGCCCGAGGAGGTGGGCGGAGGCGAGTGGACCTACGACAAGGCCTGGCAGTTCCTCACCAGCCACGCCTTCGAGTCCGAGGGCAAGCTGCGCTTCGAGCTCAACCGCTATCTCGGCTGGCCGGGTCAGGCCCCGTCCTACAAGATCGGCGAGCGGCTCTGGCTGCAGATGCGCGAGGACGCCAAGGCGCGCGAGGGCGCGGCATACGACCCGAAGGCATTCCACCGCAAGGCCCTGGACATCGGCGGCGTCGACCTCGACACGATGCGTGCGGCGATGGCTGGCCAGCTCGGCTGACGGCACAATGGTGACGTGAACTCCATCCCGCTCAACGATCTGGGCCGCTGCGTCGAGCAGCTCCGATCCGAGATCGATGAGCGAGTGGCCGAGGTGCTCGACTCGGCCTGGTTCGTCCTCGGCCCCCAGGGCCGGGCGTTCGAGGCCGAGCTCACCGCCTACCTGGGTGTGCCGGTGCTCGGTGTCGGCAACGGCACCGACGCCTTGGAGCTCGCCATGCGTTCCACGGTGACCGGCCGGCGTCGGCAGGTGCTCTGCGCCGCCAATGCCGGCGGGTATGCCGCGACGGCGGCGCGGGTGGCCGGCCTGCACCCGGTCTATGCCGACGTCGACCCCGACACCCACGTGCTCACCCCCGAGACGATCGAGCCGCGGCTCACCGACGAGGTCGGGGCGGTCGTCGTCACCCACCTCTACGGCCGGGCCGCCGGCGTGCCCGAGATCGTCCAGCTGTGCCGGCCCCGTGGCATAGCGGTCATCGAGGACTGCGCGCAGGCCCTCGGTGCCCGGACCGCGGGCGGCGCGGTCGGCGCGCTCGGCGACGTCGCGACGTTCAGCTTCTACCCCACCAAGAACCTCGGCGCCCTCGGTGACGGCGGCGCGGTAGCCTCCGGCAACGCTGAGCTGCTCGAGCAGGTGCGGGCACTGCGCCAGTACGGCTGGTCGCAGAAGTACCACGTGGTCACCGGGCCGGCCCGCAACTCGCGCCTCGATGAGCTGCAGGCCGGGCTGCTCCGCGTGGGGCTCGGCCACCTCGACGCCTGGAACGAGCAGCGCCGCGCCATCCTGAGCCGGTATGCCGCAGCGGCCGGCGAGGCGGTCACCGTGCTGCCCGCGGTGGGCGAGTCGCACGTCGCCCACCTCGGGGTGATCGTCTGCCGGGACCGGGATGCCGCCCGCGCCGCGCTCACCCAGGCCGGCGTCGGCACCGACATCCACTACCCCGTCCCCGACCACCACCAGCCCGCCTGGGCCGGCGACTATCCGGGGCTGACGCTGCCCGTCACCGAGCGACTCGCCGAGCAGGTGCTCAGCGTGCCGCTGTTCCCGCAGCTGACCGAGGACGAGATCCAGCAGGTGTGCGCAGCGCTCGGTGCGCTGCGATGACCGATCCGACCTTCTCGGCCGTCGTCCCCGTCTACGGCAACGCGGACACCCTGCCGACCCTCGTCGAGCGGCTCGTCGCCCTGTCCCGGACGCTCCCCGGCCCGCTTGAGCTCGTCTTCGTCGTCGACGGCTCGCCGGACGACTCGGCCGACGTGCTGCGCCGCGTGCTGCCCACCACGCCGCTGCCCAGCCAGGTGCTCACCCACTCCCGCAACTTTGGCTCCTTCGCCGGCATCAAGGCCGGCCTGCACGCCGCACGTGGGGACTACCTCGGGGTCATCGCCACCGACCTGCAGGAGCCGCCGGAGCTGCTCGGACAGTTCTTCGAGGTGCTCGCCACCGGCACCGCCGACATCGTCGTCGGGCGGCGGGAGGCCCGCGCCGACCCGGCGATGACCAGCGCCCTCTCCCGCACCTTCTGGTGGGCATACCGCAAGACGATCAACTCCGAGATCCCCAAAGGGGGCGTCGACGTCTTCGGCTGCACGCGTGTGGTCGCCGAGCGACTCACCTCGCTCGACGAGGCGCACACCTCCCTCGTCGGCCTGCTCTACTGGGTCGGCTATCGCCGGGCCGAGGTGCCCTACGACCGTCTCCCCCGACCGTCAGGCATCTCCGGGTGGACCTTCCGGCGCAAGCTGCGCTACCTGACGGACTCGGTGTTCTCGTTCACCGATATCCCGATCCAGCTGCTCACCACGGTCGGCTTCGCCGGGGCGAGCCTCACCCTGCTCGCGAGTGCGGTGATCCTCGGGTTCTGGCTCGTCGGGCGGATCGATGCCCCCGGCTACACCCCACTCATGCTCGCGATCCTCTTCTCGACCTTCGCGATCCTCGCCGGCCTCGGGGTCGTCGGGTCCTACGTGTGGCGCACCTACGAGAACTCCAAGCATCGCCCGACCTCGATCGTCATGGCGCATGAGCGCTTCGGACCCGACTGAGCCGGGGCGGCACCCGGCCCGGGCCGCCCTGCGCTTCGTCGCCGCCGGCGGTCTCAACACCGCGGTCACCGGATTGGCCCTGGCGGGCCTCGCCACGATCATGGACCGTCGCGCGGCATACACGATCGTCTTTGCTGGTGGGGTGGTGCTGGCGACCGTGCTCGCCGGCCGGTTCGTCTACGGCGTGCCGTTCGATCGCCGGCTCAGCGTCCGGTATGCCGCGCTCTATGTCGCCGTGTTCGGGGTCGGGATGGCGGTGGTTCAGGTCATCGAGCGGTCGGGGCTGCCGCCGTGGACGACCGGGCTCGTCGTGTTCGTGACGGCCCCGTTGACTTTCGTCGGGGGCTTGCTGTTGACCCGGCGGGCCACCAGGGCGGGTGCGGTACGGTGACGGCGATGAGCGTCTTCGTGCACCCACAGGGCATCTGCGAGTCGCCCCACGTCGGTGCGGGCACGCGGATCTGGGCCTTCGCCCACGTGCTTCCCGGCGCTCGGATCGGTGCGGACTGCAACATCTGCGATCACGTCTTCATCGAGAACGACGTCGTCGTGGGAGACCGGGTGACGATCAAGTCCGGGGTGCAGCTCTGGGACGGCGTCCGGCTCGCCGACGACGTCTTCGTCGGCCCCAACGTCAGCTTCACCAATGACCCCTTCCCGCGCTCTCGGCAATGGCCCGACTCCTACGCGCAGACGGTCGTGGGTGCTGGCGCGTCGATCGGCGCCGGTGCGGTCATCCTGCCTGGCCGCCACATCGGCCGCGGCGCCATGGTCGGCGCCGGAGCCGTGGTCACCCGGGAGGTGCCCCCGAACGCCGTGGTGGCCGGCAACCCTGCCCGGATCATCTCCTACAGCGACAGCCCGACCGAGGCGGTGGGCGCGCCGACCCCGGCAGCCGAGCCGGCTGACCGTACCAGCGACGACCTCGGCGTCGGTGGCGCGCGCCTCATCCCGGTGCCGGTCGCATCCGACATGCGCGGCTCACTCGCTGCACTCGAGCTGAGCGACCGGCTTCCCTTCGAGCCGCGTCGCTTCTTCGCCGTCTTCGACGTGCCCTCGGTGGACGTGCGCGGCGAGCACGCGCACCGCGAGTGCCACCAACTGCTCATCTGTCTCAACGGGCAGGTCAGCTGCATCGTCGACGACGGTCGTCGGCATCGGGAGGTCGAGTTGACCTCGGCCGGCACCGGGCTCTACATCCCTCCCATGATCTGGGGCACCCAGTACCGCTACTCCCAGGATGCCGTTCTCGCCGTGTTCGCCTCGCACCCCTATGACCCCGGCGACTACATCCGGGAGTACGAGGAGTTCCTTGAGCTGGCGGCCGGAGATCGCGCGGAGCGGTGACGATCGCCGTCGCCCTGCTCGCCCTCGCCGCGACGGTCGTCGGCGGGTCGCTGCTGGCCCGCCGGCTCGGGCTGTCGGCACCGCTGCTGCTCACGCTCGTGGGCATTGCGGCCGGCTACCTGCCGTTCGTGCCGCCGCTGCACCTGCCACCTGAGGTGGTGATGCTCGGCCTGCTGCCGCCCTTGCTCTACACCGCGGCGATCCAGACCTCGCTGGTCGACCTCGGCGCGAACCGGAGGAACATCGGCCTGCTGTCGGTCGTGCTCGTGCTCGTCCCCGCGGTCGTCGTCGGGATCGTCGTGTGGCGGCTGCTCGACGTGCCGCTGCCGCTGGCGATCGCCCTCGGTGGAGTGGTGGCGCCGCCGGACGCGGTGGCGGCGACGGCGGTGGCCCGGCGGATCGGGCTGCCGCGGCGAATCGTCACCATCCTTGAGGGCGAGTCGCTCTTCAACGACGCGACCGCGCTCGTCGTCGTGCGGATGGGCATCCTCGCGGCCGGCACGGCAGTCACCGCGTGGCAGGTGGCGTGGCAGTTCCTTTGGGCCGCTGGTGGCGGCATCGTCGTCGGCATCGTCGTCGCCAAGCTCGTCTCCCTGATGCGACGGCGGATCACCGACGCGACGACCGACACCGCGCTCGGCTTCCTCGTGCCGTGGCTCGCCTTCCTGCCGGCCGAGGAGCTGCACTGCTCCGGCGTGCTCGCGGTTGTCGTCGCGGGCGTGCTGCTCGGGCACAAGGCACCGGTCACCCAGACCGCGGTGTCGCGGACCGCGGAGCGGATCACCTGGCAGTCGATCGCCTTCGTCCTCGAGGGCGCCGTCTTCCTGCTCATCGGCCTGCAGGCCCGGGCCATCCTCGACGGCGTGGCCGCCTCACCCCTCGGGATCGGCCGGCTCGTCGGCGTCTGTGCGGCGGCGCTGGTCACCGTGTTGCTCGTCCGGCCGGTGGTCATCCTCACCATCCAGGCCTTCCCGCGCGCCGATGTCGGCCTGGGCGACCGGCTGCGTGCCGGAGCCGTCGCATCGTGGGCGGGGATGCGCGGTGTGGTGACCCTCGCCGCCGCCTTCACCCTGCCCGAGGACGCCCCCGAGCGTGAGGTGCTCCTCCTCATCGCCCTCGTCGTCACCGCCGGCACCCTTGTCCTGCAAGGCTTCTCACTTCCCTGGGTGGCGCGCGCACTCGACCTGCACGGTCCCGACCCGCGCGAGGACGTGCTGCAGGCAGCAGGGGTGCTGCAGCGCGCGGTCGCTGCCGGGCGGGCCGAGCTGGCGCGCATCGAGGCGGCCGAGACGCTGCCCGCCGGGCTCGCCGACGCGCTGCGCGCCCAGGGCGGCCGACGCACCGACGCCGTGTGGGAGCAGCTCGGCGGGCGAGGGGGACCGGGCGACGAGAGCCCAACCGAGACCGCCCGCCGGCTGCGCCTCGCGATGCTCGCCGCGGAGCGGGCCGAGGTGCTGCGGCTACGGGACCTCGGCAGCATCGACCACGAGGTGCTCCGCACCGTGCTCGCCGGGCTCGACCTCGAGGAGGCCCTCGTGACGACCGCCGGGGAGGCCCGCGAGCGGTTCGATGAGCGGATGCTGCTCACGCCCGCCGCGACGCGCGACGACTGCGCGCACCTGGCTGCTGCGGCGGCATACCAGGAGCCGGCGACGCCCGAGGGCTGCGGCGCGTGCCTGCGCGAGGGGCGCACCGACGCGGTCCATCTGCGGCTGTGCCTCGCGTGCGGCGAGGTGGGCTGCTGCGACTCCTCCCCCGGGCGGCACGCGACGGCCCACTTCGAGGCAACCGGGCACCCGGTGATGCGCAGCTTCGAGCCGGGCGAGGCGTGGCGCTGGTGCTACGTCGACGAGCTGCTCGGCTGACCTGAGACATCGGCGC
>ERZ795053.6731-NODE-6731-length-11336-cov-4.281358_pt1 | contig 11336 bp, 10 predicted proteins | sample MGYA00375137_ERZ795053 | MGnify/ENA primary metagenome ERZ795053 (study PRJEB30182, sample SAMN05720284) | activated sludge metagenome | isolation source: Anaerobic digester | place: Hong Kong | collected 2014-12-17 ... | reverse complement strand
GCCAATATCCCTGAGTTTTTTCTGATTACACCTGTCGGAATTAGTTTCTACACATTTCAAAGTATGAGTTACACTTTTGATGTGTACCGGGGAAAATTGAGGCCAACCAAAAGTGTTCTCCAGTTTTTCGCCTACCTTTCAATGTTTCCGCAGTTGGTAGCCGGTCCAATTGTTCGGGCCGAAACAATGTTGCCACAACTGCTTGAAGTAAAACGGGTAACAAAAGATAAACGCTGGGACGGTTTTCAGTTGATTGTGAGAGGATATTTCAAAAAAATGGTAATTGCCGACAATCTTGCCCCATTTGTTATGGCAGCTTTTAGCGCCCCGGATATCAATTCGTCGGCAATGTTTTGGTGGGGTGCAATCATTGCATTTGCATTTCAAATTTATTGCGATTTCGCCGGATATAGCGATATTGCAAGAGGTTTGGCAATGTGGATGGGTTATGATTTTCCTGATAATTTTAACCATCCTTACATTTCAACTTCAATTCGCGAATTCTGGGAACGCTGGCACATTTCGTTATCAACCTGGTTTCGCGATTACTTATATATTCCGCTGGGTGGCAACCGAAAAGGAAAATTCAGGACTTATATTAATCTTTGGATTACAATGCTTGTTTCGGGTTTGTGGCACGGTGCAGCGTGGACTTTTGTGGCCTGGGGCGCAGTACACGCCTTTTTTGCATCGGCTGAGCGTTTTACAAACTGGCCTGAAAAACTGGGTAAAAGTTCGGTTGCCAAATTTGTAGCCTGGTTTATTGTGAGTATTCAGGTACTTGTTGCCTGGGTATTTTTCAGGGCCGAAAATATAAACCAGGCCTTGGATATTTTGAAAGTCATGTTTTCGTTTCAAGGCCCGTTGAAATTTGGTTGGGGATTGGATGCTTCCATATTTATTTCGGTAATAATTTTGCGCGAACTGTTTGCAGCACTCCACCTCGATGAAAAACTAAAGGGAAAACATCCGGTTGCTGAAATGGCTTTTTATGCAGTTTTAATTGCAGCAATAATATTTTTCAGGGGAGCGGGAAGCGAGTTTATTTATTTTCAGTTTTAAAAATGGCGAAGAAACCAAATATATTGATTACGCTGGCAATTGCAGCAACACTGGTTACTGCGCTCAGTTTTATTCTCCCAAAAGATGCTGAAAAATATTTAAGCGAACTTTTCTGGACCCGCAAAACATTTGCTCCTGCAAAATACAATGTAGTTATTATGGGCGATTCAAGGGTTTACCGTGGTCTTTCTCCTGAAATTATGGAGTCGCATTTACCCGGATTAAAAGTGCTGAATTTTGCCTATTCAAACGGTGGACTAAACCAAACCATGTTTGTTGCCGCTGAAAAAAAACTGGCTCAAAATGCCAACCCAAAAATTATTTTACTTGGTATTTCTGCAAATGCAATTTCAGGATATTCAGCACAAAACCAGCAATATGTGCAGGAATTGAACCGTCCGCGCGAAGAAATTTTTGAGCGGATTTATTTTAACCCACTCCGTTACTGGTTTTCGGCAACTTCGCCTGAAAAGCTAAAAAATCATTATTCAGAAACAAAAGAAACTGCATTTTACCGGAACAAATATTTTATGAACGGTTATGTTGAATCTGAAAAATTTCCGGCTGATACAATGGAAGCAATACCTTCATATACAAAGGATTTTGCCAATTATAAGGTTACGCCCAAAAATCTCAGTGACCTTTTTAAACAAGTTAAAAAGTGGACAGACTCCGGAATTATTGTAGCCGGTTTTATACCACCCGTTTCACAACCTATGCAAATGCTGGAAGATACACTGGGCCGGTTTGACGAAACTGTTATTAAAACAGGCTTTGAAATGGCCTCGGGACATTGGATTGACGTGAATCCAAATAAATATAAAACCTACGATGGCAGCCATTTGAACATTGAATCGGCACGGAAACTCTCAAACGAAATTGCAGAAGAAGTTCAGCAACTGACTGTTATTCAGGAAAAAAAGTAATTGATAACAGAAGATTTATTTTTACTCCTTGTCAATTAAATTCATCCTGATTTTCGGGAATCGAATAAATTTAATCATCAGCAATAATTTGTAATCTTTTGGCTTCTCAAAGTATTTTTACATTTTCTTTTTGAAGTTCCGTTTTACACAAAAAACGTCGAAATCATCTTTTTATATATAACTTAGAAAAGCAATTTCTTTCCGTACAAAAAGATTATACTAAATCTTTATCTAACAGCAATCCCAATAAATAATCTGTCTTCTTTTTTTCTAATATTGCATTCTCCAAAATCGGAAAGTAAGTTTCCAGGAGAAAAAGCAATCAAATTGATTAATAACAATTTAAATTTCAGAATTATGTACGTCGTTCATGTTAATGTCCATGTAAAGGAAAACTTTATTGAGGAGTTTAAAATCCTGACCACTGAAAATGCGAAAGATAGTATTCTTGAATCAGGAATTGTTCGTTTTGACGTAATACAGCAACACGATGACCCTACAAAATTTGTACTCGTTGAAGTATATAAATCATTTGAAGATACAACAAAACATAAAATGACCGACCATTATATGAGATGGCGCGATGCAGTTTCAAATATGATGGAAGAACCGCGGTCGAGCACTAAATTTTACAATGTTTTTCCTGAAGACGAGGGATGGGAATAAGTTTTCAATTTGCTACTTCCACACAAATCATTTTCGAAAATGGTTCGTTTACAAAAGTTCCCGGTTTTATTAAAAACCTGGGGAGCAAAGTTTTAATCGTTTCCGGAAAAAATAAAACCTTAACGAACCAGCTTTCAGGTTGGCTTAAAAATACTGATTTCAAATTCGAAATATTCACCATAAATTCAGAACCAACCACTCACGATATAGAAAAAGGAACTTTGCACGCACAAAAAACCTGTTGTAATGTAGTTGCAGGTGTTGGTGGCGGAAGTGTAATTGATTCGGCTAAGGCAATTGCGGCACTGGCTACAAATAAGGGACAACTGACCGATTATCTTGAAGTTATCGGAAAAGGAGAAAAACTTGAAAAGGCACCCCTACCCTGCATTGCAATCCCTACTACTGCCGGAACAGGTGCAGAGGTTACTAAAAATTCGGTGATAAAATCAACCAAACATAATGTAAAAGTCAGTCTCCGCAGCGATTTAATGTTTCCGGCAATAGCGGTAATCGACCCTGAGTTAACACTGACCATGCCACCGGAAATTACGGCAATTACCGGAATTGATGCGCTTACCCACCTGCTTGAAACCTTTGTTTCCTGCCAGTCGAATCCGTTTATTGATATGATTTGCAGGGAAGGAATGACAAGGATTTCAATTTCTCTGGAACGTGCTTTTCTGGATGGAAGTGATTTGGAAGCCCGCGAAAATATGGCAATGGCAAGTATGCTGGGCGGAATGGCGTTAGCAAATGTAAAACTGGGTGCTGTACATGGTTTTGCCGGGCCACTCGGTGGAATGTTCCCAATTCCGCACGGAGCTGTTTGTGCATGTTTATTGCCCGCCGTAATGGAGGTTAACATTTCGGTTATTAAGGAAAAGAAGCTTGAAGCACAGTTACAAAAATTCGATGAAGTTGCCCGGATATTGACTAAAAATAGTTTAGCACATGCCGTGGACGGCGCCAAATGGATAAACGAAATGGTAAAAAAACTTAAAATTCCTTCACTTTCTGATTTTTATCTCACCCCTGAAATGTTTCCTGAGATCATTGAAAAAGCCCGAAATTCAAGCAGTATGAAAGGAAATCCAGTTGAACTTGAACAAAGCCGGCTGTTCGAAATTTTAAATAAATCACTTTAGCGTTCTGTATTGGCATTACTTTGCCAGAGAATAATTTTGGTGAATAAACCGTATCTTTGCAAAACGATAACATATACAATATGATTGGAAGATTTTTTTATACACCGGGGACAAAACAATTCAATATCAGGCCGCGGTTTTACGACCCTGACAAGGAAGAACGTGATGAGCGGGAACGCAGGATTAAAGAAGAACTGGGAATTGTTGATGAAAAAGAGAAAGACTTAAAAAACTACAGACCACGGGTAAAAGGACAATTCAGAAATCCGGATGCATGGCAGTCAAAATCATCAGAGCCTGCACGCAGGGCGCAAAACAAAAGATTGATCTGGCTATTCATCATATTGGCATTGATTTTCTACCTTTTCTTTTATTCCGATTTTATGTTCTAAAAAGTTTTTCTGCTTAAAATCTCAAATCTAACAGTCTTTTTTAGTGAGTGATATAATACAGTTATTACCCGATTCGGTTGCCAACCAAATTGCAGCCGGCGAAGTTATTCAGCGGCCTGCATCGGTTGTGAAAGAATTGGTTGAAAATGCTTTGGACGCAGGAGCCTCAGAAATTACTGTTCATGTTAAAGATGCGGGCAGAACACTGATTCAAATAACCGACAACGGTTGCGGCATGTCACCAACTGATGCACGAATGGCATTTGAACGGCACGCCACTTCAAAAATAAGTTCAGCAAACGATTTATTTTGTATCCGCACAATGGGTTTCAGAGGCGAGGCGCTGGCTTCAATTGCGGCAATTGCCGATGTTGAGCTTCGAACCAAAAAAATGGAGGACGAAGTAGGCACATTAATCCATATTATTGGTTCCGAAGTAAAAGCTCAGGAACCAACTGCGGGAGTCAACGGAACAACTTTTATGATTAAAAACCTGTTTTTCAATGTTCCGGCCAGGCGAAAATTTTTAAAAGGAAACACTACAGAGATAAAACATATTATTCTGGAAATTCAGCGGATTGCTATTCCAAACCCAGAAATTAAAATTTCGCTTTTTCACAACAACTCGCCTATATACGAACTTCCAAAAGCCAACCACCGCAAACGAATTGTTGATTTGTTTGGAAAATCGATAAATCAAAGTCTGGTTCAGGTAAACGAAAAAACAAGCCTTGTAAATATTTACGGTTTTGTTGGCCAGCCCAAATTTGCCCGAAAAACCATCGGTGAGCAGTTCTTTTTTGTTAACGGACGGTTTATGCGGCATCCCTATTTTCACAAGGCAATTATGCAGGCTTACCAACAATTGCTGCCACCCGACACATTTCCTTCATATTTTATATTTCTTGAAATCGACCCGGGCAATATTGATATCAATGTTCATCCCACAAAAACCGAAATAAAATTTGAAAACGAACGCGATATCTGGCAAATTATTCATGCCGCTGTGCGCGAATCGCTTGGAAAACACAATGTTGTGCCTTCAATCGATTTTGATCAAAGCGGTAGTATTGATATACCTGTTCCGCAAAGATCGTTTGATAATATTCAGTTTCCCGAAATCCGTGTAAATCCTGATTACAATCCGTTTGAAACCGGGAAAAACGTTTCGACGGGAAGTTTTGGAAAAACACCCACGGAGAAAAAAAACCTCGATCGCTGGGAAGATTTATACACCGGAACTCAATTAAAATTAAAATCAGAACCGGAAATAAAACCGGAAAACGATGACGTGCTTTTTTCACTGCCTTCTGTTCAGTTTTCGGGTAAAAAAACGCTGCAGTTAAAACAAAAATATATACTGACCCCCGTAAAATCAGGATTAATGGTAATCGACCAAAAACGGGCACACGAACGAATTTTGTTTGAAAAGTTTATGGAAGTGCTGAAATCAGACTCAGTTGCCAGCCAGCAAATGCTTTTTCCGCAAACTATCGAACTGAACCCTGCAGATGCCGCAATACTTCAAAACATACTTCCCGATTTGCTTTCGCTCGGTTTTGATATTCGGGATTTTGGGAAAAATACATTCATTATCAGCGGAACTCCCGGAGTTTTGGACGTTTCATCGCCTGAATTGATTGTTGAAAAACTGCTTGAAGAATATAAAAATTCGCCTGTTGATGCACGATCAAAAGCAAAGGAACAAATCGCAATATCGCTTTCAAAAGCATCATCACTGGATTATGGTACCGATTTAAAACAGGAAGAAATTGATCATTTAATCGACAATCTTTTTGCCTGTGCCACACCCAATTTTTCGCCCGAAGGGAAAAGGGTTTTAACGATAATTCCGGTTACCGATATCGAAAAAAGTTTTAATAAATGACAATATGTCGTTATATTCAGCCCATTAGAAAATGGCCTGGCTATTGTTAGATCAAGAAAAAAATATTGAAATATGAATTACAGACCTGGCTTTAACAGTATTCCTCCGGTTGTAAAAAATCTGATAATTGTAAATGTACTCGTTTGGCTTGCAACATTTGCACTCCGACAATCCGGTATCGACCTTTATACTTATCTTGGACTGTATTTCCCCCTTTCCGAAAAATTTAGGCTACACCAATTTTTTACTTATATGTTTATGCACGACTCAAGTGGGATTGGGCATCTTTTTTTCAACATGTTTGCACTGTATATGTTTGGCCGTGTGTTGGAAAGCGTTTGGGGTCCAAAAAGGTTTCTAACTTTTTATCTCGTAACTGGTGTTGGAGCTGCTGTAATTCAAAGTATTGTAACTACAGTTGAATATGAGGTTCTGGTTTCAAAAATTTCTCCTGAACAAGTTGCTGCAGTAAAAGAAGCCGGCTACGGTCTTTGGGCACAAGGACAAAATTACTCTGACGAATTGTTAGGCAAGTTAAATATGATGCTTAATACGCCAACTGTTGGGGCTTCAGGCGCTGTATTCGGTATTTTATTAGGATTTGGTATGTTATTCCCAAATACCGAATTAATGTTATTATTTCCGCCAATACCAATTAAAGCCAAATACTTTGTAATAGGTTATGGCGCCCTTGAGTTATTTTTTGGTGTTTCAGGAATTCAGGGAAGTGTTGCCCATTTTGCCCACCTTGGCGGAATGTTATTTGGTTATTTCATGATTAAATACTGGAATAAAAATTCGAAGAGGTTTTATTAGGGGAAGATTGATAGAGATTGAGAAGATTGGTGGGATTGATTGAGATTATCCGGGAAACGAAAAGAATGTATTGGATTTTTGATTTTTGATTCATTTTCGAAACTGGATTTTATTTGCTTTTTGTTTTTTGCAATTCGGAATTTTAAGAATGATGGATATTTTTGACGACATAAAACGCACATTTAAAGAAGGTTCAGCATTAACAAGGTTAATTTATATAAATCTTGGGGTTTTTCTGGCGGTCAGTATTTTCGGCGTAATTCTTTATCTGTCAGGTCATTCAAATTTTCTGGCCGACTGGCTTTCGCTGCCTTCCAATACTTCCGAACTTCTTAAAAAGCCCTGGACACCTATTACTTACATGTTTTTACATACCGGATTTCTGCATTTACTGTTTAATATACTGGGTTTATACTGGTTCGGAAAATTATTTCTTTATCGCCTTGATAATGATAAACTGATAAGCGTTTATTTGTTGGGCGGGCTTTCGGGAGCAGTGTTTTATTTGCTGGCCTACAACTTACTCCCGGTTTTTCAATCGATAAATGGTTTGTTGATGGGCGCATCGGCATCGGTTTTTGCTATTTTGGTGGCCATCGCATTCTACGACCCCAATCAGGAAATCCGTTTGTCTTTTATCGGCTCTTTTCAATTAAAATATATTGCACTGTTTTATGTATTGCTTTCGGTTGTGGAAATTTCAGCGAGTAATCCCGGAGGTAATATCGCGCATTTGGGCGGCGCATTTTGGGGCTGGTTCTACATTTTTCAACTCCGAAGAGGAAAAGGTGCTGGGGATGGATTTGTTAAGATTTTGAATTCTATTTCGCTTGGGATCTCCGGCATTTTCAAACCAAAAAACAATATGAAAGTTACGCACAGGCAAACGCCACGCGACGACCACGAATACAACAAATTAAAAAATGCCGAACAGGAAGAAATAAACCGAATTCTTGAAAAAGTTGGCAAATCGGGTTACGACAGCTTATCAAAAAAGGAAAAGGAATTGCTTTTCAGACAAGGAAAATAATTTAGTCAATTTAATTCTTTAGACTCATTTTTAGCCTGGTGAATACTTGCATTCAATTCGAAGCCGATTAACAAAATCATCGACATAACATACATTAACAGCAATATTATCAACAGCGTTCCGATTGATCCATACAACTTGTTGTACTGGTTGAAACGGTTTATGTAGAACGATAAACCTACAAATGCAAAAACACTTAAAATTGTTGACAATGTACCACCTGCCGATATGAAACGCCATTTTATCCGTTTTGCAGGTGCCATGAAATACAAAAACGAAAAAGTGAAAAACAACAAAGCCAGAATAATCATCCACTTCCCAAATACAAGCAGAAAGACGATAAATTGGTCGTGCAGAATTTGTTTATCCTGTAGCTTTTGAATAATCAGTTGTCCACTTGTAAGTAAAGCAATAACTATTGTAAGCAAAACCGAAAGAATAATTAGCAGGTAAATTGCCGTAATCCGCTGGCTGATCCAGGAGCGGCGATGGATGGTGTGAATGGTTGCGTCAAAAGCGCTCATCATTGCAGCAAGTCCGTTGGTTGAAAAAATTAGTGCAGCCAAAAAACCAAACGACAGTAAATCACCACGAGGCTGGGTAATTATGTCTTCAACGGTTTGCTCGATTGTGGCATAAGTTGTTGGTGGTACCAAATCCTGAATAAGTATCAGAAGTTCATTCTGAAAATTGTCGATAGGAATGTATGGAATCAGTGTGAAAAGGAAAATTATAAACGGAAAAAAGGCAACAAAAAACGAAAAAGCAATGGCCGACGCCCTTGTGGCAATAGCTCCGTCAACAATACTACGCCAGAAAAACAATGCTACGTCGTACACCGGAACACCTTCAAAAAATGGCAGAGAAATCTTTTTTGCCCGTTCGGCAATATTTTCTCCAATTTCTATCAGATGGTTGATGTACTTGCCTTCCTTAATCATCAGGTTTACTGTTCTTCAATTCTCAGTTGATGGATATAATCTTTTCCGCCACTTTTTTTCAAAAGGAAGTAAACCCTGAACGTGCCTTTGCTGGTTACCAAATTTCCAATAACGTATTGAGCGCCTTCCTTTCCGCCCTGATGGATAATAATGAAACTTTCGGGAGGATTGCTGCTAAAAAACTTATTTACAATTTGCTGTGCTTGAGCTTTGCTGTAAACGTTGTCGTTTTCCAAAACTACCATTTCAACATTTTGATTGAAATATTCAGAAAGGGTTTTTGAATTTCCTGTTTTTAAGCTTTGCAAAATTTCATCAGGAACCTGAGCTTTTAATTGGCCAGCATAAATAATAAACCCAGCAATGAAAAGTATAGAAAGTGTTAATTTCTTAATTGATGACATTTTTTTAACTATTTCAAAAAGTGAGTAATTCTACTTCAAATATTGTGCTAAACTCTTTTAAACGCCCAATTTTAGTGTAAATTTATAAAATTAAAAATCAAAACCTGTCATGAAGATTACTTTATTGATAATTGGTAAAACCGATTCAGCATATTTATCAGAAGGTATCAATGAGTATGTTAAACGTCTGAACCATTATATAAATTTCGATATTGAAATAATTCCCGATCTCAAAAAAACCAAAAACATGAGTATTGAACTTCAAAAAAACCAGGAAGGCGATCTCATTCTTTTAAGAAATCAACCCGGGAAAGAGTTACATTTATTTGACGAGAAGGGAAAAATGTTCACTTCAAGGGAGTTTGCCGGTTTTTTGGAAAAGAAAATGGCAAGCGGTTTAAAAGAGCTGGTTTTGGTAGTTGGCGGGCCATACGGATTTTCACAAAAAGTATATGATTCTGCAAAATCAAAAATTTCTTTGTCAAAACTTACATTTTCGCATCAAATGGTACGGTTAATGTGTGTTGAGCAAATTTACAGGGCTTTTACAATTTTAAAGGGCGAACCGTATCATCACGATTAAATTATGCTGCTGAAATTAAATAAATACAGTTATCTCATTTTCGCAATTTGCTTTTTCACGGCTGCTGCTATAATCGAAAATGACTTGCTGAAACAGCACCCCGAAGTGCATTTAATCGAAGATTTTCAGAATCAGCTGTTAACCCACGAGAACAATTTAAATACACAAATCAACAAAATAGCTGAAGATATTACAAGCAGTAATTTTGAGGATAGCTATTTCGAAGACTTAAAAAACTATACCTCATTAATAAATGAAAGTGGCTTCGGATATTTGGTTTATCGGTCAGGCAAGCTTGTATATTGGTCAGACCGGTCGGTTTCATTTTATGGAACCCTGCGTGAATTCAAAAAACGCGAAGGACTGTTGCTTTTGCCAAACGGATTTTACCTGTCAGCATGCAAAACTGTGGGTGAATTTGATATTGTGGGTTTACATTTAATAAGGCATAATTACGAACACGAAAATAAATATTTAAAAAACTCATTCTTCAGGACATACAATTTGCCCGATGGTTTTATATTGCTCGATTCTGATCAAAAAGGTGCTTTTCCGGTAGTAAATAACAAAGGTGAATATTTGTTGTCAATAAAAACTACCGGACAATTTTTATGTACCCAAAACCAACTCTACTTTCCCGGAATCATTTATTTTCTTGGCTTAATCATTTTGTTGTTTTATTTCCGGAAGGAATTTCTATCCTCGGAGGCAGGTTTTTTTCTGCGGCTTTTTGGTTTGGCAGCGGCACTTTTCATTGTATTCTGGATGCACCTTATGTTTAAAATCCCGGGGCTTTTATTGCATCTGCCATTTTTTAGTCCCGAAGTTTTTGCAGTAAATATTTGGCTACCTTCGTTAGGTGATTATTTTCTAATGGTTTTATTCCTCGTCTTCTGGTTGTTTAATTTTACCGACGGTCTATCCATCGAAAAACTGAAGGAAGACGGATTATTACCGCGAAAAATAATAGCTGCCCTGCTGCTTCTTTTTGCTGCCAGTTTGTTCCTGCTTGTCAATTATTTTATCGAAATACTGATTTACAATTCAACAATTTCGTTTTCGCTCAATAAAATAATTGGCATAACTGCGCAAAGTATTGTTGGCATTCTTTCGGTTGGGTTGTTATTGTTTGGCGTACTTTTTTTTGTAATAAAAATTATTGACGAAGCTGCAGAAGATTTTTCCTTTCTTCAATTAACCGGCATTCTTTTGGCAATAACAGTTTTTCTGGGTGTAATCCAATTTATTGCAATACAAAAAGTTTCATTTTTTGTGTTGTTGTTTTTTCTTGTTGCCACTGAATTGGCAACGCTTTTCAGCAAAAAATACCTGCGGAAAATTGCTTTGAGTTACCTCATTCTTTTTGTTTCACTTGCGTCGGTTTATTCCCTTGTTATATTTTATCACATTGTTAACCTGAAAGAAAAGGAAAGTCAGAAATTATTCGCCGTAACACTTGTGGCAGAGCGCGATCCGGCAG
>ERZ795053.6729-NODE-6729-length-11338-cov-5.244970_pt1 | contig 11338 bp, 10 predicted proteins | sample MGYA00375137_ERZ795053 | MGnify/ENA primary metagenome ERZ795053 (study PRJEB30182, sample SAMN05720284) | activated sludge metagenome | isolation source: Anaerobic digester | place: Hong Kong | collected 2014-12-17 ... | reverse complement strand
CCAACCTACCAAGAGACGCTCGATGCGCAAACGATAACCGATGTATTAGAATTAGAAATAGAAGAAACACCTAACCAAGAATAAGTTATGCCAAAGAAGAAAGAAACCAAAAAGAAAACAACACCTACAGCAAACAAAGCAAAATCTACAAATACAGGAGCACCAACGAAAGACGAACAGCTCCAAGACACCATTGATATGATCCAAACTAAGTTCGGTGAAGGTGCCATCATTAAATTAGGTGATGCACCAAAAGTTGATGTCGCTGCAATTTCAACAGGATCAATCGGGCTTGACGAGGCATTGGGTATTGGGGGTATTCCACGAGGGCGTATTATTGAAATCTATGGACCTGAAGCATCAGGTAAAACGACGCTCACCCTTCATATTGTTGCCGAAGCTCAGAAAGCAGGTGGCGTATGTGCATTCATTGATGCGGAACATGCACTTGATCCTATCTACGCAAAAGCAATTGGGGTTAAGACTGATCAACTTCTCGTATCACAACCTGATACCGGTGAACAAGCGCTCGAAATTGTTGATTCGCTCGTCCGATCGGGAAATGTATCGGTAGTTGTCGTTGATTCGGTAGCAGCGCTTACACCAAAAGACGAGATTGAAGGTGATATGGGGGCGCACCACGTTGGAAAACAAGCACGATTGATGTCACAAGCATTGCGTAAACTCACCGCGCTCGTTGCAAAGTCAAAAACAACCGTTATCTTCATCAACCAAATTCGTATGAAGATTGGTGTCATGTTTGGATCACCTGAGACAACCCCAGGAGGAAAAGCATTGAAATTCTATTCATCGGTACGCCTCGACATTCGGCGTATTGCGCAAATCAAAAAAGGTGACGATGTTGTCGGTTCACGTACCCGGGTCAAGGTCGCCAAGAATAAAGTTTCAGCACCATTCCGGCAAACGGAGTTCGACATCATCTACGGTGAAGGAATCGCAAAAAATGGTGAACTCCTTGCGCTCGGTGAAAAGTATAAGTTCATCGAAAAAGCAGGAGCATCGTACACCTACAAACCAAGTGAAGGAGCTAAGTATCCTGAGGAGGTAAAACTTGGACGTGGGTACGACGCCGCACGAAAGAAGCTCGAAGAAGACACCAAAGTCATGAATCAATTAGAAAAAGAGATTCGGAAGGCTATGAAAGAAGACCAAAAATAGGTCTTTTTTGTTGTGCTGTGCTAGGATAACATTATGAATATCAATACAGAAAACTCACTAACAATATTTACCGATGGATCGTCGCTTGGTAATCCTGGTCCAGGTGGTTGGGGAGTTATTATGGTCTATCCACGACTCAATGAGGTTATCGAGTTAGGAGGTACGAAATTACAAACAACTAATAATGAAATGGAATTAACCGCAATTGTCTCAGCATTATCATATGCAGCACACAACACTGAACACGTACACCTCTACACTGATTCAGAGTATGCGATTAAAGGTGCAACCGAGTGGATGTATGGGTGGGTCAAGAATGGGTGGACAACGGCATCAAAAGAACCTGTCAAAAATCAATCAATATGGAAAACACTGTTCGAACTCATCGAAGAACGAGGACGTACCAACATCACCTGGCACCACGTACGTGGACATGTGGGTATTCCTGGAAACGAACGAGTTGACGATATTGCACGAGAATTAGCAGAGGGAACGAATGTACAACTGTATCGCGGAACACTATCAAAATACTCTATTACCAATATTCTCGATATTCCTGATACCTCAGACCAACCAAAGAAAAAAACTACAAAATCTGCTGCGACGTATTCGTACCTCTCGCTCCTTAATGGTGTACTCGAACGTCACGATACGTGGGCAGCATGCGAAGCACGCGTGTCTGGTACGAATGCAAAGTTTAAAAAAGCTCTGTCGAAAGAACACGAAGATGAAATCCTCAAGGATTGGAACATCACGACTTAAAACAATAACCTATCATTCTATAGAACGATAGATTAACGTATGGGCTATGTGTTATTTGTTTATAATTACGTCTATTCCTGGAAGTGTTCCCTCGACGAGGAAATCAAGCATCGCTCCCCCACCCGTTGAGATAAAATCAAAATTCTCTTCGAGGTGCTCTTCAAGAATCACCGTTGCGGTATCACCACCACCGGTTACTGAATACGCATCCGATTTTGCAATGCTATCAGCAACAGCAATAGATCCTGCGGTGTACCCATCTTCGTATTTACCCATCGGTCCATTCCAGAGGATGGTATCTGCATGTGCAATAATCGTTTCAAAGAGTTGTTCAGTTTCAGGTCCAATATCGAGAATCATATCTTCGTCCCCAACCTGGTCAATGTGAATGACGTCTCCGTGTTGGTCAACCGCATCAATAGGAAGAACAATTTTATCATTGGTAACCATACTTGAAATATCAACAGCATCATCAGCAAATGATGCACCAATGTTAATGCCACGCTCGCGTAAAAACACATTCGCGAGCGCCCCACCAACGAGTGCGTAGCTCACCTTCGGGAGAAATTGATTGAGGAGATCAAATTTCGTATCAAACTTTGCACCACCAAGGAGGAGCACGGTGTTCTCGTTAGCTTCGCGTGTCTTTGTCAGATTTTTAACCTCATCACAAAATTGTAGTCCAAAGTATGCAGGTAACCGTGTCGCAACATCAGAAACACTCGCATGTTCACGGTGTGATACCGAAAAAGCATCGTTCACGTAGTAATCACACAATTCAATTACGGTATTGAGAAATGAACTATCATTCACCTCTTCACCAGGGTGCTGACGAACATTTTCAAGCATCAATACAGAACCGTGTTGCATACCGGTAATACTCGTTTCAAGAATAGTGCTGTCGTACGTTGGTATAAAGCCAATAGTACGGTATTCGCTCATATAATCGTAGATAGGTTTCAAGGAATCATCAGGGTTTCTCCCAATGTGACTCAGAACAACTACACACGCGCCATGATTAACGAGGTAATCGATCGTTTGGTACGCCTTTACGATACGCCAATCTTCACCAGGATCAACAACTCCATTGTCACCGAGTGACGTGTTCACATCAATTCTCAGAAGTACCCGCTTCCCTTTTAGATCGTCAACGGTTTCAATCGATCGATCTAATACCTGTTGTACTACAGTATTCATGCTCTGAGTATAACAGTCTTCGCATAATAAAAAAGCAACACGATGTGTTACTCTTCTTCTTTTATCGGAAACATTTCGCGTTGCATATGATCTTCAACCAGTCTAAACATGGTCATCAAAATCCGAGGATCGTGTGATACCCGACCAACCAAAAATCCATCTACCTCTGCGTTTTTAAGGAATTCTTCAATGTTTTTATCATCGAGTGAACCGCCATACAGGAAACGAATCTTATCAACTGCAGTGCTCGTTTTAAAGATTTTCTTGAGTTCTTTCTTGATGACGTCGAGTGCCTCCATGTACTCAGTTGATGTTGCTGGGTTTTTCTTTTCTCCACTAATTGCCCAAATCGGTTCGTATGCGATGATAATATTTTCTGGATTCTTTTTTGGAACCCTATTGAACACATCTTTCAACTGCTGTGTCAGTGCCTTTTTCCAATTGCGATCACGCTGTTCTTCACCTACACAGATAATGGGAACCATATCGTGTTCGAGCACCGCGGTTACCTTACGCGCCACATCTGATTTCGTTTCAAGGTGACGACGTTCAGAATGTCCGAGAATGATGTACTCGGCACCTGCGTTCTTCATCATCAGTACTGAGGTTTCACCTGTTCGTGAACCAGATTCTTCGGGATAGGCATCTTGTCCACCAACGCGGTAATTTCTGTGGTCAACGTGCCGTGCCACCTGATTCACGTACATATGCGGAGGACAACACACGACTTTGGTATATTCGAGTTTATTAACAACGTTCTTTATTGAGAGAAACAGACCTTCAGCCTCTTCTTCTTTGGTAACGTTCATTTTCCAGTTTGCAACGATCAATTTTTTAGGTTTTCGTATCATGAAAATGATTATACCACAGAGACTCTAAATCACGAAAAAATACTAAAAAAACCCTTGCAAAACAAGGGTTTTTCAATGTACTAAGGTGTACATCAACACGTATTTTATTTTTTGATTATCCTTCCTTGTGATACATGTCCGTTATCAAACAGAACGTTCACAATATACATACCCACCGGATACACAGAAAAATCAATTGATTCAGGTTGACCACTCACTTCTAAGATTTTTTGTCCCAGTAGGTTATATCCTTCAACACCAGTAATTGATACACCTTCAGGGGCATCAATATACAAACGATCTGTAACTGGATTTGGGTAAAATGATGTACTCGCTAGTGCGAACTCATCAATTCCTAATTCAGGGCAACCATCCAAACCAACTGGTGTACCAAGTGGAGTAAATGGACATGCGTCATCATCATTCAGAACCCCATCACCATCAACATCATCATCGACGCAATCAGGTATGAAGTCTCCATCAAAATCATCAGGAACACTAGATCCATCAAGTGGGTCAGATCCACACGCGATTTCATCAACATCGAGATATCCATCGTCGTCGTCATCAGTATCATTTACATTTGGAACACCGTCACCGTCAGTATCTAACCACAGGGTTGATAACTGAATGGTGGAGTGTCCGGAGGCCTGAGCAATCACTTCAACCGTATTTTGGCTATCCTGATCAAGATCAGCAGCGTACAAATACAGTGGCGTTGAGTTACCAGTACCAATCGGTACTTCGTGTACTAGATCGAATGAACCTGCACCATTTTGATAGAGAATTCTCATGCAATCACAGACGAGGTCTGTGTATGCAAGGTCGTACAACCCGTCTCCACTGAAATCTGCAATGACTAGTGCATAAGGATCAGAGGATGAAGCGACATCTTGACCTACACCGAAATTGGTTCCAGATTTTTGATATCGCCTGATTTTTCCAGGCTGATCAAGGCTTAAAAATAACATATTCTCAACAAACACAATTCCATCTGCATCGAAATTTTCGATAACCTGGCTTTGACTCAGGGTAGTACCACTCGCCAAGTAAACTGCAGTATGGACATCGGACATGGAAATAACGAAATCCATATTTCCGGTTCCATCAATTTCTAACGGTAACATAGCATTCACCTCTTCGGGTAAATTCTGAAGTAATGGACTAGCTACAGAGAAACCTGAGCCTGTGTTCTTCATCCAAAGGATATCTGAATTTACTGGGTCATGCGCAGCAAAAATAACGTCCCTTAGGTTGTCTTTGTCGAAATCTACAATTACCACGTAAGACACAATCAACGGCACCTGTTCAATCAACACAGGTGTGTTGAACGTGCCACTACCAACCCCTGTTTGCTCGGCAACCAGAATCTCTGACTGGTCGCTAAACAATTTTTTGACAATCAGAAGATCTAGGTCACCATCGCCATCAGTATCGATGAAATCGGCACTAATAAAGACATCATTTACGCTAGCAGTGGCAATCACAGTACTGCTCCCTGATCCAAGGTCGAAGATACGGATTTGTGGTTGACTGGTAGTATTGTCAACGCCAGTTACCAGATCAAAATCACCATCATTATCAAAGTTATATAAATCACCTCTTGCTGAACCATTAAAGTTCTGGGAGTAGATCTCTTCATTAATAATAATGTCTTGTGCTGCTGCTTGCATGAAGCCGAGCAACAGCACCATTACGGAAAAAAGTAGTTTTTTCATGCTTTCAATTTTAAAATTAGAACTGTTGCCAACACTCGCGGTGGCAATCTCGTATTAATCTTAACATTAAAATAAAAATTTTGTCAATAAAAAACACCTCTAAACAAAGGTGTAATTTACATGTGGTATGTCTACTCGTACTCTTCTACTTGGAAGAATATTGCTGAACTTCCATTGCTATTAACAGATAAGGTGAATATGTCGAGGAAACCGTTTCCATCAAAATCAGCAATTTCTGAAATATAAGACGAGATATTATCTGAAGTAAGTAACGTCTCATTAAAGGTTCCATCTCCATTTCCATAGCGTAATCTGTTAAGGGAACCCCAAGCATTGGTAGGCATGTACATATCTACATTACCGTCACCATCAAGATCAGCAAACGAAGCAGATATTGAATCACTGTAGCTGTCTGAGGGCAAACTTCCATCAGTGAAGCTCATGGTACTAGGACCAAATCCCGACGAAGTTTGATTAATCCATAACTTGTTAGGTTCAGTAACTGTCGAATCTTGGGGTACATAAATATCAAGATCACCGTCATTGTCGACATCAACCAAGGTTGGTTGCTGCGAATGGTACAAATCTCCTGAAATTGTCTGGATCGTAAAGTTAGCCGCACCATCATTAACAAGGATCTTGTTCTGTAAATCATCACCGAGCACCGTTGCATAACCGTCAAGGTCGCCGTCATTGTCAAGGTCGCCGAAGACTACACCACCAGGTCGATTAGTAGCATCAGGAGTGGATTTGGGAGTAAAACTTCCTGACCCGTTATTTAGGTAAAGCTTATTTGCTCCTGCCAAATTCGCTACATAAATATCAAGATCGCCGTCATTGTCGTAATCTGACATATCGACTGCCCTGGTTCGCGCAATGTCTCCTGAAATAGTGGTAACCGTAAAATTACCTGATCCATCATTAATCAATAAATTGTTTGGGGTACCAGTACTATACTGTCCCAAGTACACATCAAGGTCGCCGTCACCATCAACATCTCCGGAGGCAACATCGTATGGTACTGCTGTTCCAATACCAGATGGTACAGAACCTGCGGTAAAGACTCCAGATCCATTGTTCTTCCATAACCGAGAAGAAGAATTATAATGACCGGCAAAAATATCAATGTCACCATCACCATCAAAGTCTCCTAAGGTGCTGGAATAAATTTTGAAGCCATCCATTGATGTAATATCAGTTTTTTGGAAGACTCGAACTAATGCACTACAAATCTTTATATGCCCAAAATCATTGATACATGCTTGCATGTATCCACTTGGATCGGTATGTGCGAGTTCTTTAATTTGTACCGTTCCATCAACTTGGAGGAGTGGATCACCGGTAGTAAAGGTTGGTGAGTTATCGTAGCCGACAAACAGAGTTTTAATCGCCGCATTGCTGTATGCAACAACATCATCAAAAATTGATGTTCCTACCTGTCTAAAGATAATCGGATTTGAACTCCCAAAAATACTTGTTGAACCAAGTCCTGCAAAACCAGATACTGTTTGGAGTGCTTTTGGTGCGAGCTCGAACGTAAAGATATCAAGAATACCAGGCTGTGATTCCGCCGCGTTACCTGTGTCATTGAGGTATCGGTTTTCACGAACCGTTGCTGAAACCTGTGCATTCGCGGAAGAGAAGCAACCAAACAATACCATGAGAATCGTTACAAATCCTAATCCAAAATGTAGTTGTTGTTTTTTGTGATTCATAATACTATTGCTTATTTTGCTAATCCTCCACCCCCACTACCACATACAATAAGCTGACCAGAACTATCTGAGCAAAGCTCTCGTTCAGTGGTAATATCGCGTGGACTAAACACACCATTTACCTCATAACCAAGACCTTGAACAATCATACCTTCATCATCAACTAAAGGATCATCTTCAATGAGAAGTGTTGGGATAATACCTACAGGAGCGAATCCTCCTTCACCATTTGTGTACTCATTGGCTGTCGTTAAGGTGAGTGTATCAACCACTCGACCAATTTGGTTGACGACGAGGTTACTAAAGGTACCAACACCGGTTACATCAAGACAACTCTCTGTTCCAATTTGCTCGGTATTAATACAGTCTGTTGAACGCCCCTGCATCCATGATGCTGTTGTGGAATTTCCAATGGTCAATGATCCAATACGAGAGAGGAGTCCACTCGAAGGACCGAGGAATGGCACCACTGAGGTTTCGAGTTGCGCCTGAACAAATGATGTTCCCATACCCATCATTCCCGCAAGGACAATCCCAGCTACAATTGATCGTATACTTCGCGTATTTATTTTTTGTAGAAGTTTTTTCATAGTACGTTGTATCGTTAACATTGTGGTTCACTTGATCCTGCTGTCTTACAGAAACAATCACTTGGGGCTGCATCGAGACAGAAGTACTTCCAATAGAGTTTATCTCCTTGTCCGCTAATTGGGTTTGTCATGGTTCCATCGTACCCATCATTTGTCGGATTGTTTGGATCTTGTCCATTTGGTAACTCCCAAGGATTCGCATAGAGAAATGGTATGGTTACTGGATCAGTACAGTCATACGATCCCATATTGAATGGCTCTTCATCTCCCGTACCATTTGGTGAATACGTACCACCACGCGTCCATTGTGACCATCGAGAGTTACCTGGAGCTGATTGACCATAGTGATATGGTTCATCTGGATCAGTACCACATACAAACAAATATCCATTGTAGGTTTCTTTATTTGCTGAACAGTTGATCGTTACCGCATTGTCGGTACATGTCCACTTCCATAGGGTGCTGGTATCAGTTGCATCAGCATACGTACCAACGGTACATCCGGTCGAGTTATTGTAGGCTGGTTGATATGTATAACTACCAGTCCATGGTTTACATGACGGATTACCTACTGGCGCAACATTGGCAGTACACGGGCTTGCATTTGTTCCACCATTCGTCCCATTACATTCCCAACGCCAGAGTGCTCCAGTATCAGAGAGATCATTGTACGTTCCTGCAATACATCCATTCGTTGAATTAGCGGGTTGCGTCGTATATGAACCTGGGAAGTTTTCACACTGACCATTGACTGCCAGGGTTCGATTGGCACTACACGTTGGTGAGTTGTTTCCCCCACCGGTACCGTAACATGTCCAGCTATAGGTAGTTGGGTTGGTCTGTACTGCTCCTGGATTACCCGCAGTACAGAGTCCATTCGTAGGTGGTGTATTGTAGGTATGTCCTGCTGCCGGTCCACAAACACCGTCAACTGGAATGACACGATTTGCAGAACAGTTGGCAGTCCCACCGGTACCTGTACAGGTCCAGGTGTAAGTGCTCGGATTGGTAGTTACTGATGAAGCAGTTCCCGCTGAACAGAGATTGTTCGTAGGTGGCGTACTATACGTGTGTCCTGCTGCAGCTCCACATGATCCTGAAGTAAGATTTGGACAGAGTACGAGTACACCGTCAGTGGCAATACATACGTTTTCTTCTGATGAAACATGAGAGAGGCTTGTAATCTTTGCGTCACCATCAACATTCACCTTTTGAATAGGTTGTTGAACACCGTTGGTTCCACTTACAAGACTCGCAACAAATGTACCTGCGTTTTGTGAAACGTAGAGTCGCCCAAGTCCAACCATATCGTCCAAGACACCGAAGAATGGATTCGTAACAGTTGTATCAAACAAGGTTACCGGCCCAACTGCTGTTGGTCCACGAGTATCGAGTGCACCAATCGGATGACATGGTGCATTTTCTGGGGCACTTGGGGGACACTCACCGAGACGCAGACTCTCGATTGCTTGATCTCCAGCTCCCTGGTGCAAAATGGGTGGTACTGCCTGTCCAGGAGTACCGTATCCTGAACTGGTGATTGACTCATTTGCACTGACGGTTCCAATACCAATAACGAGCGCAAGCATCACAATGACTGCGTAGGTAAAGTTAATGTTTTGTGTAAGAAATTTTTTCATAGTTACGTGTTAATGTATGTTATACCTCCCTAAACTCTGGAATGATAATACCTTGGGTTGGATCGATAGGATCATCAGTTCCACAACTTGCAAATGCGGTTCCGGTCACCGTTGTTCCTGAATCAGCACCCTCACAGTGGAGTTGGAAGACGACCGGGGTGTTACTGTCAGTAATGTTAGCAGACGCGGTTTCGCTACCGCTATCAGCACGCGACGAACCTGAACCACCAGTCCACAACCCAACACCTGTTTCACACGAGTTTGGGGTGATATCGTTCGTTGTCCATTGAATTGTTGGTGCTGATATTGGACATGATTCTTGGTAGAGAATGTTGACACCGTTCAAGAGAACATCAACCGTTTCATCACATGAACCAACCGTTGTTTGAAGTTCAACACCTGAGAAATCAATATTTCCAGCCCCAACGTAGTCGTCATCACCAGCACCTCCTCCACCACCAGTATAATCTCCATTGGTGGCAAGTCCGACGAATTCACCTGGGTCTACTTCGTAGCTCACCGGAGAAAGGTCAATAGTTGGATCCCAATTTCCCCAGCTATCAGGATCTTGTTTCACTGATTCAAATTCTGCGGTTCGTGCAGTAATATTTGCAGCGTTGGTGCCACCAAAATCAACCCATCCCGCGTACGGATTCCATCCACGACCGTTCCAGGTGTTATTCTGTCGGTCATACGAAACGTAGAATTCAACGGTCGTTGCATCGTGTCCTTCCCCGAGTGGGTCATCGTTCCATGATTCGGTGCTCATGTAAATGGCACCAATTTCATCAGTCATTGCAACGCCATAGAGGTTACCTGATGTTTCACCAGGGTTGCATTGAGCATATGCGGTTGGCGTACCTGATACCAACACAGTAACAAATAAGAGAACCAGACCGACACCGATACTAAGAAATTGTTGTGTGTACTTCATCATATGTTTATTGGGTACCAAAGAGTTTGTTAATTTTATCTGCGCGCTCATCGGCAGTCATAAGAGGGCGATCTGCATTGAGTGTTTCAAACACCGCGACTTGCTGTTGGTATTCGACTTCTTCTGGACTCGGTGGATTAAAGACGGTCTTCAGATCAGTACCAAAAAAACTGAATGCTAACCAAAGGAGCAGAAGAATAAAAATAGCACTGAACGTAAACCACGTCCAAAAATGGGTGTGGTGGAGAGGTTCTTTTCGCACAGGTGCTTCATGCATCTCTTCAGGAAAAATTCTGTTGTCGCGTAGTGGATCATTCATATGTATGTAACGAATTTAAAATTGTATTAACGAGTATACCGAGTTGAGTATACCACTTTTAAAAAACCCACAAAAGTTTTGAGATACAACAAAAAATCACCTGTGTATAAGTGATGTTTTGTGGAGTGTATTATTCTTCAGATGAATCAGTTGTTTCTCCTTGTGCCTTTTCAATAGCACCCTTAAGGTCATCAAGTGATACGAAATCATCACCTGAACCAGCACCTTCAGTTTGAACAGGTTCTTCAATAACCAGTTCTGGGTTATCATGTGTTCCTGAAATATCAATTTTCCAGCCGGTTAATTTTGCTGCAAGGCGAGCGTTTTGTCCTTCCTTACCAATAGCGAGAGAGAGTTGGTCTTCAGCAACCACAACTTTTGCCTCTCGTGTCTCGAGGTCGCCCTCGATATCAATCACCTGAGCCGGCGCAAG
>ERZ795053.6728-NODE-6728-length-11338-cov-6.087565_pt1 | contig 11338 bp, 4 predicted proteins | sample MGYA00375137_ERZ795053 | MGnify/ENA primary metagenome ERZ795053 (study PRJEB30182, sample SAMN05720284) | activated sludge metagenome | isolation source: Anaerobic digester | place: Hong Kong | collected 2014-12-17 ... | reverse complement strand
GGCCGTTTTCAAGTCGCCATCGACGATCGCGGACCGTTGGCCCTGCGAGGCGTCCATTTCGCCGGGGCCGGGAACGACGCGCTTTCCCAGCGCCAGGTTGTCCCGAAACGTCGCTTCGATGGCGTCGCGAAACTCCGCCAGGCGGCGCGCGTCGTTTTCATGAATCAATCCCCGGCGATCGGGCGGTACATTCAGCAGCAGCACGCCATTGCGTCCGACGGACTTGTCGTAAATGTCGAGGAGCTCGCTAAGAGATTTCACCTTGTCATCTTCGGCGGCGTGATAGAACCAGCCAGGCCGTATCGAAACGTCGCACTCCGCCGGCGTCCAGTAGGCGCCATCGGCGTGGCCATGCGTCAGTTCGCGGTAGTTCGGTCCGCCCGGGCGAAACTCGTTGCGACGCAGTGTCGACCAGTTGGTCTCGTCGGCGAATCCGTTTTCGTTGCCGACCCAGCGAACATCGGGACCGGCATCGGAGAAAATGACCGCGTCGGGCTGCAGCCTTCGAACCACCTCGATGTAACGGGGCCAGTCATAGACCTGTTTCCTGCCATTGGGCCCTTCGCCGCAGGCGCCGTCGAACCAGACTTCGTGAATGGGACCGTAGTTGGTCAGCAGCTCTGTCAGTTGATTGACATAGTAGTCGTTGTAGGCGTCCGTGCCGTAACTCGGCTCGTGACGATCCCACGGCGAAAGGTAAATGCCGAACCTGAGCCCCAGTTCCCGGCAGGCTTCGGAGACCTCGCGGACCAGGTCGCCGTGGCCGTCGCGCCAGGGGCTGTGCTTCACGGAGTGCTCGGTATATCGACTCGGCCAGAGGCAGAATCCGTCATGGTGCCTGGCGCTGAGGATGACCTGGTTCATGCCGGCCCGCCCAAGCGTCGAGATCCACTGCCGCGCGTCGAGTTCCGTTGGATTGAAGAGCGCGGGGCTTTCGGTCCCGTCACCCCATTCCCGATCCGTGAACGTGTTGATCCCGAAATGCACGAACGCCTGCAGTTCAACTTGTTGCCAGGCCAGTTGGCGCGGTGTGGGTCGCGGGCGCAACGCGTTTGGGTCGCACGTCAGCGACGTCGTCGGAAGTCGCTGTTTCTCGACGCCGGGGCCCTCGTACAGAACGTCCAGACCCAGGTCGCCCGTCCGATTGAAGTAACAGACTGTGATCGGATGCGGGCCGGCGGCCAGCGCGACGAATCCACTCGCTTCCCGCATCCCGTGGAGCCCGTCGTTGTCGACAACCAGGTCGCCGTCGATGTAAAGCCGGCTCCCGTCGTCGGACGCGACAAAGAACCGATACACGCCATCACGTGGGATTGTGACAGCGCCCGTAAAGCGGATCGCAATCGCCTCGGGCCGATCGCGAACGGATAGGTCGATGCCCGCCACGTGTCCGACTTTCATCGGCGTGAGCGCGTCGAAACTCGGCATGGCGTCCCAGGCGCCTTCGTAGACCTCGTATTGAAGTCCCGGAGTTTGCTCGTTGAGATCTGCGGCGGGCCGTGGCGTCACCCGCTCGAAGGTTTCGGCGGCCGTCTTGCTGACCGGGCGCTCGCCCCGGAACACGCGCGCTCGAACAGTCGCCGTCCGGTCAAGTTGAATCGGTCCGTCAACCCGCGGCGATTCGCTCGTCGGTATCGTGTCGTCCAGCGTGTAGCGAATCTGAACGCCGACTCGATCCGAGTGGATCCGCACTTCAGTGGAATCCGTGAAAATCGGCGCCGCCGCTGTGATGACCGGCGGATGGTTGATATCCGGCGGACCTTTCACGTCGAGGACGATGACGGAGTCGATGGTGTCCGGGGCTTTGCCTGGCAGGCCGATGATGATGGAGTCCTCGCTGCGGCTGAGTTCGAGTGGGGCGCCGGAGTTGTCGGCCAGCAGGTTGGCGCGAATCGGTTCGTTATAGATGCCCGGAACCACCAGGCGACGATCCGCCGGCCAGTCGAATACGTGGAGGTAGAGCCGCGTGGTTCCGTCATCGAGCGATCGTTGCGTGCAACGGCCCCACGGCAGAGATCGAAACGGGCTCGCCGATGTGCCGTGGATCGAATCACTGTTGACTTTCATCCAGCGCCCGATCCCGCGCAGTCGATCGACGCAGGGTTGCGGAAACGCACCGTCGGCTGTGGGTCCCACGTTTAATAGGAAGTTGCCGCCTTTCGACACGACATCGACCAGCGTGTGGATCAGGTCCGCCGTGGATTTCCAATGACTGTCACGCTGGTTGAATCCCCAGTGATCATTCATCGTCATGCAGGTTTCCCAGTCCACGCCGGGCAGGCCGGTTGCGGGAATCTCCTGCTCAGGGGTACCAAAGTCGCCTGCAAACCGGGCGTCCGATGTCATCCCGGCCATGCCGGAGCGTCCCTTGTCGACGCGGTTGTTGACGATGACGTTCGGCTGAATGGTGCGAACGAAGTGGTAGAGGTCGAGACCGCGCTCGTGGGACCATGTGGACTCCCATTCGCCGTCGAACCACATGACGCCGATGGGACCGTAGTTTGTCAGCAGCTCGCGCACCTGGCCCCTGAGATACTGCGCGTATCGCTCGAAGTCCGCGTCCGTCGCCGGTCGATCTTCCCAGTCGCGCCGCGGAAGGTAGTCGGGATGGCGCCAGTCCATGATCGAGTGATACCAGCACATGCGAACATCGGCGCGACGACACGCCTCCGACAGTTCCTTCATGACGTCCCGCTGAAACGGCGTCGACATGACGTCGTAGTCGGTCAGCGCCGAGTCGAACAGGCAGAAGCCATCATGATGCTTGGACGTGATCACGATGTAGCGCATGCCGGCGTCTTTCGCGAGTCGCGCCCACGCGTCGGCGTCGAAGCGCTGAGGGTTGAATCTCCCCAGCAGCGTGTCGTATTCGTCGATCGGAATGCGCGCCGATTGACGAATCCACTCGCCGTGGTCGGTCCGATTGCCCCAGTCGCCGGCGGGAATCGAGTAGAGCCCCCAGTGAATGAAGAGACCGAACCGCGCCTCGCGCCACCACTTCAGGCGCGCGTCGTCGTCGAGGGATTGTTCGCCTGTTTGACGTGGCGCATCAGTCGACTGTGAGATGGCGCGGTGGACATTGCCGATTGGCGGCTGCGAGACCTCGGCCTGTGTGGCGCCCGCCGTCAATAGAGTCGAGGACATTCCGAGCGTGCAAACCAGCAATGCGACGCGCGCTGTCGATCCAAAAGTCTGCATGGCGGGTGCTCCTGTCGCCTGCGTGTGGAACCGATTCTAACGTCCTGGCGGGAGGGAAGGCCCCATCGTGGAATGGCCTGGCGAACTGGTCGCCGTTTCGCGCGATCAGACGTCGTCGCCGGACGCTCCAGCCACTCAATCCAACGACGATGATCGACTATCGAAGGCGTCGAAAAACGGGCCCCACGACGGCGCAGGACGCGATTTCTCGGGGGATGACGGGAGAGTGAAGAGAAAGCGGGCGACGCGACTCGAACGCGCAACATTCAGCTTGGAAGGCTGCGAGCCTGACACAGAAGGCATTGGAAACGCGGAGGTTACGGCGGGCCGTTGCGCCACACCAGCAACGTCCACGGCAACCGACGCGGATCTGTGCCGAGTTGCCGATGCGTGGCCGAGTCTATCCGACAACGTACGCGCAGCGATCCTACTGATCGTCAACGGTGAGGTCGGTCCGACACGGTAGGGCGATCGCGGTCGAGCGACAGACGCTTCTGCCATTGGATCGGGCGTGGCCCGCAACCATCGCACCGCCGACCGAAACTCGGGCTCCCCTGTCATTCCTGAATTGCATGTTCGGCCGTGGATGCGGTGGCGCGCATATGTCCGGAATACGCCCTTCAATTGACTCGCGAGATCGTCATACACCTTCCGTTCCCGTGAATCGGAACGTCATTGCGGAGGTATCACCAGTCATGAATGAAAATAGGTGAGAGAAATGTCCACTGGGTGAACTGCAATGCGAATCGCGTAAGCAAATGTGCGTTCGAAGCCTACGTATTGGTGTACCGAAATCGTGCGATATTTACAGGGGGAAATACCGCGAACACAGCTTGATCGCGAGGCGTACCGTGTCTATCTTAAGTGCGGGGTCATGAAAGAGGGTTAGTAGAGAAGCGTGTTCGAAGCCGTTATCACATGGCGGCGCGGCGCTGAAGTCAGCCGTCAGAGTACCTTCGGGCCACTTGCTACTTCGACATCCGAATACGGGCGCACGGGCGATCGAGTGCTTTCGTGATCGGCGTTGCGCCGTTGTCATGCAGAGTCCTCCGTGCTGATACGACGCGCGCGAGGTCAGCGGGGAAGGTGCGCCTTGCGTTTGCGAAGTGAGCTACGGGATTCGGCGACGACGTTGAGTGCCCGAAGCGGTGATCCCAATGATCAGCAAGAGAGCCGAAGCGGGTTCGGGAATGAGCGGTGCAACGTGGAAATCGGCGTACCCGGTCGCATCGAGGTCTCCGATATTGGGCTCGCCGGTGTTCGTATTGTCAAGGACCGCTTGAAGTCGATACAGCGTGCCGGCCTGGAGGATTGCTTCGCCCATGAACGCGAGAGTGCCCGATGCGGGATCGTTCAGGCCGTTGCCGCCCTCACGACGTTCGAAGAAGACGTCATCAGACGTACTGAAGTCACGAATCGCCATGCCAAAAACGACTCGAAAGCCTCGACTGGGCGTATGCGCATAAGTCAACGACCCGGCCACCGTCACGCGGAGGTCTTCTGTCGGCTCTATGAAGACTTGCACGCGCGTCACCGTGCTGATGCTAAGCGAGCGGATCGCATGGGAGAGGTCGGTGTTGAATTCTCCGGTTCCGGCGGTTTCGTTCCATTGAAAGGCATATGTCGACTCGACAATGTTCATGCCGACTTGCGCAAGACTGTCTTGATCTAGGGGATTGCTGATCGTCGTGATGCTGTCAAAGTCAACTACAGCGGAGCCTGCAGACGTGTCGGTGACTGAATCCGTCAGATCGAGCGATGTCGCAACGAAACCGGCGCGAAGTGTGTTTGCTACGAAGAGCAAGAGGAGGATGGACATGACGTAAGGAAATCGATGCATCATCAAGGGCGCTTTCGGAGAGATTTTGAAGTAAGCAATCAACAATTCATCATACCGATTCGATCAGTAGTATTCAAACCCAATGAGGAGTAATAATGAAACGTACTACCCTGCTTAGATTCGCTGTAGTTCTCGGCCTAAGTTTCGGAGGGGAAGTGGCATCGGCTTCAGTATTCCGCGTTGACGCAAATTCAACGGCCGGCACACCAGACGGAGCGAGCTGGATAACGGCCTACGCCAGCCTACAGGAGGCGATCGACCCGAGCATAAACACCTCCCTTGCGGCTGGAGATGAAATCTGGATTGCTCAGGGCACGTATCATCCAGATGATGGCACGTTGGACCGGACAGCGACCTTTCAACTTGTCCATCGTGTAAGTATGCGAGGCGGATTCAAAGGCCTGAGCGATCTGCCAAATGGCGACACGCAGATACTCGATGCGAGCTTAACGATTCTGAGCGGGGACTTGGAGGGGGATGACGAGGATGTTAACGGCGACACGACGGACAATTCTCTCGTGGTCGTAACAGCTGGGCTTGATGCACAGAACATCGTGGACAACCTGACAAGATTGGAATACCTGACCATTGAACGAGGAGATCACACTCAATACGGAGGTTCGGGTTCGGACGGCGACGGTGCCGGTATCGTCATCAGCGAGGGCAGCAATCCGCAGATACTCAACTGTATCATCCGGAACAACAACGTGCCGGAGGATAACCGAGGAGCTGGAGTGTTGATCCTGACACAGGATACTCTCTTGAACGTTAGGGTCGAAGGCTGTTCGATAGAAAACAACAATGCTCGTGTAGGTGCAGGAATCTGCGTCGTCGGGTCTTTTGTTGATGCGGTTGATACGACGATCAAGGAGAACCACCTCAACGCCCAAACAACCAGCCCAGTCTTTCCAGTGGAGGGCGCTGGATTTTACTTGGACAGCGAGTCGATCGGTACATTCACTCAATGCACAATACGGGAAAACACCTGGGTCGCTGACGACGACCTTCAGATGGAGTCGCCGGCGTATGGCGCGGGCGGTTCTTCCCACGGCCAACTGACAATGAGACATTGCGAGATCATCGCCAACACGCTGACGGGCCTAAACGCACAACCCAATGGCGGCGGAGTGTACCTCGGAGCGCCCGCTGAATTGATCGACTGCACCTTTGATAGCAACATCGCCTGGGGCAAGTTTTTCGCATACGGCGCAGGGCTTGCCCTGGATCAGGCTGCAAGCGGTACCGAGATTGTGAATTGTCAATTTGAATTGAACCTAGGAGGCACAGTTGCACCTAATGCAACCACAGGCTACGGCGGTGGGATTTACATTGGTGGAAGTGCAGATATGGTCAATTCACTCATCGCCGAGAACTTCGTCAATGGAAAAGGCGGTGGAATTTACGATGCGGCGGGAACGAGTCGATTCGTCAACTGTACCATTGCGGAGAACGAGGCACGAATCGACCAAGGGGGCGGTTGGTTCATTGCGACAACAGCGACGTAGGCCCCTGTTGCTGTCAATTGCATCATCTTTGGGAATGTGGATACCGATGTGAATGGCAGTCCGCAACCATTCGGCGTCGTCCAGGACTTCCAGGTCAACTCGTCCGACTCCACGCATCCACCTGCGATCACTTTCTCGTGTATCGAAGACGACACGGCCGGGGATGCGTCTGTGCCATTCAACGCGGGGGGGACGAACATAGACCTCGATCCCGGATTCGTGACGACGATCAACGGTCCCTACCGTTTGGGTACAGGTTCCCCCTGTATCGACATGGGCACAAACACGCCGCCGCCGAGCGGTATCTACCCAGCAGACGAATTCGATGTCGATGAGGACCTCGATGATGATGAGGAGACTCCCGAAATCGATCTCATGGACCGAATCGTCTATGGCGGGACCTTCGACCTCTCGACGTTTGAGTGCATCGTCGACATGGGTGTGAGCGAACGGCTTATCGAGTGCGACACCGAGAACTTTGGCGATCTCAATGGCGACGATCTGAAGGACGGACTTGACATTCAGCCGTTCGTCGATTGTCTCCTCGCCGACCCGGAGGATGAGACCTGCAACTGCCGCCGTGGTGACTTCCGAGATGCCGACGGAGTCAATGTTGCCGATGTACCCTTATTCGTTGCTTGCGTCTTGTCGGCGGGCGCCGATTGTGACGTTGAGCATTGCCCGGCATTCCCGGGTGGGCCGATTACCACGCCCCCTGATTGCAACGAGAACGGCGTGCCGGATGACGTGGACATCACCTATTGTGGGAGCGATGCTAGCCTTTGTGACTGCAACGGCAATGGAATCCCTGATGGATGCGACATCGCAAATGAGATAAGCGATGACGCGAACGAGAACAGCATTCCCGACGAGTGTGAACCGGATTGCAACGAAAACGATGTCCCCGACGATCTCGACATCGCGAACGCAACCAGCAACGACTGTGATGAGAACGGCGTCCCTGACGAGTGCGACCAGGACTGCGACGGCGACAACATCCCCGACGCTTGCGAAACCCTGATCGACTGCAACGAAAACGGGATCTTCGACGCCTGCGAGCCGGATTGCGACAATGACGGCGTGCCAGACGCCTGTGAGCTCAGCGGCAACGACTGTAACGGCAACAACTTCCCTGATGACTGTGAAGTCAATTTCGATCCCCCGTGGAATTTGCCGGATTGCAACAACAACGACGTTCCGGATGAGTGCGAACTCAGCGGAAACGATTGCAACGAGAACGGGATACTCGACGAGTGCGACATCGCCAACGAGGTCAGCGATGACGAGAACGAGAACGGTATCCCCGACGAGTGCGAGTCGGAAGGCATGATGGGCGGTGGCGGAAGTGCTGGCATGATGATGTCAGGCGGCTCGTCATTCTCCACGACGGAATTGACCGAAAGCGAGGCGTGGCGGGCATATCTTGATTGGTGCGCGGCCACGGACTTCAGTAGCATGAACAATGCGGAGGTCTTTTCGGCGCTGTTGGTGAAGCGGCAAGAGCTGGGATTGCCTGCAGGGCGGATGCTGCCTGAATAGGTAATTATCAAGTACGCTGTTCATGAGGCACGGGCGTCGTTGGCGGCGCCCGTGCTTTTCTATTCTGACGGCGTTTCCAACGACAGCCGACTAAGATCCGCACGGGCGATTCGGGAGTTTGAACAATCTCGAGCGAAGGAGTCTTTGGCCCGCTTTGATCGGTTGCCCGCGCAGCCCTGCACTGAAACCTCCATTTGGCGCGTGGCGGCGTTGATCCTCCGGACCAGCCTCGTAAGTCCTTGGAAATGCGGCGCATGGGAATCCGGCTGGCGGTGAGCCCGTCACACAGTTATTCACACAGCGTGTATGGGATACAGCGAGGTCTGTTTCGTGGCGCGCCGGCGATGAGATCAGCTCCGTCGCCAGGGCCGAAGCGCAACGGGGCTGGGCTCCAGATTGAAGGGACGATCGTATGGCGTACAACAGTCTCGCCCACGAACGTCGTAGGTGCGTTGGTCAGAATCGCAGCGGTCGGGCTTGCCGCGCATGGGCGGTCTGGGGTGACTCGCGCCAGCTCTGCCGGTCACACGGGGGCGTTAGCCCGACGGCGGGCAAGCCTGAAAAGACGCGCTACGAGCCGTGCACTTGCGAGGCCTACCCCTTCCCGCACCGGCCCGGCGGGCGACTTTGTTGTTGGCCTCATGAGCCGGAAATGGCCTGGCGCCCGATCGAGGAACGCCAGCCCCAGCGAGGATCGGGCGATCCGTGGCCGGCTCGGATTGAGCTCGTGGAGCCTGGGTATTGAATTCCCCGGGGCCGCCGAAGTCGTGAGTGCAAAGGTGTCAGCTGAGGATGCCGGCGATGGGACTTCGGATGCACGTCGGCGCCGGAACTTTGAAATGCACGGCACGATGGCATAAATTGATCTCCACGGAATGAGCCTCGGGGAGCGTCCCGGGGCGCCGGAGTGGCCGAACCTTGCATTTATCCGAAGCCGACACCCACGCGAAGTTCGTCAACCCTGCGATTTACGCGCGCGGCTGGACGGAAGACCACATCAAGCGCGAGGAAACCACCGGGGCGGTCGATCTCGTCGCCGGCAAGGCCCGGCGTCGTTCGAAAGGCCGAACCGATCTCACGCTCCGCATCATCGTGACCGCCGAAATGCAGCCCGTCGCGGTCGCCGTGATCGAAGTGAAAAAGAACTCACTCCCGCCGGGGCATGGGCTGACTCAGGCAAAGGGCTACGCCAAGGCCGCGCGGCTCAACGTACCCTTCGTGTTCTCGACCAACGGCCACCAGTTCGTCGAATTCGATCGCACCACCGGCCAAACGACGATGCCGCGTCCGATGTCGGCATTCCCGTCTCCGGCCGACCTTCGCACCCGCTACGAAGCCGCCATGGGCTTCTCGCTGGATGCCGAGGTGGCCAAGCCGCTCCTTCGGCCCTACAAGGGCGGCGAAGGAGCACGCCGCTATTACCAGGATGCGGCGATTCGTGCCGTCTTCGAGAAGATCGCGAAAGACAAGGCGGCCGGGCGGCCGGCGCGCGCTTTGCTGTCGCTGGCGACTGGGGCGGGGAAGACCTTCATTGCCGCGAACCTGCTTCGCCGCATCGATGACGCCGGGCAGCTTACGCGGGCGCTGTTCCTATGCGATCGCGACGAACTGCGCCGCAACGCGATGGGGGAACTCACCAATTACTTTGGCGATGCCGCCCGCGATGTCTATCGCGATTCCGAGGGCCGCAATCACGCCCGAAACGCGACGGTCCAGGTTGCAACCTATCAAACGCTTGGTATCGACAAGGAAGACGGCGACGAGTCGTTCCTGTCGGAGTTCTATCCGCACGATCACTTCTCCCACATCGTCATCGACGAGTGCCATCGCTCGGCATGGGGCAAGTGGTCCAAGGTGCTGAAGATGAATCCCAACGCGGTCCAGATCGGCCTGACGGCGACGCCGCGACAATTAACAACGACCGAGGACACGGAAGAAGCGCGACGGGAACGCCAGATTACAAGTGACAACCTCGCCTACTTCGGCGAGCCGGTCTACGAATACGAAATCGCGCAGGCGATGGAGGATGGCTACCTCGCCGCGATGGACATCAAGCTCGCGCTGGTCGATCTCGACGCGCGCGGCCTGACTGTCGCCGAGATCGTCCAGCACAACCCGACGGACGCCAACACCGGCAAGCCCCTGACAGCGCAGGAAATCGCCGACCGCTACGACGCCAACAAGTTTGAGAAGCAGATCGTCCTGCCGGATCGAATCAAGGCGATGTGCCGCGACCTGTTCGATCAGATGCTCGCGAACAAAATCCATCGCGGCCAGGACGGAAAGTCACTCGGCCCGCGCCAGAAGACGATCATCTTCTGCGCCGGCGATCGCCATTGCGATCTGGTGGCCAATGAGATGAACAATCTCTACGCCGCCTGGTGCGCCGCCAAAGGGGAGGAGCGCTTCGACCCCTATGCCTTCAAGTGCACATCCGAATCGCAGGGCAACAAGCTGATTGCCGATTTTCGCGGTTCGGCCCGGACGCACTTCGTCGCCACGACCGTCGATCTGTTGACGACGGGCGTCGATGTCAAACCGGTGCGAAACGTGGTCTTCTTCCGCTACGTCGGCGGCGCCATCAGCTTCTACCAGATGCTCGGCCGCGGCACGCGGATCAACGAACCGACCGGCAAACTCGTCTTCACGATTTATGACTACACCGGCGCTTCGCGCCTGTTGGGCGAGTCGTTCACGACAAGGCCGCCGAGCGGCGGCGCGTCGGGCGCAGACGGCGGCGATGGTGATGACGATCCGCCCCCGCCGACGCCGACGGCGCCGACCGTCTGGGTGGGGGGCTTTGCGCCGGTCGTGAATGATCTCGGCCGCTTCGTCGGCACGATGGTGGATGGTCGGCTGGGCATGGTGCCGCTGGCGGTTTTCAAACGGAACATGGCGGCGGCGCTGGTGGCCGAAGCGCCGACGTTGCAGGACTTCCGCAATCGGTGGATCGATCCGCCGACGCGCCGTGAAATGCTTGACAGTCTGGTGACGGCCGGATATCCACCGCAGGTCGTGCGGCTGATCGACGACATGAATGATTACGACCTGTACGACGTGATTGCGGGCGTGGGCTACGGGCTCGATCCGAAGACAAAGGAGGATCGGGCGCTGGCCTTCCGCTACAAGCAGAACGACTGGCTGAATCGCCTGCCGGCGCGGACGCGGGCGGCGGTGCTGGCGGTGGCCGATCAGTTCAGGCTGGGCGGCACGGATGACCTGGAGAACCGCCACATCTTCGACACGCCGGAGGTGC